>Ga0181612_181414_pt1 | contig 18992 bp, 5 predicted proteins | sample HoacroProtozoa21_FD_119630 | JGI IMG/M metagenome (GOLD analysis project Ga0181612, IMG submission 119630) | Hoatzin crop microbial communities from Cojedes, Venezuel. Combined Assembly of Gp0051906, Gp0051904, Gp0051908 | reverse complement strand
TTCAGCAGGGGGGTTGGACTGGATGACCCACAGAAGTCCCTTCCAACCTCAAACATTCTGTGATTCTGTGATTGGTGCTGTTTGTCTCCCTGTGAGTTCTCAGTGTTCCTGTCTGTGTTCTCTGTGTGGCTGGCTGTGTATATATGCATATATGTGGTGTATACATGTGCTCTTTGTGTGCCTACTGGGAATGTGTGCTCAGCCCCGTTACCGGCTGGACACGGGGCATGGAGCTGCGGCAGCTTGACCTCCACCAGCATGCCAGATTCAGCAACTCCCTAATGCACGCAACATGAGAAGCATACAGCAAGCAGTGTAATGTGCCAAACAAACCATTAATACCTTCCTATTCATTGTTCAAGAACAGTTATTGAGATAAAATCCTGTTTATTCAAATGACCTATCACATGTAACATTAACATACTGTAGTACAAAAGTGATGTACAGAGAAACTAATGTCTCCTGAGTGTGCTCTTACAGCTACAGTCGAATCACTGAGGGAAGCAGGTACCTAGCATATCTTCTATTAAATGTGTTACAGTTATCACCCCATTCTTCTCGTTCCTCTACTGAAGTACCTCAGATGATCATTTCCAGCGAAGTCAGAAAAAGAACAGTGTGAAAAGACTTTTCAGGGGAAGAGAATGATGCCTTATTTAAAATACAGGAGTAGTTATCCAAGTCTTATCTGGCCATTTAGAAACCAAGACTTGCAGTTCTCAGACACCAGCCATCGAAATACTAAATATTTCAGAGAGCACTGCAGAAAGCTTTCACTGGCATTCTCACTTGTAACAGTGCCTCAAGTTTTGTGATCTTGTTGGCCTCCAGATTCTTGAAATATCATCTCTTGAAAGGAGTACCTAAATTACTGGCAACAAAGAGCCTGGCAAGGGAGAGAGACAAGTATTTCTGCAGGGCATTCAGACGTGAAGACCAGAGCAGCCTCCTGCAGATGATTGTTCCTCTCTACTGACCACACATGAAGCATAAAGCAATATTGCTATTGACCTTAATGTTTCAAGGACATATCTAACTTGAAATGGGATATGCCACATTTTATTTGTGTAAGATTGTGCAGAAGAGTTCACGTTCACCTGATGCATGGGTCTGCAGCTACTTTTTTTCTGTTACCTGTGCGTGAGCTAGTATCACCAATGGACCATCCTAACAGCAGGACGAAGTGGACATCAGTGGGACTTACAGAAAGGAGGTGACCCCAGTCATGTCTTTCAGACTTGAGAAAGAGTGTGCAGTGTCGGGTTGCTCTGTTATGGTCCCACGTAGTCATCTTGGCCGGATATACATACTCAGATGTGATCCAGGTATTTTACAGTCACACCTGCTGGTTTAGGAGCACACCCGCTACAGGAAAATCTTTTTTCCCCATAGCCATTTCCTATTCCCTGAGAAATATGTGTCCACTGTTAGCGGCCACACACTGTGAGCCAAACAGCCCCCTGTGCTCTGGGGACCCAGTAAGCTGAAAAAATGGGTTTGCACTGGACAGTGTTTAGGTACCTTGCCAAATAACATAGAGACATTTGCAAAGCAGCTAGCTGCACTACACCTATGCCGAAATTAAGAAAAAAACCCCACAAACTAACAAGCAAGCAACCAACCAACAAAAATACCCAAAAAACTGAACCACCAAACATAATTCTAAAATATATTTAGAATTTTCACATCTGAAATGCTAGATGACAGCTTCATGATCTGGGTGACCTTTTACATTTAATTTGTTTCATAAAATGGGCAACAACTGAGATATCAAAACAATTCACAATACCTGCAAATTAACACTGGAAAGCAAACGTCCCATATATCAAAATTCTAACAAAAAATGGGACTTCATCATTCAGATTACTTCATACAAAAATTGCTGTCTTCAGAAGGGAACCCTCCCTCAGCACACATTTTGCCCCTGAAATGTAGAATAACCAGAACTGTGGAGCACCCAAGCAATGAGAGAGGAGTAACATAAAAAGAAAAGCCTTTTATTTCTTAATTGTACCAAGAATTTTCTTTCCAAACTTCCCCCAAGTCAAGCAGTTGTGAGTCATGTGCAGATGGTTCAGCAGTGACACATTTACAGCTGCATCCATCTGTCACACAAAGGTATCTCCAGTTGTGTTTCCTACCTAGCCACCACCAGCAGCAAGGACTCTGTGTGTGGGAGGGAATACCACACGGATGTGCGAGACAGAAATAGAGAGAGAAAAACAGATTAGTTTTTCTGGACCAATTTATGATGGTTCAGTGTTAGAGCCTGAAACAACTACTGTCACTTCCCTCCTGATCTACTTTGAATCACTAACAAATTTCTGAGGCATGGGTTTTACAACACCTTGTGCACACCAACAGTCCATTTCTTTAACTGATACTGTTTCACGTTCCCATGTCCTTGGGCAGACGTTTTGCACTGGTTCTCAGACCAGCCAGGAGCACGAAGCCTCTGCAGTCATTCAGGTGGTCTTGCTCTGATGGACAGTTCCCAAGTGGAAGTCAATAAAATAATAATATTCAACACATAATTCACACCCCTTTAAGTCTGTTTTGGCTGGAAGTACGGAGTCTGTTCTAGTGGGATCTGCAGGTGCCTAATGTGCTGGTTTGTCCCAGCAGTTACCTGGCTTGCACACGCTCAGCCTTTTAGATGCATGAAAACAGTGGGTAGGAGCTATTTAGACAATAGGCGTAGAAAATGAAAACAGTAGGAAAGACTTTACCAGAAGAACGCGCAGCTTTTGTATTTTTCAAAACACTCCTGAGAAATGGCCACAGGTGTATGTCAATGCAAAAAGAGAAAAGCTATTCCTTGTTTTAAATTTTGTTTCATAAAAACTAAATATTTCTGCTAGTAGCCATCTCCTGGTTGGCAAAATGGTTCTCATTATTTGCATGCAAAAATACAAAATTATATAGGACATTTCACTTGCCACCTGCTAGACAGAGCTGCTTGAGCCATCCAGGTTCACACTGAGCTCCAGTCACACTGAACTTCATGGGATATTCAAGGGACTATTCACCAGATTAATGGGGGGAAAAATCAAACCTATGAAGTGATCATTCAGTTTAATTAGAGGGGCTAAACTTGCTCCTACAACTTTTTTGCTAAGTTCATCTGTACACTTTTTCTTTCCCTAATTCTGGATTGGAGAGGAATTATCCATCACTCCCACCAATTCGCTTGGAAGGGCTTCTGTAGCATCTCACCTTCCTCCCGAAGCCCCTTTCCCCAGGATAATGTGTAATAGCTGTTGGGTGGTTTATTCTCCTTCTCTTGTTTTGTTCTTGCTTTTTGCTTCTTGCATCTTCAGCCACATCTTGCAGAGCAGCAGGGCTTGCTCTCGGTGAGGGACAGTTTCCCATGGCAAGCATAGCTTACATAGTTCGTTGGGAACAGGGTACTCACTGGTGGAGTCAAGAGCCTTTTTCAAAAATGGAAAGTACATAAGAACATGAAGAAAGAAATTTAAAAACATAATTCAAAGCATCAGACTGGATACATATTAATTATTTAAGTCAATTAAAATAATGGGAATCAAACACTAACAACAGAAAAGAAAGGATGTCTTAAAATACTTCCAAACTGATTTCCTTCCTCTTATTTTTGTCCCATTGAACTATATTTATCCATAATACAGGAGGTTCATTCTTCCCTTTGGTTATTTAAGAAGGACAAACAGATTTCCACCTCGATAACATATCAACTCAAACAGAGCAATACATCATCTTTTATGGAAGGTCAAATAGAATACTTGAAAATTTACCAAATCAATACTGAAGATCAAAATTCTGCTTTCAGACCATAGACTAGAAAGCCCTTTTGTAATATGAAGAGACATACAATGTATAGCACTTTAAATTTTTTGAATGAATTTTTCATTGGCGTCATTGAGAACAGTCCCTGGCCTCCAAGGGGACTGAATGTCTATGCAGAAAGGCTGAACAACAAGAAGTCTCAATGGTGTGAATAAACCAAGCCTCATGTCTATGCAGAAAGGCTGAACAACAAGAGGTCTCAATGATGTGAATAAACCAAGCCTCATGTGCTAGACTTTTCTATGGCAAGAATGCATCTAATCTGTCTAGCCATCATGCAACATCACGTATGTACTAAATACTATGATTACACTCATTTAAATTTAGTACATTTGTAAATAGTTATGCAGTTAGCTAGACCATCAGCTCAGTTGTCATCTTGAATAGGATGTTATGAATCATTTTCCCATTTGGCTTTAAGAAATACAATCCCTTTTACACAGACACTGTGTGAGAGTCAAATATATTTCAGAGAACAGTTTGAAAAACAGAGACGGATGGACCAACTTTCTCTGTGTTTCAGACAGAAAGGTATATTAATTTCGCTTTCACATTTTTTTTTTTTTTTTCATTCTGGAAAGCCCAAGCAAAACCCCTAATTTGTTTTCAAAAATGATAGAAAGATTTTGGTTTGGAAGCTGAAATGTGCCTCCAAGCACTGAGGAAGTACAGAGTGAGCCTTTGTAATATAAATGATCTCTTAAGAGTCTGAGTTCTGTGCCAGAGCTCAAAATAGTTATTACCCAAAGCAGGAGCATTTTTTTCCCCAAACAGAAGCAGTGAAAGAAAGGAAAGGACTCACACCCAACCTATGCATTTTATCATACACTGGTTGATTTGATAAAGTAAGCTGCCTATTTCTATAATTTTTTACTTCTACTACATTGATATCCAAAGGACTTGAGAAGACAAATACAGCAACTGAAGGTGGAAAGAGGAGAACTCTCAGCACACCGCTCCGTTGTATGCTTTGAGTATGGAGTCTCAAAAAGCCAGTTTCTTACTGAAAAAGAACTGTTATCGTGTGATGTAGATTTCCCAGAAAATACAAGACGTGAGAACAAACAGAGCAAAGAGAATAACAGGAGCCATAATTTCTCTCCTCAATGTGCAATCACATTAACAATTGAATTTTTGTAGAGAGGACAAGGAATAAAACCTTGAAACACTGAAAGCTTGAACTAGTGTTTTTAACTAATGGCATTTAATTAATTTTAAATGTTACTACCACTTCAAGCTCTCTGCTGTTTGTTGTGCAACTCTGAGATTTGCTACTGAGCAGTACATAATACAGTGTTAGTGAAAGAGAGGAATGAGGATCTAGTGTTTATTACCCATATTCTCTCTGCTGAAATCTGGTATTTAAGCAACTGGTGTTCTTTCCACCTTTGCCGAAAATATTTATCTGTTCCCTATACTGATCTTCAAGACTGCAAATCCACTGTAACAAAGATTCAAATATCAACCTCACGGAAATCTAGAGCTTCAAAGATTCCAACATACTGCTTGAGGACAATACCCACATATAGACACACCTTGAAATTTGCTTTAGAAGACAAAATATAGATTTTGTGTCTACAAAATCTGTATTTTCTACCATTAAAAGCTGAAAATATGCTGGGTGGGAAGAGCTGGGAAACAGAAGCCTTTAAAATAATGTTATACTACACTGTGCTATCCTATACCATAAAATTTCTCCTTAGAAATACTTCAGCAAAAAAGGGTAAAAGTTCGAACCTGGAACAGAAAAGAACAGGCCAATATGTATTTTCATGGAAAACCCAGCAAGATGAGATGAGTATATTCAACAGCAAAGCTGTAATGGCTCTCTTCAGTTACAATGAAAATGTTCCGATGGTCAACTCCTATTACCCTCTCCAGGGTTTCCAATCACTAACAGCAAACAGGCCAGGTAGTATCACATGGTGATCCTGGGAGCCAGCTGTCACTGAAGAATAGCCTGACCCTATAGTCCACCAAGTTTTCTAAAACAGAGAGATTAAAAGCAGAAATAGTAGATATCTGTGATCACCATTCAGTAAGGTAAAAGGAAATAACAGCCTTTCGAAGAAAACCTTCTCCTCCTCTCCTCCACAGACTACCTTTTGAGCTATTCCAATACTGAGTTTGTAAAAAAATGCCTGTAGGTGGTTGTAGTAGCCTAAGCGAAAAATATAACCACTGCCGTGGTGCGGGAGTTGCGCTTGAACCATTTGCAAGCGGTGCCAGCACAAGAGCTACAGACGGGCTATCCTTGCAGCAGACCAGTGCCCATTTCCCTTTTCCATAAAATGTATTAGAACTGTGTATAAATCATAGTGCAGAAGTGGTCTGCAGAGAGAGAGCTCCCCTGTACTGGCAGCAGCATCCCCTTGACGGATCTGACAGCAGCCACAGGCCCAAGCAGCAGCCGCAACTTTACATGGATGTCACAACCCAAAAAATCCTGTGATGCCATCATTGTGACAATGTTTAGTAGCATCTGGGCTAGGTGATTTGCATTTTCAGCCTTGTTCATTCTGTGTCTTTCAACTTTGGTAAAAGTAAAAGCAACTGAAAGCAGAGTTATACCGGACGACATCATCTGCAGTTAGGACAGAAGTCAGTCAGGATTCAAACCTGGCACTGGACAAGAAAAACTTCTAGAGACAGCTCCTTACATTTTAACTTAGATACCTTCTGAAGTCTGCAAGCCTTGCTTAGATACAGGAGGTAAGCCATGTTTCCCAGTGTATCCATGAAGACAACCAAGCCAGGCTCCAGCAAAGCAAGGAATGGCTACTGGTCCCCTTGGTACAGCGAGGGCAACAGTGTAGTAGTGAGAAGCTGAAAAATAGCAGAGGGATATCTTTAAAAAGCAATGAAGGCTTCTGAAGCCTGAAAAAATTGAATAATTAGACTTCTTTCCCAAGCAGGGATAATATCCCTTCCTGTCGTCTTGTTATTTGAAGGCATTACTTTTCCTATGATAAGGAAACTAAATTTTTAAAAACAAAACCTATCTGCTGGCAAAATGTCATGTCAGTCAGAAATGTAGCCCTCCTGCTTTGGGCAAATGTAAGACATCCGAGCCTCTACAGAAACACCCACAAAATAGCTGCAAGCCTAATGCTGCTGTGCAGAGTGAGCAGTCTTGCGTGGAAAGAGTAGTGACTGCCCATGTGTATCGAGTTGGATAAACCTGAAGGAGCAGTAGCTGGAGCAAGCAGGTGCGTATTTTTCTGCTTTAGTCTCAGTGGGTGCATAGTCCCCACGTTCTGTTCTGAGAGCAGATGCAAAATTGTGAGGAATTGCCATTTCCAGCCACAAGCTTTGAACAGCCCTCTTCCAAACATACCTGACATTTTTCATAATAACCGACCATAAAGCATGGTTATAAATCCCAGCTTTGTCCAGTGCCATTTTGAGATGATTGCCCTGCATCGCTCCCAACCCCAGCGGCTCCCGGCGGCTGGCAATGGGAAGAGCTGACCCAGGCAGTTCTCAAGGAAGTTGGGAAGTTGTACATATTCATCACGCTCAGGGTAAGGGCCTGGCATCTGTCAGCCCCAGTTTTAGGCAGAGGAAGTTAGAAGCTACAGAAGAGGATAAGCAGCCTCCACTCCTCATATGAGTCCTCCTTGGATTTCTTTCCCTTTTTCTGTTCTGCACACTTCAGTTCATTCATCTTTTCTATTTCATTATTCCATTATGAATCCTTTTTTGTTTTAATCTCTCTATGTGTATCTATCTAACTCAGACTCACTGATATATGTATATATGTGTGTTCATGTGCATGCACACAAGTGGGGCAGCAGGAGGGGACAGGGGGCTAGTCAGGCACTTCCAGTCTCACTCTTAAAATTTTTCTTTGCTCATATTACGGCAGCCAAGAGGCTCTCTGATAACCACATCCCTCATACATAATTAAACAGATGTGCTAATGACATTTTTAAGTAACAGCAATTGACATTTTTCCCGCTCTGGAATCTGACAGACAAGTCTGGACTTCATTAACCTTTTGCAGTTTAATAGTGTTTTTGTGATTTAGAGGAGCTGATAAAAAAGCAAGAACCTCCTTCTTGCCATGTAAATTCTGCATGCCAAAATAACTTGAACAATAAATCTAGATAGACAGTTTTGTGGTCAGGTATAAGTGAAAAGATATTCTCATTAAGCTTCATTAATGTGACCCAGAAAAAGCGGGTTACGTCATTTATAACAGAGTACCAAAATATTTCTGTAAGGTGACCTTTGAAGAACACGAAGTACAATGAGTAAAAGTTTTGAGAAAAAATGGAATCACTCTGTGAATTAATCCATCCTAAAGCAAAAAATTGGTTTGATCAGAAAGGATTTATTCTATAAAAGTAATCTCCAAATACATTATTTACGTGAGACTCGATGACTTGATTTCTGGGGGAAGACGTGGCGAGGCGCAGGGCGTTCCCTCAGGCAGACTGGCGCCGAGTGCCCACTGGTGTTGCAGAATGCGTCATTCAAGAGCAGAGGGAGGGATGTGCGGCACCTTGAGATTTGCTCTGCGCCTCACGCAGCGAGCCAGGCTGCCGAGCACCACAGCTTTTGGTAGCTCACCAAGGAAGGTTGAAAGGGCCTGCAACGTTCTGTCACTTCATAGTGTATCAAGGACCGTAATAACTTTTTGCCTTCGTTTTTTGTGCACCTCTGTCTCTCTGGCTATGACAATTCATAGGCTGAGATGAACGGGAGAGCTACCTTTGGGATTCAGAGGCACATGTATCTCCTGTTCATGGACTATCAACGGTGCAACACACATTTACTGAGCTGCTTCCCTCTTGGAGGAGACACGTGATATCTAATAATTCCCTTATGGTGCCCAAGGATTTCATAAAGCTAAAACTTCTCATAACAATGTCCATTTCACAGAAAATCTGAGAAATTCCAAGTTTGCACACAAGTCTTCTGTAAAAAAGAGTAAGTACCCATGTCGTGTGTGTGTGAATGTTGATGCTGTGATCATCTATAAAGCAATAAGCGCTAGCAGTTTTGGATCACATACACCTGACTGTGGGTTTAACTCTGCTGCCCCTTTGTTTGACGTAGTCCATTTGTTTAGGTTGTCAGACCTCTGAATTGTCCATCAAACAGACAGAAACATATTGAGACATAGCATTTCTCTATTGCTTTCTTGTCACCCTTTTAGGTTTTGGGCAGTTTTCACAGTTCTCTTAATTTAAGTTACATCTCTTCATTTAAGGTACATTGTTGACCTTATTTAAGTTATTAAATGCTTCAGGCTATGAAACTTAATACAGTCATTTTTAATATTAGAAGTAAAAAAAGAAAAGAAAAGAAAATGATTGACCAGAGCCTTTTCTCTAGTCTACCCAAACTTCAAATCAAGCCTTCTGAATCAAACAAGAAAGTGCTGTCCAACACATTCCTTCTTGCAAAGTGTTTATTATACCCATTCAGGCCAAACAGAAACCAATTAAAAAGTGGCAACGAAAGAACTCTACCTGCAGTTTCCATACGTGTAATATTAGTGTTTTTCCTTCCATCAACTATGAAAACTGGTTTGAAAGCAGATGCTGTAATACAGTCAGATCAGGATTGTGCAACCAGAACTCAGCAGGAAAAAAAAAACATGTAAAAAAATAGTTTTGTTAAATAAAGCCACATTAACTGTTAGGGTTTGTATTGTCGAAGGACTCTAAGGGAGACACTTTCCATGGGAGTGTGGCAGTTAGTTTACTGCTTTGAAATTCCCCGAGTAAACGAGGAACACAATCAGCTCTGTGCGAGTGGAAGGTCTGTACATGTTGGATTGTAGTGCTTTTTGCACTGCAGTAATATTTCTCATTTCCTTCAGAATTCATCCGTGCTGTGCTGGGTAAATTTGGTCGCCTTGTCTGAAATCCAGTATGCTATAATTTGTAGAAACTCCCTAGCTATACAGCTGCTCGTAGTACAGTAGGTGCCCATTTTGCTCTCTGTAATTCCTTTCTTCTCCCCAGATTCAATTCACATACACCATTCATTACAGGCTAATAAACCTGGTTTGATTTACTTGATGGTTTCAGCTGAACTTTTTCCTACTCTGAAGAGATGACCATCTGAGAGAGAAGTTTACTATGCAGCATTTGAGCGGTTTATTTAAAACCAATGCAGAAATGATCCCCAGGGGTATGCCCCGTCCCCAGATCAGTTACCGGCGGTGCCTCAGATGTGTCTCCTACCAGAGATTCCAGTCTTTTTTGGGAGTGGGACATAAAGTTCTAGTTCTTAGACGCTTCCTGACCATGTGCAAATTATTTCTATGATCACATAAGTCACATTTTGTAATGAGAACCCCAGAGTGCCTTTTGTCTGGAACAGGTTGCGTGTAAAAAATAATCTTGTTTCTCTACACTATTAGCAAGTTTTTGATGGATGGTTGCTGTCTCCAACGTACCTATAGCTACAACTCCTAATAGGAAGTGTCCTCATACTTCGGTCTCTCTCCATGACTTCTTCTTCTTCTTCTTCATGACTCTGTTTCTCGCTTCCTGCCATCGCAGCTGTAGCTTTCCCTGCTTCAGTATAGTAACTCTTTATCCTAAACCTACTCCTGTCATTCCTGTTTTTCATCTATTCCATTCAGACAGTTCTTTAATTTTCCATCCATTTTTTATCAATTATTTTTTACAAACAGGTATAGATGAAAAGAAGGCATAGAGGCTCATAGGATAAACTATACAGAGAAAACTTGGGGAAGGTAGAAGTAGTCTCTCCTTAAAGGAAAAGGGGGGAAGTTCCACAGCCTCTGGGGGACTGTAGGCATTCACATTGAGAATTGGCTTTCCCCTTTCATTTGGAAACATATTCATGACTTCTTCATCCCCTGAGCAGATGCCCATTTTACCCCATAATCTGTGAACTGTGTACTGGGTGGACACTTTGATTGGGATGAATAATGTTGGATGCACAAGTGAAACAGCTCTTCCTTCCCATTAGATTGCTAACAGTCTTAGGCTACTCAACTGTAAGGAATTAAAGAAAAAAATCTGGGACCTATACAGACTTGTTTATGGATCTTACGCTGACTGCACTTCCAGCACCCTAGCACCAGAAGCATTAATTTATCCCTAAAAGTTGATGTGTCTCTTTCCTGAATGTGTGACTTGCAGCTGGGCTAATAAGGAGTTGCTGTATCTTATGCTGCAACTACAAAATTATGCTGCATCCTATAAAGAAGACAAATGCTTAATGTGTTTGCTATGCTAGGCATGAAGAGGGCAAAAAGATTTGCATATGTTTGCGTTCTAAGGTGAAACAGAGAAATTTCAAGTCTTAATATATACAAAATGTGCTCTTCCAACAACATCCTTGGACGTAGCATCAACTCTCAGGATGTGCCTCTGGAAAAGACAGTGAAAGCAGCCCAAGGCTTTTCTATCTAGACTTACTTCCTCTGGAGTATTTCATGAAATTCTAGCTAATCTTCAGTTCTATAAATCTGAAGTATTGAAAGCATATTATTTTCCGTAAATGGCAGCCAACTGAAATTTCTTTTATCAGCTACAGTTCCCACAAATTACTTTAAATGATGGAATGACTGTGGAAGTGGTCTGTTAGTGCCTTTCATACAGTATGAACCTATTCGGCAACTTGCTCATGAGTGTGATGTGCTTCACTGTTTGCAAAAGAAATATATTTGGTATGTGAGGCAGTCAGGTAGGCAGCTGTCTGCATTTCTCTGGCTGTTTTCTTGGGGAAAAGCTTAGAACATACTCCACTGGTTTTGAATCTAAGAATCTTTAATGTGGTGCATGCTTAATCACTTTTATCACTAGAAAATTCAAACTTATCTCCCATTTAGTGCATCACAATCACAAGATGGTATAAGATATGCCACTAGACTGCAAGTTTGTATAAAGTAATCTTCTCTGTCTTCTTTATCACTACTTTGGGTGCCTTTTGTTCATCCACATATCATTTTTTTCTTACTGTCACAAACTCTGAAGACAAATCCCAGAAAAAAATTGAAGGCAAATATCCTAAGAGCTAAAGCAACCTTGTTATTGCATTTATACAGAAGTAAGCCCAAATGAAATCTGTGGTCTCTGATTCCTTTCCCAGAATTCCCTCATCTACAGTCATTTAAATCTGTGCAAAGTGGAGGTGAAACACTACCACCTGGTTTTGACTGCATGTAATGTTCCTTCACATTCATCTTGTCCGATTATGTATCAGTTTGCAAAAATTTATTTCTCCAGCTCCTATGTGGTAATCCTTTTTTTCCCAGATGAAGACCTGACTGTAGCAATCCAGGTGCTTGCTGCCTTCAGCTGTGATATATTATACCTGACTTTTCTCATGACAGCTATCCACTGAAGCTCAACAACACTGAAGGAGTGGTTGCACTGATGGGAACCCAACCTATGCTTTCTAGAACGTCTTATTGTGTATCAGTGAGGTGTGGTTCATAGAATGGCTATGGCATAGAATAGAGTTTTTCATATGGCCACTACAGTTGGTTCTCCCATCTCCCAAAAGGTATAATAGCAACAGCAGACTTCAGAGAAAAGTGGAAAATGTGGTCACAGGTACAGTATATTTTCTATGTGAGGAATGACTAAATACACTAAATCTCTTTAGTCTGGAGAAGAAGGATCCAACAGAGGTCTATAAAAGGGCAGGGAAGAGAAAAGGACTTGATTATTCACTGTCTGCTCCAGCAGCAGAGCCAGTGGACCTCAAGTGGTGCTAGGAGGAGGCAGGTCCCTGATGAACAGAAGGAGACTGGGCTTCATGTGAGGAAACACAGGTAAGCTGAAAGCGTTTAAAGTTTAAACAGGTCTGTGGGAAACTTCTTGGCAGAGGATTCCACTGGGGCTCTGAAGATACAAAATCCACATCTTCCTAATGGAACTCTTTATGCTGCTGAGAGCTGGAGCCCGGGAGAGGACTTCAAGAAACACATACTGTCTCATTTTCTCCAGGCACCCACTTAGCCCTCTGTCAAAAGAGGTGCTGGACTTCAATGACCCATAGAAACATTTAATACTTCGGGGATTTTTTTCCCTTTCTAATCTCCTTATAATGGGGTGTACCCAGAACCGGTTCATAGAGGGCGAAAGATGTTCATACACTACAAATCTCAAGTAAAAAACCTGGGAGAAGGTGCAAACATTTGTTTCCACATCTAACAGTTTCTTCCTTTTTCAGTCCTGGAAGGCAGTTTCCAGTCCCCATCTGGACTCACATCTGATTCCTGCACCTGGTATCTGTCATGTTACTAGGGCAGAGTCTGAATTCAGGTGCTTTTAAGTTTCTTTATGCCTTTGCTATAAATACAGAGGGCAAGATACTGTAACCTGAACTGGTCTGTCCTGTTGCATCACCAAAAAAAACCAACCCCATATATGCACTTGCAGCATTTGAAAATATCACCCTAAGCTAGTGGAAGATTTGCTTTTTTGCCTTTTACTACTGTCTGCCCTTTCAGGAGGGAGAAACCAGGCAATACCAAGACAATGTATTCTGCAAGTATAAAGCTGCTTTGAAATTTTTCCCTGCTCTACCTGCAGTTTGGAAAAGGTTAACACCAGAATATTAATTGTAGCAGCAACAACAAAATCATCAGTGCGTACATTTATGAATGTGCTAATTATATTTTCAGCTTAGACAATATGTATTATATACTCTATCTTTTTGTTTCTAAGAAAAGAATAGTCTTACATTTTCTAGCTAGGGTTTGGAAGGTTGCTCTAGAGGTTTTGTGACAGCCACGTATGAAGCTACTGAAGGCTTTTGTATTTCTGTATTTTTAAGTGTTTTCCTGTGCTTTTGCATTGTTGGATGGATAACAATGTAGATCACGAGGGGAGAGGGGAGGGGGATGATTTAATGATCTACTAGGTGTTAATAATGTCATACCTTAAAAATACACTTAGTTGCAGGTATAGCCTTTTCCAGGAATAGTGTAATTGGTATTTCCCTTCTTCACAAAAGCATTGAGAGAATTTAGAATTTTTTCTTTGTACGGCACATGAAAGGTGAAGAATGCCAAGCAAATGTGTTTTATTAGTATTCTTATTCATTTTGTAACATATGGCAGGAGTTTATCTTGGCACATCCTCGTTAAAAAAGATAGGTAATGTCATTAACACTCTGGTCCTACATGAATAAGCTACTGTATAGATCACCCCATAGAAATAAAATGCTGCAGCAATTGGTCTAGTTGAATGGACCAGTAAAGGCTAATTTCTTTTGAATGTTTGATAATTCATTTCAAACCTTGTAACTGGTCATAATGTCATTTCAACATGGAGACAACTGCCAATGAAGGCATCTTATTATTATATTCCTGTTTATAAATAGAACTGAATCCTAGCTGATTTTGCCCTTTAGATTCTGCTTCCTTTCCCCCATCCTCTTTTTGTTTTCAGGCAAGTGCCTGGAATCTCTATAAATCAGATTATGAAAAAGCCTCCTTCTGAGAATGCTAAAGCTGTTTTAAAGTTGAAATGCACTGAAGCAAGAACAAGGAAAATTTTTGTCATTTATGGTATTGTTAGGAAAATCTCACCTACTGTCTGCTGTGATGAAAAGAAATGCTGTTATTTGGAATACTTTTTCAAAATTCATCCCTCTATAAAAAGCAAACATTACTATACTTAAGGATAAATGCACTCTTAAGCTAAGCCACTAAATTAAGTGGAATTATAGTATGAATAAATATGGCCCATTAGGTCAAATTCTGTTTTGGTTTACGCCAATGGAAATTGGAACAATCCAGTGACTGCAAAAAAAATAGTAAATTACTAAAGGTGTAAAAGAAAGGCAGAATATGCCTCTCTACAGATATAAGATTTTTCAATTACATGTTTTATGACATGAGAACATTATGACAACATAATCTCATGGTAGCAAAACATTCAAGCCTTAAAAAAAAAAAAATCCAAACAGAATATCTGCTATATTTAGTAGAACCATATACTTTCCACACATGGAGAAAGGTTTTCACGGTTTAGCAAGGTGTAATTCATTTCGAAAGAATCTTTGGAAACTCAGAAAAACAGAGGTGAATCAAAGCTAGAAGAAAGAAATCATCATAAGAAAAGATTTTGTTGCAGAGATGACATTTTAATCATTATTTGTTAGCGTGTTTATTTCCTTTTCACTCCTTTCCCTTCACTTTCCTTTCCCTTCAATGTTTTCCTTTTCTCTTTTTTCCCAGTGCACTGGAAAACAGGGACTATCCGAGTAGCTCTGTATCTTCTGGTAGCGCTTTGATATCAAAAACAACCAAGATACTGTGGATATGGGCATGATACCTACATTTTAAAAAGTATAAAAAATGTAATTTGATACAAATTATTTCTATTACTGCTTTTATCCCTGATAAGGTTATCGTGGCAATGATAAAGATGAGAGGCACAATATACAATGCATTGCTCTCTTCACATTATATAGCAATTAAGGGAAGTCATATCTCAGAGGTTATTGACTACGTTGTTCACTGTTGTGGACCAGTGTTCTCTGCTACACCTCTGCTTTCACTCCATTATCAACAAAACCTCAAAAACATCTTCAGAATTCAAGGATGGCAGCCCACTCCTCTGGGACTGCCAGTTGTGTTTGCCACATCCAGATGTTCTGTTCCTGAAGATGCTCCTCCTCGTGCTCCATCAGATGTGGTGTCTGCGCACTCCCATCTAGGTTGCAGCCGTCTCCTGTCCCAACAAGTTGTCCTAGGCCCCCTCATCCACTTCTGGTTTTTATTTCTCGCTGGCCTTAGCCAACATTCGAACTCAGCTGTGACAACAACTCAGAAAAGACTGTGCTTTTTTTGTTTGTTTATTTTTAAAAATTATTATCTCTTTAAATATCTTTCAGTAATCTGGAATGAAAAATCTAGGCATAACCTAAAAATCCCCAAAGCCAGCTGCCCAGTGATAGTTCACCGGTTTCTTTAACCTGCCCAGAATACAGCCCCATATCTTTGGCACTTAAAGTACGGAACATCCTGTTCTTTAGCTTGGTGTTTTCTTCAGCCTGGTTCCTCCCCTCCCATTTGTCTAGAATGATGGGTAGTCCTCAGTGGGGACCACAAAAAAAATCAGTAAAATCTGTTGTCTCTTCTTACAGCAGTTTGCAATAACACCCCTTTGTTAGAGGACTATTCAAAAGCTATAACAAATTGCAAAGAACATTGGCATGTTCAGGCACAATAAGCTTTTATTAAATGTATATTTTTCTAACATTCAATTAAAGTGCCATGTACTTCTGTGCATTTCCTCTTCCATTACTGGTGATGTTCACCACAGAGCTATATTAAGCTTCCTTTTGTTTAATCAGCTCATTCATCTTCATCAACTATTTTAGGTATTCCAAGAACCTGAAAGTGTTCAAGATATCATTATAGTAATATAACACATTAGAGTTCTATAGTATTTTCTTGCTGAAATCTGAAAGGTACTTTGTAAACAGCAATGAGTTTCTGAGCCTACCAAAATCCCAATGGTCGGAGTGAGTTTACTCCTATTTAACACACAAATTTAAGAGGTTAAAGTATTGTCCTAAAGTCAAATATTCACTTTCAGTGCCAGCAGTCAACACCAGCTTTCCTGATTTATGGCCATCTGGAGTGTTTTAAAAGTTTTCTAATGTAACATTACAGTTCATTGTTGTGCATCCAGTTGAGATCAACTATGGGAGAATCTCTGCATGTTCAGAAGCTTGAGGCTCCATTCAAAAGATCCATAAGGGCATTTAAACCAGGCCAGGACCTGTATCCAGTTCCACACGCAACCTGATGTGAACTTTCCAAATTTCAGACTGAGTTGGACTCAGTTGTCCAGTCCTCCAGGACTGAAGTTCGCAGAGATGTCAGTAAAACAATCAGAAATACTTTTTTTTCAGAGTACTAGCAGCTTTGGGCCTTTGGCAATTGAACTGTATATAGAGTTTATGACAGGACAGCAATGAACAGGAGATTGTACCTATCACAGCGTTCCTAGGGAGCCAATCTGCAAAAGAAAGACTACAATACTTGTAAACTCTCCATGAATTAACCCTAATTTGGAGGGTACTCTGAAGGCATCCTGGGACATGGGGAAGAATATCTTCTTTAAGAAATTAACATGAGATTTTAGCTGATATTGGGACATCACATTGTTTAAGAGTGTGATCATGGCCACACCAAAGCCAAAGAAAGACACGACTCTCCTTAAACGAGTAACCTCTAAGTGAAGCTCAGTTATCTTTTCATGCTTATGCAGACCTACTGGCATCACATAGTCCAAATGCGGTAGCTCTCATGGATTGTTCGTCTGAGCAGGCGGTCCCTGAGCAGGTTTGTACCCTGAGTGTACAAGAACCATAGTGTCCCTGTGCGTGCACCGCAGATTTGCTCTGCACAGATACTGCAGCCCCTGGCTTGGGACTTCCAGGTGGCCAAGAGCGCTCTGCCCGCTGCAGTGCAGGGGGCATTTGCCACTAGGAGCAATGGTTCAGCTCAGTAAGGGGGATGAATCCCCGTGTAGGTAAAGCATGTCTACCCCAAAATCATGTGGTATGAAACAGCTTACCTTCACTGACGGGAACCCAGCCAGCAACTCCTTCATAAGGTCCTGTAACCCAAAGATGGTAGCAAACGGGAAACAGCGGGTAGAGGTGTGAATGAACAATCTTTGCAGAGATTTAACAGAGTGTGTCAAAAAATGTTTTCAGTTTCATGGTATTCTGTAACTGGAGATACGCTAATTAGGCTAAACTGTAGATGATTTTCACACCTTCCAAAAAACTGCTGTATTGTTATTTTCTGTCCAACTCTTCCACTCCATTCTGAAACTTAGACTAACCAAACAACTATGTGACCACTTAGAAATGTTCTGGTCATAATACTAATCTACAAGCACAAGCACATGCGCACATGTATCTTTATTCAGAAAGGTTTGACAGTATATCATGTGCTGAATCACAGAAATATACTCAGCTCTGCCTTATGTGTTAAATGTACAGCAGATAAATTTCATTTATCAGTACTGTGTAAAGGTGGTCTTAATTGTGTGTATAGTTATTTTTCTTAGTGAAAAAGTGATAAGAAATATCAAATAATGAAATATGAACGCGCAGTCATGGACTGGGGAGTACCAAAATCATGTCCAGCATTCCAGAATCAAGGTCTCTTTCCCATCTGGAAAATTGTATGGAATTTAAATGGTCTGACTTAGAAAGGTAAAAGATCCATGTTCACTTTGCCAGCCCTTGAGTCTATAGTTTTACGGAGTTCAAACCTGTTGACACTCTAACTTATATTGCAGCATTATACTTTCACGTAAACTCATCTTTCATATAGCTATAAATATGTTATTATTCCAATACAACTTGAAAATAAGATATTTTCTCCCTCCCAAATTATCCCATAGAGCTGTTATGAACTATTAAAATGACCTTTTGAAATGGATTATTTATTCATTCAGTTCCTTGTCTTATTTGTTCACATTTAATTTCAGTATTAATAATGCACTCCACTGCACAATTTCATTTTAATGGAGATTTTTTCATATGTCATATTTAATACTTAGTTTTAGCCTGAGGAGACAGCTCCCATTTTCTTTTATGGCATACGCAAAGGTCTGTTTTTGTTCAATATTTTCTAGATTGGCCTTTCTAATATCATGCTTAAAGTAGATATTTATGTAAAATATACAGTTTCTGGACGTTAAAAGAGGCTGGCTTATTTTCTACAAGTTGAAAGGTAACCCAGGATGGAAGCTGTAAGAATCATAGCCTGGTTTAAAACCTTTTCTCATGAATCTCAGTGAAGCTGCAGATCACACCCTAGAGAGCTGGAATCTGAGTATCTGACACTGCTGCTGACATTTTTCTGTAGTATGACTGGAAGCTGATCAGATGGGATCAACTGCAATCTGCTCCAAAGAACTAAACTATAGGGTGGTTATGGGATACTCACCAAACCACCTCCCAAACTTCTGTGAACTTGCTAGTTTTAATTCTCACACATCTCACCATTAAAACAATAGCAATGAAATGTGTCCTCAATATCAGCATTCCCTAAGGCCTTTCAATGAAAAGCAAAGAAAGGAGGAAAAGAAAGGAAAGGAGGAAAGGAAAGGAAAAGAAAGGAAAGGAAAGGAGGAAAGGAAAGGGGAAAGGAAAGGAAAGGGGAAAGAAAAGGAAAGGGGAAAGGAAAG
>Ga0181612_144405_pt1 | contig 18993 bp, 13 predicted proteins | sample HoacroProtozoa21_FD_119630 | JGI IMG/M metagenome (GOLD analysis project Ga0181612, IMG submission 119630) | Hoatzin crop microbial communities from Cojedes, Venezuel. Combined Assembly of Gp0051906, Gp0051904, Gp0051908 | reverse complement strand
TTCTTTTTTTTTTTTTTTTTTGTTTTTTGGTTAGAGCTTTTATTGAGTTAATCACTGAGAAATTAATTAAGAAGTTCTGTCACTAAACCGTTTGGAAGTTACTTTACATGGTGCTTGCAAACCACTATGCCTTTTTCACATTGTTGATTAGTGGGAAAAATGCTTACAAGACCTTACTGAGGGGACCATCCCATGGTTCTTTTGGAGCAGGAAGAGGAACAGCATTGCAGCTTGCATTTCCGCTGAGGCACTGATGGGCTTTTGATGATCTTAGAAGTCTTGATGATCTTAGAGATCTTTTCCAACCTATGATTCTATGATTTCTGTTGCCCATAGAGGTGGTTGAGTCCCCATCTCTGGAGGTGTTTAAAAAACATGTAGATGTGGTACTTCAGGATATGGTTTAGTAGGCATGGTGGTGTTGGGTGGATGGCTGGATTTGATGATCTTAGAGGTCTTTTCCAACCTATGATTCTGTGAGAATCTGGTTGCCCTCTGAAGGATTCCCAATCCATAGCCATTTAAGGTTGCCCAAACCGCACCCCTTGGTGTTTAGAGGCAAGGAATAGAGTCACTGTTTGCTCACTGACTACCTCCTTGTAGCAGCAGAGTAAGAAGAGGGCAGCTCTGAACTGCACATGGAAGGGGCTCTGGCTTCCCTCCTTCTTACTCATTCATGAGAAGTCCCAAGTTCATGCATGGGGTGGGATGGCTTGTCCCACTACTGGCGTGGGCCAGTGGTAAATATGGCTCCCTACTGACTGAGCGGGGCTTTGCCCACAGAGCATCACAGCACCTCCTTCCCTGTGTACTCTTAGAGATAAGGCATCCTTACACACAGCACCTTACAGAGAACTGGGTCACATTCACAGTCTGAGTTAAAAGAAGCAATAGGAAAAAAAGCTGAAAATATCTGTATCGCTTCTTGCCTGTTGCTGCTGAATTTTTTAGCTTTATCTGTAAGAAGAACATCTGCTGTGACAGTGGCAAGGGTTGTATTGCTTCCATGGAGCACAGCCCTGCCTGCGGCCAGGGATACTTGCTTAGAGCATGGAGTTGAAAGTCTTCTCCTGTGCTAAGGTTTTCATCATTAGCAAGTATATGCTGCAAAGGAGGAGGAGCTGTGGTTGTCTTTCTCCCTGTCCTCTCTCTGTGCCTCCTGCTTTATGCATGGAAGTAAGGAAGTGAAATGATTTTTCACCTTAAGCCACGGTGGAGCTGGGGACAAACCACCTGTGGTTTGTGACTCAGGCCTGGCCTGTGTGCTGCTGATGAAAACAAAAGACATGGGAATGCAGTTAAAAGTAAAATACGCTTGAACTTCAGATAACCTCTAGGATATATTGATGGATAGTAAACTGCCATTAAGAGAGGCGTAGGGTACCGGCATCCACTGGGCCACTCAGGGCTGTTTGACTGTTCCAACATATTCAGCATGTTGCAAAGTCCTAATCAAATACTCTTGCCTGCGGGGTCAGTGCTAAAAGAGCTTAGACTGTGGAGGCTAAGCACTTGCTCTATATGTTTTCTTGTGGTTAGCTTTATACTTAAACAATCATGCTATTGTTTCTTTTCTGGTGGAAGAGAAGCGGGCAGCAATGATACAGTGGACTCTCAGAGAGTATTAGGATATGAACCCTGCTAGAGAAATCAATCTTGGCTTTGAAGCTGTATTTGTTTTCCTCAGAAAAATGAAGTTAACACTATTAGAAATGGCTTACAGTGTTCGTCTGATCTTAAACTACACTGATTGTTTGCTTGTTTTCTTCTGAAACCTTCTCCCTGCCTCTGCGGTAAAATGAGTGAAGTAGAGTTTGATGAAAAGTGGCTGAAATAATTTATGAAAGGAACTAAAAATAACCGCACATTTTTCATTGACATTCCACCTGCATTTTGAAAACATGACGTGGACTGAGCAGCTGTAGCCTGTGATGGATGGTCAGGGAAGTTAGCTCCATACAGCTGCTTACTGCAAAATCCAGGCTGCCTGAATGCTTGGCTCTGGAGAGACCACCACGTTGCTCATACATGGATTTCCTTGCATGCATCTTCTCTTGCTAAATTTGAGGGCCATAAGTTACAGAACTGATTAAGTAAGTTGTCTTCCATGATATCCTAGCAAGCAGTCCAACTTGTTGGAAAGAAGTTTGCTGCCAATTTAGTCTTGGTACAAATTGACTGGAATATCCAGATCTGATGATTTCTTTTGGCCCAGATGTGTGAGCAAGAGTCTTAAATGAACACCTGCAAAAAGTAGTAATTGAACTCCTTAGAACACTGCCTTATAAGTCATTACAGTTGGTATTACTCAAAAGGATGAGAAAGTCCTTCACTGTATCTGGATGCTCATCCGTCAGGAAAAATGAACATTACTTCCTGACCCTGCAAGGCACGTCATGGAGGGCTTTTGAGAATTGCTATTCGCAAGTTTTAGAAGGGCACAGAGGCTTTTTCTCACTCCCTGACTCTAACTAGAGTTGCTGGGAAGAAGTTTTAAGAATAGTAGCCTAAATGTACCTTCCACAAAACAAACAGAAAGTTATAGATACTCCCTTGAACATTCACTTAGATTTTGTAGGGAAAGAGAAGCATGAAGGGACACTCCAGACCATCTTTTGGTGATGTGAAAGCTAAGGACCCTTGTCATATTATCTCCATAGGTTCTTTTGGATTTTGGTTGCTGGACTTGACCCTTTTCCCCTCTTGCTTTTTCTTCATATATAAAGAATGAAGCATTTTTTTGCGCTTTGATAGAGGAGGAAAGAACTAAGCAAAACCAAAAACCAGCAACTCTTCTGGGATGTTGCCAAAGCCCAGTGCTTCTTTTCCTTGATTTTTCTTATCTTGCCTACTATGCTCTCTGCTTATTCTCTCCTTGTTTTCTTCAAGCCCTTGGTAGCTGTCTCTTTCTAAGATTCTCCCCTCCTGAGTTTAGTGGGCACCTTGAATGTTGAACTTTTTCTTAAATCCCTCCCTGGTTCTTTGTCCACAGGAAGCAGAACAAAATTTCTTCTTGTTTCGTGGCCCATGCATGAATTCTGCATATTGGTAGTAATTTGCGCTTTTATTTGTGGTGAAGAGCTGCCTATCAACTTGCTTCAGTGTACGTCAAGCCCTTTACTGCAGCCTAGATTGGTGAAACCTGCTATGTTCACTGTATTTAGAAAATCAGTTCCTTTATCAGTGGAAAAAAAGCTGGCTTAGCTTGGAAACGTCACACTTTGATGTATGGTGTAGTTTGTTCCATCTTCCTCTTTATCTTTTATAGCTGCTTCCACAGACATTTATTTTGAAGATTTTCAGGTCAAACAAGTGGTGTGCAATTGCTTTGGAGCATTTTTTTCTGTCTAAAACATTGGTGCTGCACTGCTATTCTTTAGTCACATCATCTCTCCTCCCTCCTCTTCCTACCCCTTCCATCAGTTTTACTATGAATTTCTGCTGTCAAAATTCACCATTTATGTGCTGGACCTTTGAGAAACCAGGGGGTAAGAGAGGTTGTTTCCTGGGCCTCTGCCTTTTCTCCCAACTTGAGTACACACAGCCTTTCGTATTTTTATTCACTCTGTCTTGGGGTAATTTCCCGTTCAGTACTTTCTTAACATCTTGCCATCTTGCATTTGCGTCGGTGTTCTACTTCATCGTTTGTATTGCAAATAGAGGTTATAAACTATTTTAACATTATTTAGTGAATAGTTTCAGTCAAGGATTTAGTCTGCTTATATACAGCTGCTATCATACCCCCAGGATCATGGATTCAGACCTCCCTGACTCAGTTTGTCAGGGTGATTAGAGTGTGTATTGTGTTGCATTTCATTATATTGTGTTTCTAATAGATGTGATTAAGTTGTATACCTGCAAAGCCCTGATAACATGCAAGTAGCTTCTCTCCATTTCTCATCATACTTAGAAATGCAACGTGCTTCATGAATTTGTTACCAGTGGGTTTTACTTTGGACCTGTATAATTTGCAGTTAACAAATGGCGCAGATCAGCTTCTGCTGACAGCTTCATTTAAAGCATGTTGACACCTCACAGTGGGCAGCTAAATAATGAAATTAGGGCTTTATTTCAGCAAATTAAGGCTTTAGTTCAGCAAATAAAGGTTTACAAGATTTATACACACATTGAGTTTATTGTAATAGGATAGATACACCCCAGAGCTCTGGTGTCAATCCTCTAGGCAGCTGCAGGACATAGTTTGCCTGACCTTATCCTTCTGTCTGCCTTGGATCTGAAGTTCACTGTGAAACAATGCGCATTCTGTTATTAACTGGCTGCCTTTCAGCAGGGCTCAGGCTATATTTGGTTGTGCTGCCTCTAACCTATACTGCTGCCACAGTTTGAACTACTCTGGGTGTCCCTTCTTATCACTGCAGAAGCTCCACAGTGAGAAACAGGTCACTGTGTTGGGGACAAATCAAACCTTACTGTTCATTTTTATGCCAGGCTCTGAGCTGGCCGTTGTCTAGATGAAAACTGATAGTTGTGAAGCAGCGAGGAAGAAAGAAATCCTGTGTGTTGGTGGGGAGGAGTCTTGAGGTTCCAGAGTACTTTTGCACTGGGAACTGGATTTCTTCTTGCATGCTCAGACCACTTGTCTTTCTTCTTACGCTTATGCCTTGAGGGAACAGCACCCAGGCAGGACACTCACAGGTGAAGCCGACAGACACAAGAGGCAGTAGATGCCTGGAACAGTGAGCTTTGTGGGGTCTTCACTGGGAGATCAAAGCCAATCCTGGGATCATACTATGAGGGCTCAGAAGCAGCTTGCTGTTGAGTCTGTTTGTGATGCCATGGCAACAAACAATAAATTTCTGTGCAACCTCCATCTCTTCAGCTGTAAAATGGATTAATGATACATATCTCCTTTAACAACACCCTTTAAGATATAATGATGAAGGGTGGTTTAGTAGAGTTTGAGTCACAGAACTATAAACGTATGCCTTTATTGAATGCATGGGACCATTAGAGCAAAACCTTTAGAGATGGGCTGAGGGTCAGCATTTCCATAGAGCCATGAGTCTTTCCAGGGACTCCCTCCATTGAAATTCTAATATACTTTAAAAAACATAGGGGTGAGAAACGGGTTGGGGGAAGTATGAGCATAAATATGTAATACAAACGTTTTCTGAGCAAATTATGTTGAATGTGACAAATTCAGAGAATTGACTGGGCACTGGGAGAGAGAGGAGTGCCTAAATAAATGCATTTGGTAGAAGGCATGACGATGTGTTACTAAAGAGCGCAGTGTCTGATATCTCATGAGCCCTTCAATGCATTGTTTCTTTTGTCACTTTAAGGGTTTCATAGTTTTTCTCTGATAAAGCCTTCTACCTCCTCGTTCTCATTTCCACCCACTGGCTTCTCACTCCTCTCTTCCCAATGTCTTTTCAGCTGCTCTTCTACAGCTCCTAGGGTTTTTTTGTTGATTTTCTGTTGCTGGTTTTTTGTTGTTTTGTTTCAAATCAGTGGCAGTTTAAATGTCTGTAATAGTGAGAGTTTCCATGGAGTCAACAAGCAGCTGCCGTCGCTGATGTTAGAGACGTTCATGGTGGAAAAAGAGAGACCTTGAGCACAAGCTGCAGGCAGAAGACAGAGTTGTACTGCAACTACAGTGAGCAAGGAGAGCTGCATTCTTTTTTGGGGCAGATATCTCTGTTAGCAAAAGCAATAGACAGAGCTGGAGGTTGCAACACTGATGATCAGCCACACGGGGAGCTTGGTAGGAGAAAGACCATGAGAGTAGCATGTGAGAGCCCCGAAATTATGGGTTCATGCTTGGATGACTTTTTGACAGCAATTTAGGGGGAGGTGTAAGTGGAGAAATCAAAACTGAAGCATTCAGAATTTAAGCTGCTGAAGATTTAGATTCTTCTTCCAAGGCAAGTGTAAGTTCAGGTGAGATGGAGCTGGAAAGATTTAAGGTTCATGTGCTCTGTCCTCAGCATTTTTGAACAGAATTTCCTTGTTTTTTCTTTTTTTTTGGTTTTCATATTGAGTTGTCTAAGGTGTGTCTCACTGGAGGTAAAGATGTGTTCAAATCTGATCCCCAGTTCCTTCTTCTTGGACTGTGGGGCAGCTAAAGAGAGTAGCAGGGAGTGTAGGCCACCCTCTGTCTCTGGCCTAAATTAGTCTCTGTCCCAGTTATGTTCTAATTACTGGTTTGCCTTCTAACCTCTTCTTTCTCGCTGCTCCTGACACGCACAAACACAGTTGAGAGCCAAGACAGCAACAAAAATTCAGGAAGCCTTTCCAGAAATAACTTCTACTCCTGCTCTAAAGCATCTTTGTGCAGCCAGACTGTGTGGATGAGGGGAAGGAGTAGCTTTATGGAAACAAAACTAACCTCTGTCCATCCTTTCTGCTAGTAACCAACTGTGGAGACTGCAGGTCTTCTTCCCATGTGCCTTGCACTGTTTACATCTTTCCTCAGCGTACCACAAGTTCTGGACTAAAGTTCAGTCCCAGCTTTTCTAGGCCAGAGTGAGCACAGTGAGATAACGCGCTTGCTCCTTAGCAGGGTGCCATCACCTCCCATCAAAGTCTGGAAGAGGTACATGTTCTCCCGTTCCCTCTGTGTGACATTGTATCATGGACTTCAGCTGTATGACCGTGGAGAGCTAGGGCTAGTTGCCCTTCCCATGAAGCCTTTCAGCAGCAATTTGTTTGCCTCTAAAAACCTGGCAACCACGTCACTTCATTCTCCTGCTCTGGTCAGTTAGCTTAGCTGCTGTAGGTCATTGAACAAATCCATTGAACAGATGGATTCCTGAGGTACAAAAACCATCAGGGGACTCTCCACTACTAACCCAGGCTCACTGGTGTTACGGCCTTTGAATCAATTACAGCCAACCCTTTCTCAAAGTCTCCAAAGACTACAAGATGTGTAATCAGTCTGCAAGGGTTGAATTCCCGCCAGCCAAATTCATTGCTGCACATAGCTATGATTTTCATAAGGCGCAGTTTGGCAGGACTGCAAGAGGGGAATTACAGTGATCAATACGCATCACAGTCAGAGCATGATAAAGATTTGAACCACGGCTTGTTCTGCTGTTCTGCAGAGTACTGCAGCCCTCAGCAGCTGAGTCTGGGCCAGCACTTTCAGTGCTACCAAATACGAAAAATTGCAGGTGTTAAAACTTCTCTTTTTTTCGGAGAAAAACACCGGACCACCTTTGTACCTGTGTACTGCCTAGAGATCGAAATAACTTTGTGAAGCCCATGAGCTTTTTCTGAAACACCTCGGTTCCTGGCTTGTCCCTGCTTACACGATGAAGTCCGTGGGCAAGACTGCCTGGCTCTTAGATTTCCTCTTAAGTGTGGTAATGGTCTGGGTGATAATCCTTACTGCATTCCCTGTGATTTGCACAGTGCATCAAAAAGATGCCATTTAAAACAAGCTGTGCCAAAAGAATCTGGCCAAAGAGCTGTATATGAACAATATGAATCTGTGGTGTAACTTGCTCTTTCACCAGGCTGAAAAGACACCTACTGCCTTTTTCCTTTGAACTTGCTGGTGTACTCAGTAACGTAGATGAGGAGCTCCTACCAGCTGTGGAAAACCATGGATTTAAAATATTAGCAAACGAATAAAGGAAATAAAGGAGCAGTGTCAGTCCTCTCTCCATTTCACTTTTAAACACAGACCTGAGCAGGATAAACTGGAGGAAGACTGGCATGCCAGTAAAAAGACGGGGGCCAGTCCTGTAGTCCAGAACCAGAGGAAGGCTACCTCCTTCTTTGACCATCACTGGCTTTTAAAATCCATGTTCATTAATAATGAATGATAATAAACTCATATAAAGAATAGTAATAAATTCAGTCCCCAAAATTGTCATCACTGTGGTAACGCTCATTCCTACACCTGGGGAGGTGTGGTGAGGGCAAACCACTCTGCACTCCTGCAGCTGCTGCAGGCTGCTGCCCAAGGAGAGGGCTCTTCCCATCAGCACCCCAGTGAGGAACTGGTGTCAGAGAGTGGCTGTACTGGTCACACCACACCGTCTCTGTGAGTGAGTGGCACTGGCAATCCCGACTTGACACTTGTACAGTGAATCCTGTTTTAGTTATGGGTTTGACTGTATGTTACTGCCTGTACAAGTGTGCTGTGTGTAGATAGGCCCTGAATGTTTAGAAGGACCTAACTCTGTCAGCTGTAGCCCATCTGCTTTCTGTTAGCTGTGTGGTGAGTGACAAAACCTGCAGAATTGTCCTTGGTTCTTGTTAAGTTGATGTAAAGCACTTTCTGCTGCATTATATTGCTGACTCCCTGATATTTTTAGTTTCTCAGACCATAATATTCTTTCTTTTTAAAAAAACTTGGTGCGGATAAGCAGTGAAGTTGTTACAACTACAGTGGTGCCAGCTCTTAAGATTTTATCACAGCTCTCCTAAGATGTTTTCCCTGGAGATCCAGCTCTTGATTATGTTTAAATACATAGCAATCTCAGCTAATTTATAGTTTAAATGACTTTTGCTTACAGAGCTGCAGGACGGAGAAAGCAAAAATATATGACCCTCAACATTCGCGCACCAGGAGTAAATATCTGTTTGTGCTAAATTTTTGTGACACTTTAACCCATCTTGGTGATGGGACGGGGGAAAGGGGAGCCAATTTAGTCTTTCAGAATGTGTGGGTTTGGCATTTCTGCACACCTGCTGTTCTGTCCCTTTGGTTTGTAAGCAGTACATGCAAGTGAAAGATGCTCATTAATGTTCATATTAGCTGTAGCAGGTATTGGTAGCACTCATGGGTAGTCAGTGGAGGGTGAGACAACTGCAGTATCAAGCAAGGGATGCTCCACAATCCTGGAAGTGTTCCTGTGTTCAAGTGAATGCTTCCTGCTACAACATTTGTGGGTATGTGCTCCCAGTGAGATGAGCTGAACTGCAGCTGTGTGGAAATGTCTTCCAGAGCAAAGCATTAGGATGTTTCCCAAAAGACCTGCCAAATATTGCTAGATCAGGATCTTAATTTTTCAATGTCAAGACAGTGAATAGTCAAAATCCAAAAGGTACCAGACACTAGATAGTCACTTTAAGGTAAGTGCAGTATTGTGTCTCAGCACTACACTGCTCTTTCAGGTTCAGAGCCATTATATTACTGGATTTTGGCCCAGATGTGGTAAAAAGACATAAAAATTTTTAACAACTCACGTGCCTGTCACTTGGCTGCAGGCTGTGAGCCTTTTTCATAGTGGAAACTTTGCAGGCATAGTATAGGTACAGTTTTCAGTGAAATCTATAGCTCACAATTCTGTTCACAGCTTGAATCGCAAAAATACTAAGGCACATGCTTATTATTTTCAGCTTGTTTCTGAGTTCTAGAGTTGCTGAGTTATGCAGCTGTCAGAGTTAAGCATGCGGTCTTGTGTGTCATGTCTTTGATGCAGGACTCTGCTGCAGTCAGCAGGGGCTTTTTCCGGGTAATGACTGCAGGGTTTGGTCCCTTAAATCTCATTATGTCTCTTCCTGTCAGGTACCAAGATTTTTTTGTAAACCTGTTCGAATAACTGTTATTTTTAACCCTTCCTCACAGGAGTGTTTGCATTTGGACTTTTTGCCACTGACATATTTGTAAACGCTGGCCAGGTTGTGACTGGGAACTTGGCTCCCTACTTCCTGACTGTATGTAAACCCAACTACACTGGAAACGACTGTCGGACCCACCACCAGTTCATAAACAATGGCAACATCTGCACGGGCGATGTGGAGGTGATTGAAAAGGCAAGGAGATCCTTCCCATCCAAACATGCTGCTTTGAGCATCTACTCAGCTTTATATGCCACGGTGAGTGCCAGTGTTGATTGCAAACTTGTAGGAGCGGTTTCTGTATATGCATCTAGATGGGGCCATTTTTCTTACAATGGGTTTTTGAAGAAAGAGAGGGTTGTTTTGGGGAGGGCTTTTTACTTTATCTGTAGGGCAAAATCCCCTTCTCTCTCTCTCTTTTACTAATCCTGCTATAAGTAAATCAAACGCTTATTTGTTTTGAGGCACTGTATGATGTAGAGGCATGAGGTCCTAATCTTGTCTTTGCTGCTGATTTTCTCAGAGGCTTTCAAGTATGCATTTAACCTCTTCTTGTCCCTGTCCCCGTCTCATGAACATTAAAATGAAGTTGATGCTTAAACAGCTCCCAGATCACTACTATTTCTTTTGTTCCAAGCCATGGGTTGTTGAACATTTAAAATGTAAATTGTGTCATTTCAATGGGAGGCTGAACGAGGGTGGATTTTGCTCCCCTTGTTTAGGACCTGAACTCCCTGTGCAAAGAAGGTTGTAATAAAAGTCAGTGCCAGAATTTTGCTGTTACCGCAGAGAAATGGACCCCAGTTGACATCTTGACAAAGTGACACAGCTATACTGTGAGGAAGGAAATTGTCTGTCTTTAAAGGTGTAGTGAAACAGATCGGCTGCTCCTTTGTGTTCTTTGGCTAAAGTTTCTGTAATGTTTGAAAATGGATCCGAGAAGCTTACTCACACAGTAGAAGACCTTGGTGGTTTTGCCATTAAGATCCAAGGACTTAACATGGTTGTGATCTCAAAATGGCTTAACTAGGTCTTTTTTCTCCCAATAGCGTGATTCAAATGAGTGGAAGAGTCTGTCTGTAGGTCGTAAAGATTTGAGAAAACCCTTAAACTTATTAATGACAGGGTATTTACTGAATAATTTACCCTGATTCTGGTAGCAGATGAATAAACCACCACATTATTACTATAAAATGAAGATACCACCCACTGCTGTTTCAGTATCCATCTGTTTGCATTAACTGTTGCATGAATAATAATGGAGATAGAAACTGGTAACTCCTTTCATCAGGATTTGTTGGGAAGTGTTTGGAAAACCTGTAACGTTTCATGTCCATTACTTCTGGACAATAAGCAAGCATGTGTGAAATACAGTTCCAAATAAACTCAGCATTGTTGTAGCAGATGTTTTCATCATGATAGACTCTGAGGTGGGAGCTCCAGGAGAGCAGGCTTGGTCGTGGTTCTGCCCTAAGCTAGTTAGATCCCTTCATGGACTTTCCCTGCCCAACCTCCATTATTTCCTAGGAAGGCAAGTCTGCAAGCAGGCTGATTTCTACAACTGAAGGGGAACAATGCTTTTCCTTCCTGAGCTTAAGTCCCCAGTAGTTCAGTGTTTCTCAGCCCCGGTCTTTCAAGAGTACTTGCAATGGGCCTGCTCTTCACCCCATGTAGGAAGATACCAGGTGGAGCCAGGACATGGAGTTATTTCTGAGCCACGAAGTCGTAAAAGTCTGTCCTTAAGGCATTTCAGCTTACAGTCCAGTTTTAGCACAGTTCTCTGCCTGAAGACATCCTCTAGCACTAAAGGTGTTGTCACTTGTCTTTTCTCTACGTGTCAGCTGGGAGTAACATGAGCATTAAACAAGAAATGCACTGTTCAGATCTAGCTTTACTCAATAATTGTGCCTTGCACAGTTTTTTGAGATGTGCCTTGCTGATTCTAAAATGTGTGATAATGTGGGCTGCTGAACATAAAATACAGGGTATTTGGTTAGTAATAGTTGTATTTGGCATACTGCTGAAGATTTGAGCCACAGAGCAAGAAAAATAAACCAGGTTGAACATGAGGAAGCAGGAGAATGGAATCAGCACAGACATTTTCTTTCAACGCATAAATGTCTGTTGAGATCTGGGAGTCTCCTTCCTTCACTAAACCTCGAATATCCTCTGCAGAAGTCTCGTACTTATTTGTCCATTAGTCTGCTAATGACAGTACTCCCACTGTGATTGGTTTGGCTTTGTGTTTTTTTTTTTTCTTTATGATCTGGGTTTTGTATTTATTCAGCTAGGGTTTTTTTTGTCACCTGCCAAAGAAGCTGAGGAGAGCCCAAAGTACCACTTTCGTGATCTCTGCAGGCAGAGATGAATTTTGTATGCCTGAAGTAGGGGAAAGAGAAAACAGCCATCAGCCCTGGCTTCTATAGTTACACAAAAATTAAAATGGTATCTAATGAAGTTTTATTAGTCTTCCAGAAGTATCACAGGAAGAGATGGTAGTCATTGTACATTATACACGCTGCTGTACATTTAGAAACACATGCTTCTAAGTACCTTTCCCAATGAAAAAGATAGGCTAGAAATACACCTTAATTCATTAACATTTCTGTCAAAAAACAGAAAACAGATGATAAAATCATATGTTGCATGTGAGTATCCAGGTTACATCATCTTTAAACAACTGTTACTTCATGCTCGTCCGAGAAAGATCATGGAAGAGTTAATGACAAGTTCATCTAACAGATGGTAGTGTTCAACCAGAACATGGAAAATTAAAGTGTTTCACCAGCACAACTGGAAGACCTCTTATTGTAGAGAGAACACATATCCTTGCTGATCCTCCTGTTTGCCTCTGGAGTGAAAGCAAGGAGAATTTACAGTCATGACAGGGTTTCTGTGGTTGGAAGATTCAACTAATCACTTGCATTGACTGTTCAGCAGTGTTTTTAGGGTTCTTCACAGAATCACAGAATCACAGAGTGTTAGGTGTTGGAAGGGACCTCTGTGGGTCATCTAGTCCAACCTTTCTTCAGCTAAGCTCTTGCCTAGCAGCATGCACAAGTAATGCTTTCTGTCACCTCCATCTGGCTAGAAGGTTCTACCTCATCACACTGGATCACGACCTGACATCTGTCATTTATGCCTGGGTGCATTGCTTCTTGACTGTATTAGAGTGATACAACATACCCGGATGTGAAACTTTCAACATCTGGGAAATTCTGAATATCAGAGAACACTACAGCAAATCTCTTCTGCAACCCAGGTCACTGTGACGCCACCAACAACTTCCTCCATTTCTGCATTAAGACCTACCAGGCTGAGCAATGAAATTCAAAGCCTTGGCGCTTTGAGCAGCTTCACTGGGCATTTAGGTGACTGCAACGTGTTCTACAATACACATCATTGTCAAGGCTCTGCTTCTCTCTTACTGTAGAAATCTCTGTGGTACAGGAAAAGATTGCCCGTAAAGGTTGTAGGACACAGAATTTTCCAGTACTGGTATGAAACTGTGAACTTTTCAAGGCAAATAAACTCACAAATCTCCCCACTTTCTGCTGAAAGGACAAGACAGACTTCTTCCACTCCGCCTTTTTCATCATAGATGTAACACACATTCTAAATATGTTCACATATTTGCGCATATGTATATATGTATGCATGTCCATTTTAAATTTGCGAACGAAAAAGCCTCCTTGACTGTCTGTGTTTTTGTCTGAAAAAGATGGGAGAGGAATTACACACAGGACAACTGCTATCACACATTGCACATTGCTAAATACACTTCTTGAATGTACTGATAAGAGCACAGCAAAGAAGCTGAATAGATAATTTATACAGTTAATTCATATGTAGTTTATTTTTTAATATGATTTACTCTGTTTTCTTCACATCTTTTTGTAGTCATTTCCTTCCTCCTTCTCCCACCCATCAAATAAAAGGTTTTGGCATTTAAAGTTTTGCAAATAAATTTGACCTATAAATAGTATTGTGGGAAATTTTCAAAAACACCTGCTGTGTGTAGGAAATAAAATGTAAGTGACTTTGACTGAGATTTTGGGCTCTTACACAAAGCTTTGAAAATGTGCTCTAAGTGAAAGGGTAAACACATAGTGAGAATCTTAAAAAATATCTTGGCTTCAGGGACCAGGCAATAAAGATCAAACTGCAGTGATTGGGAAGTCTGACCAGAATGGAGAAGCTCTGCCAGTTATTTCTGAGCTCTGCGTGTGATTTATGGATGAACTGGAGCATACCTTCTGGGAAAACAGTTTGTCATGTTTTCAGCCTTCCTCATGAGCGTTTAACAGATTTCCCTTGGCAATCTGTTCGCATGGTTAATTACTGTCATTGCTAAAAATGTTCTCTTTACTACAAGTTTATGTTTTCCTGGCAAGGCACGTGAAACTTCAAATACATTAGCTACTTCCCATCTGCAAAATGGAGAACTCTCCCAGATGGGTAATCCAAAGATCCAGCTTCATCTCATACCTGTAAGAAAACCAGCCTGCGTGGGTTGTTCTCTGTAGCTCGGGTCTGCGGCTGTGGCAGCAGGACTGCAGTTAGTTTGAAGAGGTGATGCTTTTCCGTGGGACGCGGTAAACCCAAGTAGTGCTTTGGTGGGGAATAGGAGAGCAATCCGGCTCCCTGTGGCTCGTTTGTATTGGGTTCTGCTACAAGAAATGCATAGGGTGAAAGGATGGGCGGTAATTACTCACACAGTGGCACTGCAGTGATGTTTTTTTCTGTTGTTCCGAAGAACCTTGACGTGAGTTTTAGCGATAGTCAGGTGCAGATCAACCTACCAGCAGAGGCTGGGCAAGATTGCCGCCTAGTGCTCATCTGCTGCAGTCGGGTTGGAAAAACAAAGCAAGCAGGAACCTCTCGAGTAGCTGAGTCCCATTACTGGTGCTATTACACACCGTAACTTTCCAGTTCATAAGCTGAATTCACCTGTAAATGGTGTGCATAGCAGCACATTGAAGGGCAGAAGACTTCACTTCCCCAGGCAGAGATCTGGCAAAGAGATCAGCTGTTAGAAGTCTAGTACTCCGGTTTCTTGGCAGGTTAAAGTGTAATTTTGCCAAGGTGCAGGTCTGGAGGCAGTCGGATCTGCCTTCCCCTGGTCGGTTTCTCTGGCCTGTCCGTTTCCCTTCCAGGAGGTGGTTGATGCATCCCTTCCCTTCTTCTACAGTAACATACTGAGTTTAGGGCTAACATTTTTAACACCAGCCAGTGAGGGGAAGCCAGCTGGGGGCACATTTGATGGCTCAGTCAGGGAAAAGAAATACAGACAGGGAGAAAGTTAGGGTGAAAGATACGCACAATACAGCAGAATAAAGGAATATATGAAAGGCAACCAACAGAGTGACTTTGAGAATGGATATAATTTCTGTATCTTGATCCCAAAACTACATGCCAGACCACAGTGACCTCTGTATAACTGGGTCATGAAGAAAGGGACAGGCATTAAAATACAGGAAAATAATTGCCCATGGTTGCCAAATAGATCATGGAGTGCAAAGCAAGCTGTGCTGGAAGCTGCAATTGGACGCATGAAGCCAGACCTCCTTCCTTTCAGCACAGGCATAGGAAAATCCCAAGGTAGCTTCACCGCAGCCAAGCTGTTGTAGCCTTGGCCAGAGACTGCCAGTGTGAGCCAGCATGGTGTCCTTTGCTGCTGCAGCAGCAATGAAGGAGAACAACTCTTGGGTCTCCGCCATCGCGCAGGGTCCCGCTCCGATTTCAGTACTGCTCATGGCAAAGTGCTCAGCAGTGCCTTTCCCCAGAAGTGAAGTCATCCGAGAGAAAGAGGAGGTTCATGACCTTCAGACAGCACAGACGGAGATCCTAGTTGTGGTGTTACTGCAGGTGTGATTAAAACAATAAGTATCTTATATAGAGTCTTTTGTCCTGAAGACTAACAGAACCATATCTCCATTTCTGACAACAGAAAAAGGGTCAAGAGTGAAATATTTTCAGCTTTGGTGATTTTACTTATTTTTATTAAAAAAAAAGAACGTTTTTTTCTTTACAAATAAAATGGCATCTTTTAAGAGACACGTCCATGGTTTGTAATCTTTCCATTCCCCAACAGAACAGGTGTTTGTACTTTCACTGGATCAGATGTACACTATGTGAATCAGGTTCATTTACCAGCTGATTGGTAATAATAATCAAATTAATTTTTCAAATGTGTCTTCCTGATTCTGTTTCATGTATGGGAGGCAATGTGTCATCTGAACACATTCCTGTCAAATGAATTTGACATATTTGCTTCACTTATCAAAGCTTTTCAATCATGGAGGCATCCATACTTCCTTGCTAAAAAGGATTTTATTGAATTGTTTTGCCATCAGGCTTGCTTTGCTTGATCTTTGCCATTTTGTGGCTCTGGAATTAATGACTGGATGCTAATTATGACCCACATGGTTTTATTCTCTCTGTCAAAATGCATTTAAAATAAAATACAAACTGCATAAAAACATGTGGGGTTCATTAAAATATATTCAGAACACAGTGCAACTTCATGCTGTGGAATTACATTTTCAGAATCAACTTTGTTTTGAAAGAAATCTCTCTAATATTCTGTGTTTTATTTCATCTTGCAGAGAAAATGTCTGGAACAGTGTCTCTTAATGTTCTCTACTTCTTGAACTTAACGCCACATAGGAAACTGCAGCAGCTAGTTCATACGGATGCTAAGCACTCCATCACATGCACATTACAGTTTCTAGAGGAGTATAAACATAGATTCTTGACTCGTTTTGCAAACATTTAGTTGTCTACATTCAGAGTGCGTGTTTGCTAGCATATGAGCAAGTACTTGCACAAGTTAGGAAGTCAGTAAAACTGAGCCCGTACATAACAGCTCAGAAAAAGTCCAGTATGTAAATGTAGTTGATGAGATATTTGACATCCTGAAACATCATTTAACAGTATCTGTTTTGCTCTCTTAAAAGTATTCTCTGAATTACTTTAAACCTCTTTCTCTATTTCCCAATCCTTTTTTTAATGAATTATGGGTTTTGTCACATCCTTGATGATTGAGGATTTGCCTGGGTGGAAAAAGAGGCGTTTCTGGCAGGGCCCCTTTTCATTTTTGTCTTGCCCTTTGTTGCAGATGTACATCACAAGCACAATTAAAACAAAGAGTAGCAGACTAGCCAAACCTGTGCTGTGTCTGGGTACTCTGTGTGCTGCGTTCCTCACCGGGCTAAATCGAGTTTCTGAGTATCGAAACCACTGTTCGGACGTGATCGCAGGCTTCATCTTGGGCAGTGCTGTAGCTTTGTTTCTGGTAAGCCCATCAGTCCTTCCACATTCCTTTTAAAAAATACCTCAGTTTAAAAAACAAACAACAAAACTATTCTCTGGTGGCCTATTGCAGCTGATTAATCCAGTTGATAAGAACTAATTCTAGCCTCATCTAATTAAATGTATCATCAGATAAAATCCTAATATGAAATGAGGTTGATAATTAATAAGTCTAATGTGCATTGTGTGTATTTCAAGATTATTTTGACCACTGTACATGTTCTTATTTGACCTGTCCTGGAAAATGCTTTAAAGATGGTGTAAAATTCTGCTGATGTCAAAAGGGGGGCATGCTTGCGACTTCGTCTCTGATACCCTTGTGTTGCAAAACCCTACTGTCTGCCTGGTATCCGGCAAAAATGTAGGATACAGAGCGTTGTCTAAGCAGTGGTCCTGGTTCCCCATTTTGTTTCAGATCATAAAAGAAGGACAGTAGAAAGCAAGGCCAGGACAAACTCCCTGCGAGACAAAACTACCTCTTCTTTGCAGCATTTGTAGTTGAGCTGAAGTTGTTCAACGTCTCGTAGGATAACCAAATGGCTGTGGGATTTAAGTATTTTGTTTGGTGAGGGAGCTCTTGCTGACGATTTACCCACACAGCAGTCAAGGTGATTCACACTATTACCGAGAAGTGTGCCTAGTTCCATTTAATCAAAATATGCTTCAAAACTATCCACTGCATAGCAACAGACACTTTATCCCTGTAGTCAGGAGGGATTAGGTTTCAAAGATACCTTAAATCTAGATTGTCCTGTCGCTGATATTTTTTTTCTATTCTGTACTTAAAAAAACCCCAAACCTTTACATATCATTTATTCCCATGTTCCCTTTAAATAAAAAGATGCCCACAACCCCTGCCCTGAATCTCCTTGGCTTTCATGTAAGCAGTTTGTCTGATTCCCACAGGGAAAGGCAGTTTAAATTTAGCCCATGCCATATAAGAGGAAGTCACCCCACAGATCTGGTCAGGACAATCTGTGGGCTCCCCAGTACCTGTGTCCAGAAGAGATAGCCTGTTCCCAGCCACGTTTCGGCCCTGCAGACCTTCTGCCACCCTGCAAATGTCCCAAGCCCAATTGCAGAGTGGTGGAAGAGGTCTCTCCGGAGCACAGAGGGGAGAGATGCTGTGAGATTCCTGCTGCCAGCACAAGACTCACCCAGGCTGCAGTCTGCTTGTTGCTCAGGTCTGAAGAGAGCGAAGAGGAAGAGCCAGCAAGGGTCTGGCTGCAGGAATCACTCTGACAGCAGATGTGTCAGCTCCCATATGTCTTTTTTTTCCACTGTGTTCCCAAGCCCCAATCTGCCATGTGTGTTCACTCTTACTAGCATCACCATGTGGGTACAGTAAGTGTGGTCATGCACAAGGGAACGGCTTGTAGGATGAACACCACAGCAGTTGTGCTGAAAGTAATGCAGGAATGGTGCTAAATGAGCTTGATGTCATCCAGATGTCAGGTAGATTCAGCCATCCAGCCATCCAGTGAGCTGTTTTCACTCTTTGGAAATGACGGTCAGAGTCTGAAGTGAATATTTGGCCAATAAAATGCATCATCGGGGTGGTCCACGGTTCTGTGATGATAAAGCAGACATAGGAGTCTCTGCTGTACAAAACATAAACAGGCTGAGAATGGTTCATCACCTCAGACTGGAGGCCAGCTGAACTCACTTACCAAGGTAGTCCACCACGCCCAACTATGTCAGTAAATGCACCGTAGCCCCAGGCTGAGATAGATGATGCCTTGAACTAAAATCCAGGTTAAGTTCTTCGCAAGAACTGGCAGTTGTCAGATCGCTGACGGTAATTCCTGTGCATTTTCCCTTGAGACAGAACATGCTGACTTCACTTTTTGTTTTTCTGCATTACACAGGGGATATGTGTTGTCCATAACTTTAAAGGCACTCATGGAGCTCCTTCTAAACCGAAGCCTGAAGACCCACGAGGAATGCCGTTAATGGCTTTTCCAAGAGTGGAAAGTCCTCTGGAGACATTGAGTGCACAGGTACTGTAAATCCTCTCACTCAGACCATCATCACACACATTTTCTGTTACATCAGAGTAAAAGTTAGTCATACACATAACTACACAGGGAGCTGGTTTTATTCCTCACAGTAAGCCCATTGAACAGAATGAATTTGCATCAGAAG
>Ga0181612_100559_pt1 | contig 18993 bp, 5 predicted proteins | sample HoacroProtozoa21_FD_119630 | JGI IMG/M metagenome (GOLD analysis project Ga0181612, IMG submission 119630) | Hoatzin crop microbial communities from Cojedes, Venezuel. Combined Assembly of Gp0051906, Gp0051904, Gp0051908 | reverse complement strand
GCACCACCCCGCTGAGGAAGCAGCGACGGGCAAGGGGAGAGAGGGTCCGTCCCTAACAACAGCTCCATCCATACCTGGAGGAGGATGCTGCATCTATGACATGCTCTTACTGCATTTTACATGGCTCACGAAAGCCGAGCAATGGGTTCTTCTTGCACCAGACAGTGCTCCACAGGGCTTCCCAAAAACATCTCTAAATTCATGGTTTTAGAAACAAACAAAAACAATCGACAACTGTTTTTCAGAATCCTTTTTTCTTTTTTTAACCTGCATTATCAAATTTAGAACAAACTCCTTACATTGTACATCTCAGCACCCTGAGAGGCAGATGATGCTTCTAACTGGAGAATATCTCTTAGGGGAGTAACAAGAGCACACACCAAATCACAAAACACGCAGTGAAACACATTTTTAGCACTCAGTATAGAAAAGGACTGAAATGGTATTAACTGGTTTGTATAATTCAGTCACCATAATCAGCACAAGCTCTAAACACTACTTATTACTAGAAGCTGAAAATAACCACAGACTTAATTTCTACACACTACCACAAATTATTTTAAATTTCCTGTCTGCCACTTCAAAGGCAGGAATTGTAAGAGGGTCCAAGCTGCCAACATCAAGGTCATAAGCCAGACTGGAATACTCATAACGACCAAATCTCTTCCTTTATTCACTTAAAGTTCTAAGTGGCAAGAAGTGAAATAAACCAAAAATCATTGCTCTCCTCTCCTTCATTAAAAAATTAATTCACTTGCCAAGTTGCATATTCTGTCTCTAAGAATACAATTTCTGTTAATTTTTTTTTGGTTTTCGAACTCCATTCTTGGTTAAAAGGACTGACATCACTTAACTATTTACAGCCCAAACAATGAGATATAAGACTGCTTGGTACTTTTATTTCATTTTCTTACTGTAGTAGCAGTACTGAAAAATGACTAGTAAGTAACATGTTAATATATCTCCTTAAGACTCCGACATTTTATAGAACGGTTTAGAGGTGCTTTACAACTACCACTGGTGTGCATGCTTCCATTTGTAATGAAATAGGGTTTTGCACTCTTGAAGAGCTCCAGTGGTGAACCATAAAATATGTGTGAATTTCCTCTACCATTTTTTGTGGACAAGTCTATCAGCGATAACAGTCACCACAGTGTATAAGACACTCTTGATTAACACGTTTCAATTCTAACCAGGACCAAATGAAATTAGCTCTTAAAATGACACTCCTGTTGGCACAACCCGCTGATAAGCACAAACATGTAACTTATACTCTGCTATCATAGTTTTTTAACAAAAAATTATTTTGCTATTCACTTGCATTTTACTGTTAAATATACAACCCTTCTTGCCCTCCTTTGCACCCCAAATGACTACTACAGTGTTAGAAGTCTTTCTTTTGTATTTTGCTAAAGTATTTCAGGGATTATATACAGGTTACACATTACGCATCTTGTAATCTACCAGTACAAATCAAACCAGCTGTTTTCATCGACGCTATTTCACACAAAATCATGTTAAGATTCTCAGCATTGAGACAGGTTTCCTTCCTGCATCGGCCTTTCCTCAAGACCAAACCTATTTCCATGAGCAAGTTCTCCTCTGTGCTTCAGATGGAGATCTCTGAAAAAATAATTTTATTATTTGTGGTTTTCTAAGAGCAGCCCGACATGCTCTGACAAGCTATAAATACCAACAGTAAGAGGTTTGACTTAAGAGTATCGAGTAAAACTAAAAATCTTTTTTAAAAATCAAAGAGCCTTCCACAGATATCTGTCTTACCACATCTAAAATTCCAAAAGTTACAACAATACTAGCATTTCAAACAAAATTAATGCTTTACCCCTGGTCAGGAAATACAGAACTCACTCTACTATATGAAAGAATGCTGCAATACACATCCTGCACACTCTGCATAGAAAAATGAAGAAACAAAACCTCTTAAAAAAAAGAAAAGGAACAAAAATCTTCTGTGCCTAGCTAAACATTTCTCTGTGATGCTAAAAGCAGGATCTGCCCACTTGCCTGACTGCCTCTCCAGAAATTTGAGAAAGTAAATAAGACTAATTTTGATGATAGATGATCTTTAGGAACTGTACTGTTATTACACCTGTCTCACTTTGTGGGAAATACCATTATCTCATGCTCAAGAAGATTCAGCAAGTGGGAGAGAAAGGGGCTAAGTTCTGCATGTGATAATAACAGAAGTTTTGAAAGAAACACTATTTTAGAAGGGCTATTGGCTATTACCTACATGCATCTTAAACCAGGTTAATAGTTTTTAATTTTTATTAAATGCAAATACTACAGAAAACAGAGTACTGCAAAGCTTACAAGTTAAAACCAAACCATCAATAAGTATGACTTTTTTTAAAAAAATAAACAAACCGTGCTTTTAGAATTCAGACATCATACACACAGACCACTAAGCTTCAGAAAGCACTTTCTTAAATTTAGTAAACCTTCTAGTCACCCCTGATTATGATATATGATTGATTTTCTGGACCAACTTTGACAATGACAAGCTGGAGTTTGTTACCCCTGCTGTTATAATTAATAAATACATTATTTCAAAGCTACATGCATTATCACCATCCAAGGATTTTGGCTTCAACCCCAAGCACTTGTGGCTCACATAAAAAGCCAGAGTCAGACTGTGACAGGAACTGAATTAACCTCAGTGTAAGGAAGCATCATATATAAATGACAGCCCTTCCCCTACTCTTCAGTACCACTTCAGCAGCAACTCTAAAGGCAATTTTGGTGTATCGTCAGTACACTTAAATTTCTGCAGTTTATCTCACTAACGGAGAACGTGAATTTTCAGGATAAGATTATGAAGTTCAGAACAGATCTGCCACGTAAACGACTTCTGACCAGTTCCACTCTTTCCCCTCGCACCACTCCACGGCCAGCAGTGGGTCTGTGGCTGCTTGAGATGGCAGGTGGGGGAAGTGTGGGCTCAGAGCTTATTTAGCTACTCGAGCTGAGCAGTTTTAATTTGTTCTAACAGTTACGAGCAGTAAAACCGTTACCACAACTGCACAATGGAATTATCAAAGCCAGCAGATGTCGGACACCTTTATCTTTTTAAAGCTGACTTTATTCCTGGTATTTAGAGAAAATGAACAAAAAAGAGAGCTCAGACATAAACCACTTACAGATCTTTCTAGATGCTACTCCCCTCTCAAATAGTCTAAAAGGTCAAAATATTTTTTAAAATGGAAATATTTTAAAATACAGTGTGATACTGGCAAGGACAAAACTGTACACATCCCAGTTCTGCATAGAATTAGACATAAGCATAATATTATGCACTTCAGTATTCCCAGTAGGTGTTAGTCTCCTATACTGGGGTGTATGCATTTAAAAATAATGGAGAATCCAAAAATACAATAAAATTATTCTTACTAACATTAATTATATAAACACAGGGGGGGAAAACATCCCCTCTGAAATCTATTTTCAGAGTTTTTCAAGGCTACCAAAGCAGCTACCTTTACTCACAAGCTGTGTTTGTAGCTCTGGTGACGTTTCATTCACTTACAGTTACATTCTAACAATCCACAATGCTTTTCAAGCTTCTGGGACTTCCCTGTACCTGCTCAGCTCAGGGCCCAATTCTTTAACTCTTCACTCCTTCACCTACAATTATCTCATTTGCTCTTCTGGAATTCAGGATGAGTGTGAACATGCAGCAAATCCAGCTAATTTTGCAGTCATGCTCCATTTTTAATCATTTTTAATGATTTGTACATTTTAGTTTTAAAAAAAAAGTACAGGCAATGCGGGAAAAGTGGGGAAAACACAAGGATCATCAGTGAAAGGTAAGCGACGAAGCAGGATGCTACCATAAAGAAGTGTGGATGCTTGAATGAAAATTCAGATGGGGGATGAAAAATGGTAACACCCTGGAAAACCAGGAAACTACGTGAGCATTAGGGGAAGACCATATTTTGAACAGTTCAGAAGGGTTTATAAAGAAACAAAATGTTTTTTAATCGATACAGACACACATCTTGGTCCTGCAAAGACCAGCCCGAGAGATGTCTGCATCTTCTAGCTTTAGTCACGTAATTTGGCAGCTGGAATTAGGAATCCTCATTCCTTCCGCAACAACGACTCCTCGGTGGGCAATTCATAGCAGCAACACAGTCACTCCAAAACAGCTTTAAAGGGACGCTGGAGGATTGCTCCCTCCTCATCTTCCTTACTGCTTGATGCTTGTTCAGATGAGCAATCTGTGAGGATGTTCTGTGAGTGCGAAGGGGCTGAGGCAGAGGACCACGTACGCAGCAGACCCCTGGCCAGTACAACAGTTTCCAAGACCTTAATACAGGCGAGCTAGATTAAAGTGAGTGCAAGGACCGAGTTGAAATGCCAGACGGGCTGGTTTAACCCCAGCTGTCATGGAACCAGAGGAGATGTAACGGTGCCGTATTTGGGAGACTTCAATCAATGGCTTTTAAAAAGGAGAAGATATTTTGCAGCCTTACATAGAACCCTACAAATCCATTTTCTTTTTATATATAAATAGATCACTATTTCTGTTTCAAAATGCAAGGTGTGTGTTGCTACTGATTTTTAATTCTTTTTGGTTATTTTCACTACTTAAATGCTATTTAAACTCATTTTTTATGGCAAATAGCAATGCCACGCAGGAAGAGAAACAGAAAAGTTCTTTCTGCTCATGTGTCTTACCATAATGGTGCTCTCCTAAAGCATTAGGTCCGCTCTACTAAAGCACAACAAGGCTAAAAATAATGTTGTAAGACAATATGGACTGAGCTAAAATGAGAATGAACAACTGCCACTAGATGGCATGACAGCCTTACATTACTCTGGTGGGCTGGGTTTGGTATTTTTCTTCCCCTTTATGTAAGAGGAATATGTAACATTTGTATTTCAAACATGGTGTCGACACATTTTTCCTATGTCATTCCAAGTATATTTGATGATCACAAATTGATCACAGAAATGAAGTGAACTACTTGACAATTCCTTTGGAATATGGACATACACTATGGAAATAAGGTTCAGTGGTAAGCTCAACTAGAACAAATTCTAACAAATTTGCTGATAAAAAAGCAATGCATTTAAAAAAAAGAGCACATCACTTATATATGAAAAGGTATAATCAGTGATAGAATTTAATATTTAAAAAAATTACCAAATGAACAAACTGTCAATTATCAAACAACCTGCTTCCTCTAAATCTCAGTTGGCACTTGTGTTAACTATTCAGCAGTGTCTCTCAGGTGAGTTAAGTACAAACCCAATGTTCTCATCAGCCTGAATGCCTTTAAAAAAACAGACAGGTTCCTTACACAGATGCAGACACAGCAAACTTTTGGTCAACCATGTAATAAAAGAGGTGAAGATAACTGGGGTTTAATTAAACATGCATTTATATGCTTCTCATAATTGCACTGAAAAAGTAAGCAATTAGGGTCAGATATTCAGCAATGCTAGTTGTCACTAATTTGGAAAAACTTTATGAATTACATTGGGTGAGAACATAGAATTCTGTATTTAAGTGTATTAAAACTGGAAAAGTAACTTAAAAGCAAATAAAATCCTGTGAAATCAATATTTCTCATTTTGCTTAAAAATTCAAAATACTTCATTGAACACAAGCTCCAAAACTTCCCTCTGGCCCCTGTTTATTTGCTTACTAAAGCTGATATTGTCCACAGAGATCAAATAAACAGTCTGCAAAAATACAAATGTAACATATCTCTATTTTTTTAGCCAGTTTAAAGACCAGTGAACATACGGATGGAAACGGACCAGCACTTCACTACCTAGAGAGCACTGGTGTGTGCTACGGAACAGAAGTGTATCCAGTCTTCAAAATTTCCATGATGGTACTTCCAAATGTTCATGTCGTTATCTTCTAAATGCATGCTGTACCATGATGTGCAAGTATAAAACATGATTTGTCTCCCATCTCTCTGTCCTCGAGAAGAAGGGAGTGAGGGTAGTACTGAACACTTTGAAGACCTTGCTCTGCCTGTATCTAAGATGGCTTTCACAAGTAACACTTCTGTACTGCACAGAACCAACCCTGGCAAAAAATGCTGATTGTCCTCAGGACAGAAACCAGAAGTAAGATTGGATGTGAAAATCTGGGAGTCTTTTAATTCTATGACCTAATCCTCTTTCATAATGAGTGGATGAATATAACTCACCGTAAATTAGTGTATTAGAACCTTGTGTAAAGCTTTGGCTGCTGACATTATATGCATCCTGTAATGCCTAGACCTGAAAGTAAACAATTCTTACTCTTCTTCAGTCCTCCAGTAGCTCTACTATTTCAGTATCTGACACGAGTCCAAAATGAGGGGTGAAGACTAGGGTCACATGGATCACTGTGGATGGCCATATGAAGAAACTAACAACAGAGTAATTCTAATGCTAAGAAATGGCACAAAAAAAGTCCTAAATGACTATTTTAGTAGCACAGTAGCTAAGTGCCCTGCTCACACCTTAGATCCATGTATAGGATGTGGTCTAGAGAGGAAAACTGGCAAACTGATGATGTATTTCAAGACTCAGACTGCAGTTAGATGACCATTTCAGAAATGTATACAGCCATCTTACCCTTATGCAATCTAAAATAGTTTTACGACTCTGTTGCCCAAGTAATTCATGATCTTTTAAAAGGATCATCATTTCTGACATTCTGTTTTACTAGGTGGAGAAACGTGGACAAAGGAAATTGAAACGACTTATTTCAGGTTACTCAGGAAAAATGTGGGTAACTTAAGGATGAATTGCACACCGCTTTTTAGCATCCAGGCTCACACTCTGATTCCCAACCATTATCCCTCTCTACGGCTCCGTATTTAAAAAAGCAATTTACCAGCAGCACTGACCCACCAGACATCATCCTCACAGAACTGCACTTGACCCATTCTTTCAGCCTGAGACAAAATCAACTCTAAAACTTTTTTTGGTTTTCCTATTTGGAGTTTAAGAGTCTTGTATAACAGAACTGTTGTCTTTGCTCCTCCTACAGTTCCACATATTCAGTTCTGCTGCTAATGAACCCAGAGCAGATTTGGTTACTGTATGAACCCAATGTATTTCCAGAGTACTACCTATTGTACGTAATGAAAGCAGATGAGGATAAAGAAAAAAAGTAGCTATGAAATTTAAAGTTACATTAACTACGTACACACCAGTAGATGAAATTGAGACAACTGTAACTCCACATGAATCTGTCTTCCTGACTTTTCAAATTTCATTTTTGACACTGTAAACAATTATCTTTTAAAAAAAAAGTCATTGAGCTGATGACAGTAATTGTGAACAACTCTATGACGTTCCTTTTACTGTATCATTGTCAGGCCAATGCCTTTGGATTTTGGACCGTCAGCACTGTAGTCATCATCATTCATTACCGGAACTGAAGTGTAAAAATACAAGTACAGAGAGATTTAAGACAAATTCAGCTGGTGGCTTCAGAACTCCACCTCTGTGGACCAGGCATAAAACAACAGAGACTGCTAATTAACATCAGTGCTAGTGGCCTCCATATACATGAAGACATCATTTTACAAAGAGCAGAGTTTTACCAGGTACTGTCTGAAAAACCATACTTCTCTCATATTTATCTACCTTCATGTGCTACACTAGCGCACTGCACTATTTTCTTTTATAAAAAATAAAATAAATGGATTTTCTTTTATAAGAAATAAAGGTCACGGAAATAATGCTAGTGGTCAGCAGTGCCAATAAAAAAATTGTACCCAGGTAACGTTTCTCGGTTCCCAGCACAGTCTTCACCTAGGTCGCCATGCTCCCCTGAACTGTCTAGTAAGAAGCAATTACAGCAGCAAGAGCATCCATTTTGCTTATGTCCCAGTTAGTGGTTAGCGCCGCACACCAAAACAGAGCTGCAGTGCCAACCCAAGAGCCAGTACTGATGAGAAATGAAATGACTTTAAATCATCTCACAATTCTGAGTTAGCCAAGCAGAGCTCAAAGGTAGTGGTCATCAACAGCTTCAGCTTAGGCCAATCCAAACATTTCATGAAGCAACAAAAGGCAGCTTTATCACTCCCAGATGACCTCCTAGATCAATTTTAGGTTGCAAAAAGTTGAAATACTATGTTTTTGTAATCCAAAGTAGTGAACTACATGTAGATATAAGCACTATTCTCCCACTGTTTCTATAACCGTCCAACTCTTACAAAACAAAATTGTTCATTTTCATCACCTATGAGCGAGTTGCAGGTCTACATTCCAGCCTCTCAGTGAAACAACACTCGCATTTCATAGAAGCTTGTCAGTATTCAAACTAAGACTTATGTTTTCTGTGGTGCTTTTGGTTTTACTCTTGTGATCAGTCAGGATCAGAGGAAATGCAAAAGCGTATACAGAAACTGACTGTCTAGTTAAAAGTGTACTAGAAAGAAAGCACCTATGAAGGAATTAGGAGGTTTTGACCATGACTTTTTCTTGTCTTTTTGCCTGCTTTTCACAGCCACAAATGTTGCTCCTCAATTTTCAAGGTTTACATACATGGCTATATCTGCCACTGTATTTTCTTGTCTTCATACAAATCAACACTGGTAAGATTCAGCTCCGTCTCGAAGTATTACAACCAGATATTAACTGCTTCTTGACAACCCTCACTCCAACAACACAACACATTGTCATGGACTGTCTGTGCAGATTTGCTTTATACACACCTTCCTCACAGTTTCAGCACACTGTTAAGTAACTGACGGGATTTTGGCTTAGCTCCCCTTGCTGGGATTGCTCTCAACCATATCAAGGTGTCTGCTACCAAACTTGCAGTTGGATTTGCTAACTAGCACGTTATTTCTTTACGTATATTCTTAAGCAGATGACTACAGCAAAAACTAATAATCTCTTGAAAAAAGTTTATTCTGTTGACAAGGCCATTCAACTGGGGAAGGGAGATCTCTATCAGCTAAAACTGTAAGGGACTAATCTTGAGTACTGCATGTTACAGAGAGCCACGATGGCACAGACCCAGTAGTTTCAAAGAGAGGTGAAGGGTGATGTCTGGAGGAGTCCAGATCAGACTGTGCAGACCAGCTCCTGGAACCTGCCTTGCAGAAGACCCACTGGCCGTGCTGTTGAGGTGATGATAGCTCTGATTATTGTCACAAACTGTGTTACACTGAAAATGGATTTTCCTCTGTTTATTTTCAATTGCAGGCCTTGCAAAAAGAGCAGGCTGTTGGTGGGGCTTCAAGTAAGACTGAAGTCAGATACTGACAGACAAGGTAAGTTTATCCATACTTAATTTTCTATCATCTTGTCTTTCTTGTATCTTTAAAAATCTAGAGTGGCTAGAAGTCTTTTCACACTTCTAAAAACAAAAGTCCCACACCCGCCTCCCACAAAACCTTTAAAACAGTTACTCTCTCCTCTATGCTCCACATACTTGCCTATCTGTACCCCTTCCCCCTCTTAGTTGCCCTCAAATACAATAAAAGAAGTAAACTTCAAACTTTAATTCCTTTGACATTTCAAGTGGAGTGGGTGGCTAAAATAAGAAAAAGTGAAATATTTATACAATCTAAAAATCAATATAAAACTGTGTTTAAAAAAATCTACCTAGCCAGCTGTTCAAAACAAGAAAAGCAGACATAAAATAATTAATCAGTTGTGCCTGCTCCTGAGGATTTTGTGACTGGCAACAGTAGGATATTTCCTACTTCACTTGCAAATATCTTTTCATTCATGTGTTAAAAAACATGCCTCAGTTCTTGAGTTGATCAAGGAAACAACATGATCATGCCAGGTTCAGGCTTTCTTTATGTAGGTATCAATACCCCAGATTGCAGTTTTTCCCTCTGTGATGGTGGGAAAAGGAAGATCATACAAATAATGTTTTCACTTACATACAGTATAAATAAAGACTGCTGATAACCTGCCATTTTTGTACAATCACCACTTGGCTAAAAGAAAAAATAAAATATTTCTTCTTTTTTTTCCAGATGAAATATGCTTCTTTTGTCTATATACCTCAGTGAAGAAGGAAAAAGATACTGGTCTCTACCTGGATTTCAGTGCTTTGTTTTTACAGAACATCCCATCATGATATTCTCCCCACATCACAATCCTGGAAATCTGGGTTGTTTCATTCACATCATGAAATCAAGTATGTGAAGTGGAAATAGCTGTTCTTCCTAAAGAACTATTTCAATGCTGAAGATGCTGCTACTTTTGCTCCTGCTGCACAGCCACTGTTTGCCCATGTGGAGAAAACCAGTCAAGCTTTGGCGCAGGGGAGACGCAAGCTCACTCATAGGAGCGGTCCAATCTCAAATTACAACTGTTAGGTTGGCCTTGCACTAAAAGCCGCCATTTTTTCCACTGCAGTATTCTGTATTGTTAATGTTCAAAGTGCTCACTGGGTATTTAGTTTCATTTATGACAAAAATTAATAGAAGCAGCACATGGTCTAAATTCTTGGCTTGTTTTTTTAGGCATTAAAGTTGAGATCTTCAACGTGCAAAGAGATGCTTGGTAGGATATTCTTTATCCCCTAGGTCTAATTCCCACAGAAACCGGAACATCTTAAAAATGTGGCCTGTGGCTTTATCACAGAGCTAAACATGACCAACAACATTCTTAAAGTTTCAATGCAATGTATGTATACTATGATAAGAAATTATTTTAAAATTACATTCAATCACTTTCAGTCTCCACTCAAAAACTGGCACCATTTCTTATCCTTGAAATTTTGAAATGAGTTGTGCTCTACTATTTCATAAATGAAATACTTGTCAGTCAGAAAGATCCCTTCTTTTTCACCTATTCACTTTTGTTAAAAAATAAACTCTGAAGTACTGCACCATACAGTGAGACATAAGTTTAGAACAGGACCTTTTCTACAGAGTTGTAAACAGTATTATGGAGGATTTTCTATCCTAAAATTCCTGTAATCATAATTTTTCTGAATACCTGAAAAAACCCCGGTGGTACAGGACCTACTGGCATGCCATCTCCTGGGGGAATGTTTCCTAGCACTGGACTGGGAGCTGCTGCAGCACTCTGAAAAGAACAAAGGGAAAATAAACCTTTGTCATTGCATGGTAGGCATTAAACCCCCCAAAAAACCCAAACCAAAAAAAAACCCCAAACCTGACCAAAATGCAGAAAGTAATTCTCTGGATATGTCATAATGTCATTGTTTCATCTGAAGGTAAATTAAAATCGCATTGTTTTTATAGTCTTCGCTTATACAAGTATAATGATTTGTTAAATAACATATGTGTGTTGAGGGGAAGGATGCTAGAGATTGCACGGATATACAAATATGTGTCAGTTCGACAAATCTTGACTAGATTTTAAAAAACGTTGCATCTGAATGTGTCTACATATATACAAATGTGAAGGTAAGTCGCACACTTTTTGTTGTATTATGTGTATAAACATCCTCACACATGCACACGGATATACATATAGCATAAACAAAGTAATTTATGCATTTTATCAGCAATTTGCAAGCACTTTAAAGATAAGCGGACTGTAAATTCTTTCAGAACTACATCAAGCTTCAAAACAGGATTCTGTTACAAACAGTACAAGAAGGAATGCTCACGATTCTGCTGGTAATGCTTATGATTTTACCAACCCCAAAACACCCACCATGACAAATTAGAAGAATTCAAGTTACCTTTTTAGAAGGGAAAAGAGTGATTTCTAAGAAGTGAATCAGAGGATGAAATTAATTACCTTTCCAAATCCTTCAGTTGGAATAAGCAAGTAAAGAATATTGCTTCTGGCATTCTGCAAGCAGGAGATCGTCACAAAAAGGGAAGCCAAACTGTTATTGTTGTCATGTATTGGAACCTCAATTACTTTTAATTTCTAGCAGTCTTCCTTCCTGCAATATGTTTCTGTAGGGCATAAGGCTGAATCACCTATAAAAGCTTACAATCTTCCGTGAAAGTACTCATGCACACGCAACACATTGAGAGCCACTTGCAGCCTATTAATGACTTGCCAATATCTGCCCTACTGAATGGCTTCTGTTTATTAACTTATCACTCTATTGTACGCTCACACTTGATAGCCAAAAGAAGCAGATCTGGAAATCGTATTTCCAGGTATTTGGCACACTGTCTAGTAAATTAGAGAATAATGCTGGAAAGATTTGAAAACTGGCACAAAGAAAGGCTGACCTTTTTAAACTAAGCAGAAAGGAAATGTTCAGTTAATCACCACAGATTTTTCAACGGCTTAAGCCATGCTTTAGAAAAAAATTTCTCCACAAGTAGCAATAGCATATTTAGCATCTCAGCTGTATGTTCTCTTCAAACAGAAGTCTAGAACACATCATTAAAACACAAAGACAGCAGAACGCGCTGGCGTCAGAACTGAGTGCAGGACCTTGATTCACTAGAAACCCCTGCAATCAAGGGTCTTCTTTACGCAAGGATCTGTTCTGCAGCATCAGTGTTAAAATACTACACAATTGCAGCTGACAGGAAAAGCCAGCCAGGTGAGCTGGATGTAGCAAACACTTTTGAATGATATCACTTTCTCATGGGAGGCTACCACAAACCAACCTAACCAGCCTACAAAGCTGTAGCGAATAAAGACATTCGTCTGCTAGCCACTGCCGTTCTTTGGGCATTGCCTGAAGTTCATGAGACATAAGTAAAATCATGCAACTCCCTGGAAGGTCTCAAGTACTTCTCTCAGGTCTGTGCCAATCTCTTCGCCTTCCATACAGAGGGGAAAATAAGCAAGTGGTGTGAATGCACAGAAATAACTCCTGAAGAACAAAGCAATCTTGTTACCCCTTCCTTTCTTCCTCATGGCTTCTGTGAACATCCTCCAATTACTTTCAGATTATCTACATTTCCAAAGGAAGGAAGTTTTCAGCAATTTTTTAAGCAAAAAAATGACCTGTTTAAATGGAACATTGGGTAACCATGTCAAGTAAAATCATGAATAGGTGCAGATACAGTTTGAGTGAAGTATGCTGGCTATTATTTCGATGTGTACAGGTTTTCTAGATGAAGAACGACAACACTAGCATCATTGATGGAGAAAATCAATGACATTAAAAGCCTGAGCATCTTAAAATGTCCAAAACAGCCCGCACTGCAGTTTCTGACTAAGAAGCAGTAGCCCATTAAAGGGGCACTAATAATGATGAACCTTATTACAATATAATCCCTCCTTGCATACTAATTCCTGATTGTCCCTATGCTACCTTAGCTGTGTCTGTCTCTGCTGGCCCTGAAATAATCACGGCAGTATGTCCAATGGAGCCAATGCTACAGAATAAAGCATTTGAACAGACTATAATAAATCACCAGGCAAACACATCTCAACACTATGAAGTCAGATAGGCAAAATATCGTTAAGCTGTGAGATCTCAGAAAAAGAGTTAAGCAGCACCTCCTCTGACACACCACCAGTTTTCAGAAGTCCCCCACACCAGGTTCCCTCACCCCTGCTCGTCTTATTTCAACTAGACTATACCAGGAACTAATGCACATCAGAATACCTTAATGAACTCAAGGGGTCTTAGATGTCCTCCTCAACCATGGCCTCCGCCAGAGCCCACAGGCTACGGAAGGATGCTTGTAAGAGAAGGAAGCAACAACTTCTCAGGATGCAGTGCTCCTACAGGGATATAGCGATCTGTCCCCACTGGGTTCATGCCGTTCCCCACACTTTTGAAAATCACTTTAACAGAGAAGAATGGTAAAATATACTTAATAGTTTAAAAAAAGAGAGAGAAGGAAATAATGATTATTCCAAAACAGGGGGAGAAAAGGATTTAAGTTATATCTGTTAAGATTTATGTTAGCCATTAAACCTCTCGACAAGGCTTTGTAAGGAATATACCTGAATATAACATTTTCGTAATTGTCTCAACAGTGGATTTTTTTTTAAAAATACATTTTTTTAATTTTTTTTTTATCTGACTTAGCACTGATACCAGACAAACTCAGCTTTGTTCCTCGGTGAACCTCAGAGATCAGCACATGACTCTCCAGGACTGGCAAAATGGGCACAGAGCAATTCTTTTGTCTACTGAGCTATGAACAACCATAAGTCTACCTCACACATGTAACGAAACGCATTACATTCAGAGGTGCCACTGATTCTAGTAAAGGGGATATGGCTCCAAAGTAACCACTTTTTATGAGGAGTGGGTTTTGTCAACTTTGTTGATAAAGGAGGCACGTAGAAAGGATCCAGATGAAGCCAACAAGTGATACTGGAGAGCATCTACAGCCTCCTCAGAAAGCCTTCCACTTGAGGACTAAAACCCTATTCTGATGAGCTCCCCAGAGGGTGGCCAAAAGGTCTGAGCAGTGCTACCATGGATGTTGGAGGAATCATTTGTGACGACAAAGGGGGAAGAAAAGTAAGGTCTTGTGCAGATGATCACACAACAAGTGATCCAGACCGATTTACTCAGTTTTGGTTCTTGTGATTTCTGGAGCAAAAGGCCTCAAGTAGAAGGGAACCAGCTCTTTGCTTCAGGCTAGTTACTCAAAATTAAATTCATTTACTAATGTTGGCCATTTTTTTATTGTGGACCACGATATTTCAGGGAGGTATTCAATGTGTTGATTTTAATTGGCCTAGTTATTTGAGACTTCATTACACTGTGCAGTTTACAGACACGTGCACAAAACCTCTCCTCTGTATTTCCAAGTGGGAAGAAGGACAGAAAAATGTGAAGTTTGAGTGGCCATAACAGCAGGTCAGTTTTACCAACATCTGAAGTACTGCTTAATAATTGTAAGAATATTGTAGTTATAGGAATTCTGCAATAGTCCAGTCTTCGGTGTTACGGAAGCTTCTATTTCTGTCTTTCATTATGTAATGTACCAGGGTTTTTTCTTCTGTTTTCATGTTTGTTTGTTTGTTTGCGATTTTCTTCCCTAATGGGCAATGAGGTCCCAAAACCAGAAATAAAGCATTTTCAGTGTTCTAGGTATGTTACGTTCTTAAGCTTGTACTATCCAATGAACGTTTTAAGAACTTATATCAGGTAGATCAATAAACAAACCTGCAACTGCTGCACTGAAATATTCTTATTTATTCCACCTGATGAATTATTCAGTTCTTTTTTCACAGTCCCACAGCAAACCATGGCTTTTTTTGCATGCATTACAAGTTGTTCATCATTTATACTTCCATTAGTTTGACATTTTAAATATTTGCAATTTGCTTTCCCTGCTTTCCATAAAAAGATGAAATAGGAAAATTAAATGGTCTAATCTTTTCGTACAGTATCCTACCTCCTTAAAAATGGGAAACTGTATTTGCTTTTGTAGGTAAAATACTGAATTTATGGTATCTCTCTACAATTATTAATTAATATGGTGTACTTGAATGAAACTTGGTGTGGCCACTCTTTGCTCAAACCAAGCTACGCTTGACAAAGTAAAAATACATTATTATATTAAAAAAAATTGAAACTAGCCACAGTTTAGGCTGTTTTTTACAATAAAGAAATCACAAAGTAAATAAAAATAAAATAGGTTAGTTATTCCATTAGTACAGTAACTGAAACATAAAAATAAAATATAAAAATACAGAGAGAAGTCTGCAAGACATAGATAATTATTTGAGGCTATCGCAAGAAGTGGTTTATGACAGAAGCTCATAGAAGAAATTTATTTGCAATTAAGAATCTTACAAAGGAACAGACTTGACTTTAACCATGAAAATCCTCACCCAGCTCACTGACAACCTCAGCATTTAATTTCAGGTGTTTCACCTGGAGTAAGACATCCTTGTTTTTATCCAAGGTAAGAAGTTACTCATGTTACTAAATTTTTCCATGAAAAGGAGATTTCTAATTTCTTAGAAGCCTACTTAATGATGAATGATGAAATCTTCTTGACAACGGGTGAGGGAAGTTGACCTCATATATAAGACAGATCCATGGCCACTCTTGTCCACTCAATTCCCTCATCATCCAAGCTTCCTCCATAAAACTCCTCTACACCAGACCTAAATCTGCAGAGTTAGCTGGACAGTCCTTGTCCCTGCAGAATTTCTAGTGGTGTGTGCACCTGCTTCTTCAGCTGCAATTAAGCATCAAGCCAAACCCTCCTGCTACTGGCTTATTCAGAGGCAGTGTCCTTGTCTTCTGTGGCAAAGCATGAGCATGTTACTGGTGTGCTGTGAAGACCACGCAAGTAGAAGTCGCTGCTGGACTCCCGGCAGAGGCGGTGTGTCTAGATGACACTGAAACTACTGGCATCAGTGTCCATGTGCTTCATCACATTTTACTGAGTATTTTTGATACAACTATGTTGTCTTCTTTAGGAGAGCACTTAAAAAATTGTTGTTTCTCTTTTTTTCCTGAGGACAAAGAATAAATATTTAGTACTGATTTTTCAAGTTCGTGAATTCAGGAAATGATGGGAATTAGGGAATAAAATTTAGTTTGTTTGGGTTTTTTTTCCTGGCAAGACAAATGATGGATGATTACTATTTCCAATCACATTTATCACATTCTTAATTTCTGGTCATTGATAGTTCAAAGTGCCAGACATACTGTAGCCAATATTGTAACAAGATTAGCAAATTTCAATTTGTAAACACTTCAACTTGTAACTTTTTGAGTATTTCTAAGCCACGAGTTAGTTACTATAATAGTGCTTCATTATTTTTTACCTACCACAGACGAAGGAAAGAAATATTAAGAGGAACTACATTGACTAACCACTACAAACCTTCTCATTTTCTCCAAGATAGAACATAAAACTATTCACGACTCTTAACAAAAAAAAAAAAAAAAAAAAAATTATGTTTAAATAAGCTGTTACTCCTCTTACAGAGCCTTTGAACACTCAGCTGTACACAAAAGAGCCTAACCTCTAAATGAGCAGCCACGGTTTACTTCAATTGAATTTAAGATCTTGCCCAAAAAGGCAGATTCATCACATTGACAGAAGCAAGCCATTTGAAAGATCCGCATCACACGACCTAATTACATCTTCTTGTTGTTCCATTGATATATATTAGTCTAAAATGTTTAATTTCTGTTCTGTTATAGGAAGGCATTCACGTGACAGCAGTACTCTGAGAAGTGTAATTGTAAAAGGTCATAACGCTGCTCCTCGTAACTTCTCAGGTTTTCCTCAAATCACCCGCTCCTTACAGTTTGATCTGGACTTTGGTGTTGTGTTTCCGTTCACCCCATCTTCTACATTATTATTAGTGACAACGAACATATAATGACATATTATAATTCTTCTGTGATTAGTGAAGTTGTACTATCTGTTATTAGAAGAAAAAAAAAATCACATTTAATCTTTTTTGGGGGGGGGGAAATGGTTTTTTCAGTTTACATCAGCAGACCTGTTCACGAAGAGAAGACCCGTTGATGAGGACTCCATCCATTCTTCTCTCCCCATGAAATAATCCTACCCCCAAAACAACCTCAAGCAAAGCTTCCCTGTATCTGAAGTAGGATTACAGTTTGTTTCCCAGTTCTCAGTCTCAGGTTTTCACTCTACTTAGCTGAGATAGTGAAATTCTATTACAGAACTGAAAACCAGGTACTAGGTTGGAAGTATACTGTTAAGGGTAAGAGGAAATTATTTTTAAGGAAAGCTTTGTTATCAACGAATAAAAAGATTTCAAACTCCTGTCAACAGATAGCATTTCAGTCCTGTCTCTTAGCTGCTGCTTCTTGGATTATTTAGAGCACAATTTCCAGACAAAGATTTCTTTAAAGTATGGTTATAAAGAAAAGTTATCTCAAAATGAACCTTTATTATTCACTCAAAGTTACTAAAATCAGTGCTATGCATAGGTATCAACAGAATGTTCACTTCAAATCAAAAGTGCAAAAATAATTTGTGTTTTATATACGGAAATAAAGTATAAAATTTCTGTCCATTCTTTTTCAAAACTGAAGAGAACTATACTTAAAGCTGAATACTCGGCTTTTCCCACTTCTTTATGAAGATGCAAAAATAGTATTTCAAATAATGTTTTCATACCATTTTCTAGGAAAGTAACAGCACTAATTTCAGCTTAATTCCAAACCCTGTGTGATTCAGCAATCTATACCTATGTACAAAATCGAAGCACCAAAGGCTAGCCAACCGAGTTGTCACAATTTTGATAAAAAGCAACAGTATTATCAGATTCATCAGTAATAACCATGCTGCTGACAAGTTAAAGGCACTTGAGGACACAAAACACTGTTGTTGCAGCTTGGAGCCGAGTTGCAGTGATATTTCAACGAAATGACTTCTTTCCAGAAGTGACACTTACACTCCTCCTCCAGATTCCCTGGAGACAAAGACTGCTTCGGTTTGCTAGCTTAACCACAAAATACTCAACATGCTATTTTTTTCTAGGCTGCACCTCCAGATCACATCTTTGTTGAATAACCGACATCGCAGACCACAGGTTTAACCCACTGCCTTCCTCATCACAAGGAATCTGAATGACGGTGTGTGAAGATGTTTCTCTTAAAAAGGAGTTAGCAAGAAACTGATCAGAGGAAATTATTTAACTTACATGATTGTAACAAGTTACACGTATCCCATTGAATTTTTTCATATATCTTATCGTATCGAAGCATTGCTTTTACAGTCAAAATTGCTAAAACACAAAACTACTATACAATAATACACTACTGCCTTTTCTCAGTATTTTCCAAACAGCTGCTGGGGTCATGATAATACGACTGCAAAACAGACAAATATTTCTGCAGAATTTTAATATAGTCAAATATGGCTAGCTCCTGAAATCATTATTCCAAGTAACTTTAAATGGTGACTGATCATAGGGTATCCTCTCCAATCTGGTCAAAGAAAAGTACCTAAAGCTGATTTCCAGAAACACTGTGCTTATGCCACCTATCAGCCTGAGTAATAGCCACATGATCACTGTGCTTAAACCACAACATACTGCATGAAGCGCAGTCTTTTCTTCCTGCTCAGAAAATTCACAGTTACAGAATCACAGAATGGTAGGGGTTGGAAGGGACCTCTGTGGGTC
>Ga0181612_161059_pt1 | contig 18997 bp, 13 predicted proteins | sample HoacroProtozoa21_FD_119630 | JGI IMG/M metagenome (GOLD analysis project Ga0181612, IMG submission 119630) | Hoatzin crop microbial communities from Cojedes, Venezuel. Combined Assembly of Gp0051906, Gp0051904, Gp0051908 | reverse complement strand
CTCCACAACCTCGCTGGGCAGCGTGTTCCAGGGCTCTGTCACCCTCAGAGTGAAGAAGTTCATCCTCATGTTCAGGTGGAACTTCCTATGCTTCAGCTTGTGCCCATTGCCCCTTGTCCTGTTGCTGGGCACCACTGAAAAGAGTTTGGCCCTGTCCCCCTGACACTCACCCTTCAGATATTTATAAGCATTTATGAGGTCCTCTCTCAGCCTTCTCTTCTTTAGGCTAGACAAGCCCAGCTCCCTCAGCGTTTCCTCATAGGAGAGGTGCTCCAGTCCCCTCATCCTCCTCGTAGCCCTCCACTGGACTCTCTCCACTAGCTCCTCATATTTCTTGAACTGGGGAGCCCAGAACTGGATGCAGTACTCCAGATGGGGCCTCACCAGGGCAGTGTAGAGGGGAAGGAGAACCTCTCTTTCCCTCTGTTCCTCCTTACTTGCTGCTCCTTCTCGTCTTTCTCGGCAATACAAGATGTAGACAAAGGTAGGATTAGGTGTCTAATTAGTTTATGTAGCCTCAGACATACGTGTTTACTTCTTGGCACTGGGGGAAGGGCAGGCCGTGAGGAATCTCACCCTTGTGTCTTGGTGAGGTTTTCAGCTTTGAGAGCTGCCTGAGTCTGGGCAGGTTGAACAGGCAGGCCAAAATTTTCTAGACACGTTTTTGTTCCAGATGCCTGTTCACAGAGGAAGTTGAAAATCCAGTCTGTATTGCCAAATCTGAAATAATTTCTCATTTAGGGTTAGATCCGAAATGTTGATTTCCAAAAAATGACTCAGTGTAGACAGCCTGAAAGAACTTGTTTGAAACATTATGGAAAAGCTAATAAACTGTACTTAATGTCTTTTGGAACTCTACCGTAGATAGGGCAAGTTGTATTTTAAATATTTTTGGTTTATCAAAGCGAACGTTAAGCTGTAACTCTCCCATCTCCCAGTGCAGTCATCCTTCAGCAGACGTAGCCAGGGGAATTCAGCGTGGCGTTCCCACAGTAACGTATTCTCACCCCGGATCAACACTGGCTCGCCTGGAGAGTGGTAACGCAACGGCTGGTGTCCGAGCTTGGCAGCTGCTTCGCTGCAAAGTCAGTGGCTGCTTTTAAACCACCACTGAGAAGGGTTTGGACCAAGGTGGCTTGGTGGCTTTGCACTTAAGCGCTTGCGAGATCTTTCCCAGCATTTCCAGCATGAGAATGACCTGGCGGTGAGGAGGAGGGTGTCGGGGAGCAGCGGGAGAGGGGCTGCTCCACGAAGGGGGGCAAGCTGTGGGCCGAGGGTGAACCCAGGGCAGGCAGGAGCAGCATCCAACCCGAGGACCTGAGCAGGGTGGGCAGCGTCGGGTGCCGCTAACAGGCTTCACCAACCGCACCAGACAAGACGAGGTGATGAATTAGGTTCAGGGGCCATCCCGGGAGTGCAGTCAGGAGCAGCAAGAGGCAGTACTGTGATACAGGTCCAACGCCCACCCAGGAGATGGAGACAGGGCCGGAGGCTTGCACAGCTACAGCGTAGCTGAGGCCAGGCCAGGCCTGGGTGCCCAGGACAGGGATTAAATGGAGCCCCCCTCCCCAGGACTTCTGGGCAGGAGGTGCAGCATGAGAGTCCCTGGTGAGGCTGCTCAGGGCATTTAAGGTCTATTAGTGCTGTTGGGGGAGGGGGCCCTGACGATGACTTCCTACGCTGCTCCAGGTGTTGCTAAGATGATTGAAAAACTACATAATGTAGTCATTTTTTTCCACAATTCTCCTAATTCATACACTTGCACAAGTGTCTTGATTTAGCTAAAAATTGTGTCCTGGATAGGTACATTTCAAGCATTAAAATTATCCCAAGTCGCCTTGGATGTAGCTTATTGATTAAAGATGTCTTCCTATAAAATGTTTCTCTCTCTGAACATCAGCTTCTCTTCTCATAAAACAGAAATAGTAACATAATTTTCTTTCCTACCTGACAGAAGGCTTGTTAGTTTTGTAGGTTAAGTTGTATTTATGGAGTGTTCTGAGATGCCCGGATGAAAATAAATGAACTAGTGTAAAGCAAAGGAGCAAGAGTACACTGCAGGTCTATACACTAGCAAAATAAAATTACTCAGGAGCAAAGTAATGGGAATGAGATTCGTGTATAAACTTTGACCAGACCTTCAAGCATGGAAAATGGAGTGGGTTCTGCCAGAGATTGGGAACTTAATTTGTGCACTTAGGGATAGATAGTATCTGCCCTCACGTTTCTCGTTAAGTGTATTTGTGAGGAAGCACTAGAAGGGTAGTAGACAGAGGAAGAGGAGAGCTGCATGCTGGTGTGTCAGGCTGGCACTAGGAATACAACGAAGTCACAAGGGTGGAAATCACTGTAAACACAAGGGAAGGTTAGGATAAATAGGGGGATGTGGAGGTCATAGTAAGTTTGAAAGGGAGAGTGGATGGACAGACATGACTGATGATAGCCCTGGCAATTGGAAACAAAATTTTAAATAGCTCAAATTTGTTATTTGTGTTTGAGAACACTTGTCCATGCCAGGACTCGGCATCCGTCTTTCTGTGTCAAATTACGCAGCAGCTATTCCCTATGTGCTGTGGGCTGCCGAACAATAGGTCTATTCTAAGCCCCTCTTGCAAGACTGTCTCATGCCAAAAGGTGTGTTCACCAGAAGAAAGTCAATACTAGAAAGATACTCCGATAATTTTAGGAGATAGAATCAGTGCATGCTAAATCCCCAAAGGAGCTGACTCTCAAAATAGTCTTAGCAGGGAGGCATGCTCTGTAACTCATTACCAAAAGTTAGGCTGAAAGCATTAAAACACTTTGCATGATATGCTCATAGTTTCTGCCTTAATCTTCCAATCCACTGTTGTTTATTTTCCTAAGCTTGCTGCGATCAAAGCTACTTCTCTGGTCTTGCTATCCATGTGACAGTTGAAGAGTCAGACTGGTGAGAAATAGGACAATCATGGGACTAAATCTCTAGAGCTGCCGGAATCATAGGGTTAGAAGAGGACTGTGAGTTACTTAATGTGCTGCCTACACATTGCTCAGCAAGTCAGAGGTTAACAAAGGACCTTATTCTTTGGAAAGATAATTGAGGCTGAAAACAAGTCAACCATCCCACAACTAAGCCGTGGAGATCATCAGTTCTTGTGAACAATAGCTGATGATGTTCAGGATTCAGTGAGTTAAGTGGTTAATCCTATACAGAAAGCTGCATCCATAATGGAGTTTAAGTGGGGGGAATCCACCCAGTTCGACCCCTAGAGCGTTGCTTCCTGCTGCTATGCTGATGGATATGTCTATAAATATCATGGTAGCCAGCGGCAGATAAAATCTCGCAGAGCTGAAAAGCCTCTGCCTATTAAATGATACATTGGTCTCTGCGAAACAGCAGTAGCCTGGGTCAATAAGCCACAGAAACCAACCCCCCTGCTCTTGCAGAGCGACTGTAGCCAGAGAGAAGGAAGACCCATATATTGTTTCCTTCTGGATTCCGTGAAAAAGGTCAAATCTCTTTTATACTGTTTTTTCCTTCGGCGTAGTCTTCTCTACAAGGCTGTTCCTTATGTTCTGGATTGGGCACTCGGGCAGCATCTCATCAGCCTTTTGCTGCAATTTGTTCCAAATTTATCATTTGGTGTTTGTGTCCGTCAGAGGAGGCCATCAGTCAGGACAGTTAGGGCAAATCTGCCTCTGCAGTTTTCTTCAGACAAAGCAGTACCCGCCGCAGTGGCAGAGAACACACCGGCAGGTTTGTGTACCTCCTCCAGCACAGGTCCTGATGGGTGGCAGACAGACAAACTGCAGTAACTACTTCTGGTCATCCTCACCTTTTTCTGTCACTTTTGCAATTTTAGCATAAAAAGTGCTCACAGTCCTGATTTCTTTTTTCTTTAAAGCTCAAAATCTTAAGGTTTTTAAGCCTATCATGTTATAATGCAAGGCCTGACTTATGATTTTCTACTCTCAGAGGTGTTGTTACTCATATATGTAACATACACACACAGTAGTACATAGACTTAAACCCTTGTATTTGAATTCTCCATACTGCCTATATAATGTCTCCATGTCTGTATGTGCATACAGGTCTCAGGACAAGTCTGCTCCTTTTCTGGTGCTTTAACTAGCTCTCCTGGTGTTTAGAGATGTTAGCCACAAATGAGTTAAACCATGTTAAGTGGCTCTGATTTCTCTGTTGTTTCCTGTGTTTCTTGCCTGCGCTGTCCATTGGTTTCCCTTTGCTTTTCTTGGTCCATTGTGTTCCCTGGCTCCTTGCTCCTCAGTTGCTCGCTTACTGCACATCCCACCCTTTCTCAGCACTGGGGACTGTGACTGGCCGTTGCGCTGTGCGAACCCTGGGACATCCCTGTGGGACTTGCCTGGAGAACTTTGAGCGGACACGTTGTGTGGTCACCCTGGCTGGCAACTGGTGCTGTCTGCAGTCTTCTTGCAGAATTAATAAGGGCCAAGACAAGAAGGATTAGAAGAAAGCAGGACTTCATAGTCCCCCCCAAACCATGCCCACAGCTGCTTACAATGTGACGATGTGGAAGGAAGGAGGATAGCGAGGGCAGAATGACTACTGCGCTTTCCTCTCCTTTCCCTTCCCTGCATGGGGGTTTCTGCTTAGAAATAGTCCTATGCTAGTCTAGCACTGACCTAGGCAAGGAAGAAAGGAACGTTACAGGGACTTTATTTCTGGACTTGTCCTTTGCTGTTTTGGTGTCTTTGATTGTGAGAGAGTCTTTTGCTTCAGAGACCCTAGAAGGAGTTAAAGTAAACTGGAACATGAGAGAAGCATCATGAGATTCACCAGCTCAGCCTGCCCTGGTTGCACTTACAGTTGGGTCTGCTGAGTTCAGTGACTCAAAGAAACAAGCTGTCATTACCTCTGAAGAGCCAACGCACTACAAGAAAATGATTCTGCTCTGTTCTCAGCAGTATCAACAAAACTGTTTACCAAGTTCCAAAGAGTTATATTTTTGGCATCCCTGTGGCCTGTTTTGGCCTGTTGAATGTTACTTATGAGTAAGAAGGAAGGAACTTGACTTGACTCTCAATTATAAAGCAAAATTTGTATGGCTGACAGTTAAAGAAAAACAAAGCAAACCCAGTATTTTGTACGGTTACCTCCCAGGATCTGGAGAGGCGATGAGTACGGAGCCCACTGATTTCAATTCGAGGAATACGTCCTGGTTTTTAAACGCACATCTCCGGTCTCTCAAAACAACCACAACCTGAGACACCCAAAATCAATGCTTGTACATCTAGTTGTAAGCAGCCTGCTCAGAGTCATACAAGACTGTGCAGAAGCTGGGAGGTGGCCTCAAACCTTTTTTAGGAGGGTGAGATTTCTGTCGCAGACAAGCCGCCCCTTTGTCCTTGGAGGCCAGGTGAACCGTGACCCTGCTGTAGTCTGTGCTCAGCCCTTGTGGCATCAAGAAAGCCCTGGTTAGGCTTCCGAAAGGGAGGGCAGAATTGCAGATGTTTCCAGGACTTGGTTGGGAAACCGATCCGCTCTTGGGAGGGGCTGCAACTGGGAGGCGAAAATGCTGTTAAGCGGGTAAAGGGGTGCTAGGTCTTCACTGCAGGCTCAGGTTCCGTAAAAGTACGTGTGATGATGACAGAAAAGCTACACATTCCCAGGGGTATGGTGCTGCTGACTGCATAACTTGGGCTACAAATAATAGCCGTGGTAGCACTGGCCACTGCCTGTGAAAGGGAATATGAAAAGGAATAGGAAGGGCCCAACCATCCATGCCAAGGATTTATGCAGTGCGTTACCTATTCAAAGCAGTGTGCAAAACATTAGCTGATTAACCTTAATTAATCATTCCGGTAATTAAATGGAAGTGGAATGAAGATGGTTAAGGGGAAGTTTGGAGTATGAAGGCTTCCTGAAATCATTAAATGATTTTGCTGTCTTTGATGGAAGGAAGAATTTCTTCCTTTAGGGTTTAAATGTGCTTGCAGTGCGGGTGTTATTGCAGCTTTAATAACCACCTGCTGAATTCCCTGGGATGGGAGATTACACACAGCACAGCCAAAGGTTTCTTGTTTGCTTGAGTAACTTTGGCAGTTATATGGGTCTAACAAAAATGAGGACTATCACCAGCTCTGTGTTTCAGGGCACAGAATGATGACCAGCTTCAGGAAGAAATCTTGTTCCTGTGACTTCTCACCAGCGGGATGTATTGAAACCCATTCCTTTCAAAATTTAGCATTTGCCGTTCCTGGGAGATCGGGTACAGTTATGGTGGCACAACCTATTACTTAAGTGGGAGGGAAAGACGAAGCTGTTCTGTCATTCAGTGTAGAGGAATCACTGAAAGAGCATGGCAAAAGACACTGAGAATGCTGCATTTGAAAGCTGATTTTTTTATGGATCAATTCATTCCGCTGGAGTAAGAAGACAGGATTCTTTGGCAGACAATAAGTGCAACTTGATTCCTGGCTGTGGCATACTGAGGTTTGTCTACTCACCTGCTGCGGACACCTACATAGCATGAGCTCCTGAGAGAACCTGTGAAGAGATGCGTTTTTAGTCAGCTGGTGTGAGCCGCTGCTTTGCTAGTGAAGGCCTTCAGCTGCTGAAAGCAGACCTGTTTCATGCCAGGCCGGTACAACTGCAGACCAAGTGTATAGCTCTGATTTCCTAGATTCAAAGACCGACTTACCCGCACTGTGTAAGTCAGGTTTTCAATTTACCTGCAACCTGAGAACTCAGTATCTTAAGCAGGTACAATACAAGCAGTTGGTGCTGCAGAGAAAGCCAACAACCTTCAACAAAGCCGTGATTTAATAGACTGCTAATTGCTGTGATACCTTTGCTAACCTCCTTCAAAAAGACTACAGAAGCCTGTGTTTCCTTCTGACCTGGGATGTCAGTTCTCCTTTTTTCTCTCTCTTTTCTTCTGTGCAGTTCCCCCAGGGACAGGAGATCCTGGCAGCTAGATCTACCCCAGGCTTTTGCCTTTTGTTTTCCTGTACTTTTCCTTTGGCACAGTTCAGAAGTTTTCAGTGTTGTTCTCCCACAATCACATGCTAAAATATTTGCACAGCTGTCTGATGACAGAAAAAGGGGGAGAAAAAAATCTACTCTTTTGTTATTTGTAAAGATTTAAAAAAAAAACCAAAAAACACCACAACAAAAAAAACCCCAACCCAACCAGCATTTAAGATGAGCTCATCATATAAAATCGTCAGTTTGCTCTGCACTTGGATAACACCTTGTCTGGTTTCCCCCATGTCCTTCACCTTCCTCTTCTTGTACATATAAACCCACCTTTTCACTCTTCAGTTTATACGCCTCTTAATACACCTGTGGGTTAAAATACCCGTGGGACTCCATTGCCCACCTGTGTGCACTCACTTCAGCCTGTTCCTGGTGCACAGAAATAGGACCAGGTCCTACAGGCTATAATCAATCAGGCGTTCTTCAGGCAAATCTCTGACTGAAGCCAGTGGAAGTTTTGGCAGAAGGAGTGCAAAACTAATTACATTCCTCCCCCAAGTATATATATTGGATGGTGATGAGAGATGAGAAAATACTGCTTAGAAAGTCCATTAATAAATGAGAGCTAGATGTGGTGAAGAACAGTTGATTGAATTATTTAGAATGCAGTTATAAAATTGCTGAGTTGCTGAGCTTTCCAGTAACGCATCAGTAACATGCATGACCACAGCAGCAGTTAATAGGGGTACAGACAAGCAGGAGCAAGGATCTCCATGAAAATCAGGTGTGGAAACATTGTGAGAAAGGCTAGCATATCCAAATCATTTAGCAAGGATTAGATTTTAGTGTGGTGATAACTTTCTTATAGCCTCGATAACTCATAGTGGGTTAATTTTACCAGCAATGCACCGGAGAATTTCAAGCAAAAACTGAGCAAATGTGGGCCCATCTTTTAAAAATAGAAAACCAGCGTAGACACTCCCTGATAAGGCTAACTACAGATCAGAGGGAAAAAAAAGGGAATGCATGTTAAAAGAAAAAAAAACCTGGACAGTGATACGAAGAGCAAAAATGAACCTCAGCGTTCGAAAGAATAAATCTTGTCACAGATTTTTTTTGTCAGAATTACCTAACAGGTGACTGATGATACTAGAGCAGATACACTACATTAGATCCTTTGGTGCAATGACTGGAAGATTCAGCTTTTCAAATCTTCAGTGGCTGAAAGAAGGAAGAGTGAAAAGGCCAGCAAGCTCTTTTTCAGCTTTGACATCTATAATTCACATGCATGGACTGCACTCCCACTACAAACAATCCGCTCCCTTCCTACACACATAAACACACACTCCCTGCCTTTATCCTGCTCTTGGACCACACACGCATCTCTGTCCACTTGCTGCCCTTCGCATCAGCCAGCTGCCTCCTGTGGACGCATGAATGCCTCCTCTGAACAAACTCCTCAATTGAAGGTGTGTTTCCACACTGGTCCACCAAGTTCGGGTTGTTTCTTTTTTTTAAGGCTTTCTTGCTGTCCTTGGTGTGAGCTCCAGACAAAGCCTTCCTTTCTGTGAGGGAACCTCACAACCAGGAATGCAGTCTGGACATTTATGGACAAAGGAACTTTCATGTTCCCGCTCCTGTTGCCTCTTAATCGTTAGGAAGAATGAACGTGCTGTGGCTTCAGCCTTCCAGTTCAGTTTATGAAAGCTGTGTCCTCCTGTGGACGTACGTTTAGGGTAGTTCTCCCTCTCTTTTTGTTTGTGGTTGAGATGCCGGTGTCTGGGCGCAGGGATGTACTCTGTACTGGCCTGGATCCAGCAGCCGGAATGTTGTTTCCAGCCCATTAACGTCCGAAACTGACTGTCTGTGAAATTAGCCTGATGAGGTGACTGATGAGAAATTGGTGCTTATTAGCTGCTGTCATTTTTATACCCTCTTCCGTAAGTAATGGTACAGCAGCCCTCGTGATCCCATTAAATAGCTCTAGCTGGTGCCCTGACTGCGGGAAGATAAGGCTGCAAATGGAAATGGCTTCTCAGTGCTGCAGGCCAAGGCCAGCCACCTCCCCTCCCCTCTGCTCCCCTCTTCTGCTGCTTTCATACCCCCTGCTAGCCCAGCATTATTGCTTCTCAGGATTGTCTTCTTCAGGAGATGGCTTCATTTTGAATGGCTTCATGCTATCATACCCAGAGGCACCAAGTCTTTTCCACCAAGCCAACAGTAAAAATATCGGGGGTGGCAGGGTGTGCAGCAAAGCAGATATATTTAATTATATCTACCAACCAGCATTTTCCCTATGTAAGATCAAGTGTGCAGTTCAGTTTCTGGTCTTATTGCATTCTCATTTAAGATTACTGAAGAAGCAGCCATAAAATGCCCGTGATAACATGAATTTTTATAACACGCCTTCATATTTTTAGTAACCTCCTATCTGTGTGGAACAAGATGCCCGTAAGTCTGGATGTACTCGTAACTAATTTTGAACAAACCACTAAGCCACCACGCAAGGAGGTGGGGGGGATGCTGTTCAAGTCCAGCATCTTTAATGTGAAGGCTCCAGGCTTCCTCAGAGTGGGCCTAGATGGGCTGACCTTCTTTGCAGAGATGCTTCTGCAGTGCCAAGTCTAGCGGCATTGTCGTGGCCATCACTACATTTGGTGATGTTCTCCAAGTCCCGTGTTTTAGAACCACATAAGCATAGGAGAAACATAACTTTTTCTCTAAACCAAATTCAATTACAGTCCTTGTGGAGTTGGAGAAAAGCTGGAAAACTGAGTCTGAAGGCAGAGACGTGTAAAGACTTCAATTGTTATTGTTTTTAACGTCTGAGATTTTTTTTAGCCCACTCACAGTTTTTTGAATCTGGTTCAAGTCTTTTTAACCCTTCTGGCTGATACTGCTGTTCTGAGCTAGTCCCATCCCTGCTGCTTCAGATTATAGTGGGGCAAAAAGGTACTTAACCCCCTGTCATGATGGGATCTTTAGTATTTGGATTTTGGCATCTGGAGGCCTGTCCCTACCTAGCAAGTTGTGATGAGCCACTGTCAGAGGAAAATGAGGATAGGAAAGTTATTTAAGAAAGCAAATGTGTGGGGTTTACTTCTGTGTGTTTGTTTTTGTCCGTACCACCTACTTGCACACAGAGCTGTGTTTGTTACTGGTGTCCTGAGAGAGGAAATCCATCACCTTAAAAGAAGCACTTGCCATTAGGAGAGAATAATAAAGCCAGCAACAAAGAACCGTTAGCAACATTTTATTAAGAAGATGAGATACATAGTCTGTTTCATAAACAAGTGGTATTATTTAACTATCCAAGGATCTGCTTTCCAAAACAACCCTGAATTGTTCATTGTCCAGCAAAATAACGCCTGTTTCTGCAGTCTCGGCTGCTTCTCTAACTACAGCCCAGAGTCTGTATATCTCCGCTGCTGTGGTCTGTCCTGCCGAACATTATCAATAATATTTATGTCGTTGTTACAATAAAAATATCTTCAGCAAGTAGAAAACAGCAATATTAAGGCTCAGCAATTATAATGACAAGACTTTTCAGCTGAGGGGACGGGAACGAAGGAACTCTGCCCACCCAGAGCTTCCCTGTAGCTGTAACAGGGCCCCACAGACACGCTTGCACTCCGGCATCTTGGCAGAAAAATACCCGACTGCAGTCTCAACTGCTCATTCACCTGCTCAGAGAGACAAAATTATATCGCCCCATCCTAGTGCACCTTCAGACACTGGTGAGCGTGTGCTGATGTTCAGATGTTTACCAGAGCAAGGGTTCTTTTTTCCTGTTTTCACGACACGGTATTTCCCAGAGGAAGCGAGTGGCTCTCTCGGGGCTATGCCAGCTTTCCTATGCCATACAAACAAGATTTACAGATCCTTCGGAGCTCCACGAGTGGAGTAACCAAAGCGGGGGGGGAGGGGGAGGGCAGTACTTTTATAAAACAGCCTTTTTTAAAGAAATGGTTGGATTACCCAGGTCAGAGGAATCCTCAAAGGAGGAGGCAATACATACATTCAGTGCTCCCATTGCCGCTCCCTTACCAAGCCACAGGGGACCACTGCTCCGTTACTGTGGCAACAGTGACAAATTGGCAGCCAGACCCATCATCGCACAGCCTCCCCGAGACCCTGCGAGATGCTCTGGGAGAGACGTACAGAAGGAGCTTTGCATCCCGGATCCCATTTCCTTTTTACGTTGGCTTTACCTTGCAAGGCTAGAGAAAGGGACAGTCGTTCGTGTGAGCTCTCCACAGAGAAACCCGTGCGGAGGCAGGGCACGACGAGTGGCGAGGGGGCTCTAGTTTAGACGCCTGCCCTGGCAGAGGTGGGCGAACTGTGAGGAGGAGCTGACTTGGGCAAGAAGAAGGTCACTTACGCCGCCTTGCTCTGTGAGTACTGACCCAGCCGGCCTCGCCTACCTTCTGCTGAAAATGTAATTTATTGTTTGTTATGGTCTGTAAAATTCTCGGGTTGCTTGTTTCTACAGGGAGGAATTTTCTTTTGTGCTAGCTCTTCTAAATAGGCTTCACACAAAATCCACGAATGCACTACTACTGCATCTGTTTTTCTAGGCATGAAGTCCTGCAGGAGCTGCAGACCTACCCGTCAGCAGCAGGTTTGCAGCGAGCTCAGTGAAATCTGCAGGGCAGTGTCTGCAGTTTGCAGTGAGCGCCGCACAAGCCGTACCTGAATGCATTGATACCAGGTGTTGTACTCTCGCCAGCTGACACGATACTATCCAAAGATCAGCTTTTTAATTTAATTCATGATTCCAGCCTTTGTTATACAGGGTAACTGGTTTGTTTTTGTTGAGATTAAGAATTTAAGCAGTAAGTAAACCAAATGCTGCTTGTAACAGGTGCAGAAAGAGTATTAGCCCTGTGTAAGATAGAGTTACAAGCAATTTCATTCCAGTGAGCCAAACAGATGCATCAGATAAACTGCTGATAAAAAGAATGATTATATTGGCAAAGCTCCACCATACTCCACCATAGCAGATGGATTTCACAGGCAGGCATACAGATAGTAATCAAATATACAAAAGCCATGGGTGAGATCAATCTAGCGTGGCTAACAATAGGCATCTATAAATGTAATCATGCTACAGAGCAGTATGATCATCAGTTTTAAATTCTGACCTGAAAAATATTAATTAAATCTAGAGATCTGTGAGAAGAATATGCTGCTTTGTAAAGAAAGCTAATGTGTTGCAAAAAAAATTACAAGGAAAAAGAAATCAAAGGGGTGTTGTACACCATAGATCTGAAATCTTGATCACCCTGCAGCCTGCTCACATGAAAGCCAAGGAGATTTTTTTTTCTCTCTGGATGAATTTGGTGCTTGTTCTGTTCCTTGGCCAGACAGCAGCACTGGGGCATCTCTGGCTGTAATCTCATTAAGACTATTAGGCTGTGCTCGTGCTTGCGCTCTGTTGCTGGCATGGATTTAGGCAGACAGATGATCCCCGGAGCATGGACGGCTCTCACAGCTGAGAGGAGATGGGCTACGTCTTTCTCACAAGGTTTGAACATCTCACAGCCTCGGCTTCGTAAAGGCACTGTTTGCAGTGCAGCCGGAAAGGCAAACGGGGACAGGTCAGTCCAGGCACACCAGGGCAGTTTATGAACATGGCTTCTGTTCGTGGTAATGGGAGTCACATGTGTAAGTTCTCCGCACAATAACGGCCGAATACACTCCCTTCAGTGTGTAAACAGCATAAAGCTGTGCCTGTGTGAGTGCTGGCATGAGAGGCTGGGCTAGAGCAGAAGAAAAATAGAAATCAGAAATGAATGATTTGTTCGCTTTTCCACCCCCAGAACCAGTCCATTGTTCTGCTTTGTCCAGTCTGTTATAACTAACACAAGCATAGTAGCTTGTGCTTTTTTGGACTGTTTGACCAGACTTGAAAATATTTGGATGACAGAGGATGTTTCTGGAGTCAGATACAAGTTCTTTTCATTCAATTTTATCCCATTACTCTTCATTATAATTCCCTAGGACACCATAAATACCTGTTCTTCCTTTTTTTTGTATTCCTGCATCACTCAAATATTAGCAGATAGTTCTGTTCCTCGGCAGCGGTGGAGTTTGAGTGCTCCTGCATGTAACTGGATTTCCAGCCCCCTCTGTGACCTCTGCACATGTGGACCTCTTGCCCATAAACCCATACTGGTTTATGTCACATGCGCATGAGCCTCAGGAAGCAGTCTTTGCTGAATGAATGCCAGTGTACCGCACAGTTCATAAATATGTAAAAGTAATGGGCCCTATCCCAACAAGCTCAGATTCAGAAACGTTTAGCAGATGTTCTGGCTGTGGTGGAGGAAAACAGGAGATGAATAAATACAATACTGCAATAACAAATACTTTGTTGATGAAACTGCACATAAATTAGAATGACAAACACACCCTTACCAGGACTTTGACCTATCCATAAAACAACATCAACATATTTTATTAATAGTAGTTCCACGTTCTCAGGATCAATAAAGTGACATCATTGATTTACTTTCCCCTTTTTATTAATACCTCTCAAACAGTGATGATTGATAGAGTCTTTTTTATAGCTTGTCAAAGGACGATTCTAATTGTAGTAGTAAAGCAATAAGGTTCTCAACCAGGACCCTTAGAGCCTTTTGCTAGAGAACTTCACCATGGGTAGGTGAAGAGTTTGAAGAAAACTTCCAGTCCTGACCCAGGGCTGTGGGTTATTTCTAGACAACACCACAAGGGAGCTGCTCTATACACTTTGTTAAAGGAGTAAAAAGCTGTCGCTTTAAGAACAAGTATACAACACATAGCTCAGGCCCTCCCCTAATCCAAACTCCAATAGTAAACATACCTTTTAGACCTTAATGCATGCTATGTTGAATAAACCAGTCCCAGAAGGGGCCCTGCACAGGCAGCTCTTGTGTGGAATTTGTAGAGCCCAAATTAGGTGAAGAACCGACGAAGCGTCTCAGTGATGACCTCGCAGGACTTTCTCTCTCTTAGGTTTCACCAAGGTGTACTTAAATCCATTCCTTTAGTCCTTCTTGGGGACTAGCTGAGTAAAAGGAAATGCTGTACTTCTGATTTTTATTTTTTTTTGTTTAATATATTAATTGCATAGTATGGCAACAGTCCAGTAGTACTTCAGCTGGGTATGGTTGTCTTCTTGCATATCTGTATTTTGCTCGTTGGAAGGCACCTGTCTTCCTGCTTTAAATGATCTTGCACCTCTTCACACATCCACCTGTTGTTGTTGTTAAAGGAAGCGTGAAGTCCAGCTCAGCTGGGCTGCTCTTCCTGACGCTTAGCATACTGTACAGTTTGCGCAGGGAGTTTTCTGCCCTTGTGTGGCTTTTGTCTTGGGTTACCTCTACTTAAAAATTTACACTATAGTGAACTGAAAATTGTGTGTTTCTCATTAGCAGCTTGTATGCCCCACAGTCCTGAGCCATAGCAGCAAACCCAGCCGCAATTTTGTATTTTACTGATTGGAAAATCTGTGAACAGTGAAATTATCTACAGGGTGTATGCACAGACTTGGAGCCTCTCTTATTCCTAAAATGCTCCCAAATACTTATGTCTACACTGAACACTTAGCAGATTTGCCTGTAGCCCTAGAGAAACCTTCCTTAGTAGTGTCTATCTGAAAGTTGATTTTCTTGGCCTGAAGGTTTAGAAACATTTTTCTGCATGATCAAGGTTTACTGGATCTGATGGGCCAGCTTTTTATTTCCCTGTTGAACTGCAGAAGTTTTTACCTAGAGGAGTTTCTACTTTTTCTTAGTGAGCCAATAGGTAGTTTTTTGAAGTGAATTGGTATCATATTTATTTTCTTGTAATAAAACACCAACAGCGATGGATTTGGAACTCAGCTCCCACCCCTGCACACAACATCACTCCAGATTAGCGTGTGTGCGTTCGGGGGTGGTGGAAGGGGGTTAAATAACATCATTTTATAAATATTGCAGTTATCCAAATGTCTATACAGTGAATAACCGCTTGCATCAGGCGAATGCTGGGTGCTTGATGAATTGTGCCTTGTATTTCAAATGCAATTTGAACACATGTGTTGAAGGTGACAGCTTCAGGAGACAGCCCATTATGTTTTCTCCAGAACTGGACAACTCTCTTTGCTAACAGTGCAGCTGATGCAGAAGACAGCAAATTTTAAGACTTCTGTAGACTAGACTTTCTGTGCTGTTCCTCAGTTTCTTCTGGAAACATTTCTTCTTTTAGAAGTGTTCGGCTACTGGTTTGTATACAGATTACTTTTACCTTAAAAAAGATTTGCTCTAGCTATCCAAGTAGATGTGAGCATCAGAAAATAAGGGAATACAAACCATCAAGGAGATCCCAATTAAATTGCCTCCAGAAGGCAGCCATTAAAATGTAGTGACTTTTAACAGAAACGAATACAGGAGATAAGAGTTCTGGTTAATGGGCAACATCTCACATGCTCCAGTGGCACTTTAGTTTCATGTTGTGGCCTTGACTTTTACAAATACTGCCATGTATGTGGAAAACAAAAGAAATCCTCTGGCACTGCAAACATCACCCTAAGATGTATAAACAGGAGGGATGTTTGCAGAACATACCAAGTGCTCCTTCCATTCTACATCATACCAGCAAGGCCTCAGCTGGGAACACACTCTGTGCTGTGCCTGTACAGGGAAATTCGGGAAAGATGTGGACTAAAGTGAGAGCCACCAAAGGTGAACACTGAGAATCACCAGAGGTCTCACAGCGTAACCTAGGAGGACAGGCAAGAAGAAATGGAGCTTTAGGTGCGGGGAATGTAAGAAGAAGTGACATGATACATCTTCATGCATCTAAAAGGCTGTTGTAGGAGTGAGAGGAACAAATGTTTTCTTTGTGATGGGTAGGATGAGAAGTAGATATAAATTATGGTAAAAGAGATCCAGGTTAATTACTAGGGAAGACTTTCTAAAAACAAAAAGAGTGACTCATGAGAAAAGAACATCCTGCCTGGGTAGACCATGATGCCTGCAGCGCTGGGGAGGTCTTTAAGGGGTAAAACAGGTGGGGCAGAGATGCTTTTACAGGGATGGAGTTAGATGACTTCTCAGTATCCCTTCCAGCCCTGTAATTCGGTGATAGCCTCCTTGTTTGAAAATCCACTTGCTGTGTTTTTACGTGTGAATTCCAGATGTCGGGACTCTGCTGTGGGATGGTATGCTTCCAGTGGAATTTGCTGTTCTTGGTTTTTAAACAAATTCCCACAGGAGCAGTCATGTACCTGGCAAGTTCTGAGCCTTGGAAGGTTGTCAGAAGAGAATTCAAGATTCCTTGGCCATTTTTACTGTGAAAATAGCTTTGATATCATGGATATACCAAAAACTTTCTTGGACTTTCTTCTGAGAAACGGAATATCTGAAAAAGTCAGGCCTTATTTTTGTATATTGATTTTTCAAAATGTGACATGGCACCGTATTCTGACTTCACTGTGAGCAGCAGCAGCTCAGCTCCTTTTAAGAGCTGAATCCTGAACCACAGTATTTTTCCCTGGGTTGGTTTGGGACCGCTGCCTTGACGGCTGCTCTGCTTACTAGTGGTCACTTCTGGAGTGCCAGGCACCCCGTTTTACACTGCTCGCAGGCACTCATTCTCTGGGGATCACCGCTTGCCTGGGGCGAGGTGACTGTTACCTAGCCCAGTGCAAACCAGCAGTTCTGTAAAGTCCTCATGGAAGATAGAGCAATGGGCTTACCTTGCGCATCACCAGCCTGGCACACCAGTCTTCTGCTAGGCTGTGATGCAGGATTTCAGCTGTCTTAGCTTGCTTACGCAAAGTAGCCCGTTTTGTACTGATATTGCAGCCCCTTGTTTGTGTGTGTGCTGCCTTAGCCTGAAGTTCTGTACAGTACTGCCTTCCACCCTCCTCCCACTCTGAACACCACGTGCGCGCAGTGAAAAGAGACATGCAAAGGAAGTATAGTGCTTTGTTTTTGCTTTAGTTCTACTTGTTTAAACCCTTCCTCTTAGAGTGCATTGTGAAAACTCCTCTGGGAATCGGGCTGCACAATGATGCAAATAACCCTGTCATATGACTAAGCCTCTTTGGTGCTGGATTCCAAAATACGAAGCCAAGACTTGGAAGTCATGCTGTGGATGCCATAGGCAGCCTCATACCAGAGTGCAGATGGCTCTTCAGTTCCCTAATGGGAATTGTTCAGGTCCTTAATAAGGATTTTACAAAGATTACTGTTAAACTGACAGCCCTCCTCCCGACTGTTCAGAGGCAGAGTGCACAGCCAGCAATCAGTGGACACACTGTAGGCACTGGCCCCTTTGAAAGCATTTAAAAATGCCTCCCACATCACTGTATGTAAACCCTCTCCTCCGTCCACTTTCAGTTTTCAATAACCTAACACATCCTCAACCTGCGTCTTTGTAGAGGAGGACACCTTGATATTTTGGCTATCAACAGGTAACACAGGCTGCTGCCTCCCCTGCAAACAGCCACTATGCCAGTGACCTTCGTTGACTTCAGAGGTGGAAAGATCCATTGACAGGAGCTCTTGCCGCCCTTCGGCACTTGTACGTGCATGGCTTTGTACGTCTGCTCAGGTAACGACAGGCGTCTTTGGCAGGCTTTCCAGCACGTAAGCTGAATCAGCAGGCTGCGGCTCTCAAGTGATTGCAACCAGTAGCTCTAATTTCCACGCTCGTGGAAACCCCATCAGTAAACTGGGTGGGTTGAGCCAAGTTTAGATCAGCTAAAGGCTTTCCTCCATCTGTTCGCAGGCAGGGATATAGATAGTGATTTGGGAACTGTGCACTTCTGGCTGATATTTGTCACACCACACTGTAGTAAGAATTTCCTCAGCTGTGTCATGAGCTCATTTTATGCATCTCTTATGAACTGTATCTATTTTTTTATCACGTTATTGCAGTACCTGACTGCTTTTCATACCAAAATCTAGGTTAGATTTTCATCTAGATTTTTTCAATCTAGAATTTCATGCCAAAAATCTACTAGGCTATGGAGATAAAAATTTCTCTTAAAGTGGGGTTGAAAGACTGTGGCTTTGGTAGGATATTAGGACTGTGTGGGTCTGGATATGAAGGATGTTTGAATTATCTCTGCTGGACAGGCCTATTTAAAGGAAAACTGGTGTACTTTTGTATTCTCATTGCTATTATGATATTATCCTGGGTGTGTATTTGATTGCTAATCCCTGGGTCATTCACAGTGCTTCTGTACTGGTTTGCATTCCTGCTGTATGCAGGTGCACATCGCCTGGCTCCTTTGGCTGAAGCATTCAAGGGCATACTCAGCTGAGGGTGGCAAAGACAGCACGTGTGTGTGCACTGCTCATACACACCACTAAACTGTACCGACAGGAATGAAGTATTTATATGTAAACAGCATACAAACGTGCATGTGTGTATATATATGCACACAGACATGTGGGTGTATGTATAGGCTGAACTGACAGTGCTCTTCCTTACTGCTGGTTCAGATGCAGAGCACTCAGCCAGTAAACAGTGGCTCCTGAGCATTAGGAAGATTAAACAGAGGTACATATACATATATATATGCCTACACACGCACTAAACATTTCTATGTTCCTCAGTACGTTCCTGAAGAAGAGGGGCTTGTCATTTCCCTGTCCAACCAGTACCTGCACTATTACCTCAGCGTAAGCCAACGGAGGAGTCAGTCTTTGGGTCTCCCAAGTTGACTGACTTAGCGCGAGCCCAGGACACCGGGAGCAGGCACCCCTCTGATGTGACTCCCTTCGTCTCGCCGCGCACACCGGCGACGAGCTACGCTCCCGACAGCAGCGGGAGTCACCGCCGTGACCACACCGCGCCACGCTTCTCCCCAGCCAACCCCGAACCAAAAACACGTTTGGCCCTTTCTCGCCATGATTTTCTAAGCGCCTCTCCAGCCATTTTCAGACCCGATTCGCCTCTCTGCTCCCGCCCGGTTTCTTGCGTGCTATCGCCTCTCCCGTGCTCGGCTTCCCCAGCCGTTCACGCCAGGCGCCTCGCGGGCGGGCAGCGCCCTGCCCGGCGGTGCCTATGGCTGGAGCG
>Ga0181612_175643_pt1 | contig 19000 bp, 11 predicted proteins | sample HoacroProtozoa21_FD_119630 | JGI IMG/M metagenome (GOLD analysis project Ga0181612, IMG submission 119630) | Hoatzin crop microbial communities from Cojedes, Venezuel. Combined Assembly of Gp0051906, Gp0051904, Gp0051908 | reverse complement strand
CCTTCACTGTCCTGATGTGAAAAGGGGCAGTTAGCAAAAGATTTCATTTACCTCACTGGAGACTTTCTGTTTAATAATCTCTGCAGGCAAACGTAATGAGACAGAGTGCTATAAAAAATGTGGGCTTTTAGAAAACTAGATCCACTTCTCTGCTGTCAAAGAAACCTGCATAAGAGTAAGGGCTTCTGGAAAAAGGTGGGGACATGGTAAGCACTTCTGCAAACATGTTGCATATCACTTTTTTTTTTGGCATTTAGCCTGCCCAGACGTACATGAGCACACAAAACAGTGCAGAATTCGTCCCAGCACTTCCAGTAATGGGAGTGTATTTTGCATTCAGGAAAGGTTTTAAGTGCATGTTTAAGGTTAAGTGTGGGATTCGTCACCCTTCCTCAGCCTGGAAGTCATTTCTAGCAACATTTGGGTGCATGTCTGCCAATACAATCTGCTTGGAGCTGGGCACATTTTTCTTCCTGTGAATGAACTATTCATATCCCCAAAAAGCAATTTCATCCCTTCCAAAACAAGTTATGAATTCAACATTAATTTGACAAATAGATTCAGCTAGGAAGGCTTTCTCAGACTTAGACTGGCATTAAAAAAATACCTGAAACAGCCACTTCTTTCCTCCAGTTGTCACCAACCCAGATACAGAAAATGTGGAGTTCTTTTCAAAATGGACCCAAACTTCCAGCTTCTACCTCTAAAGGAAGGTTCCTAAACAGCACAGGGTAACTTATCTAAAATTGTGGGCTCAATATATCTCTTTGATACTGTTCAGCTTTGTATAAACTGCTTGTGAAATTCCCTGGAACGGGGGCTGGAAGCCAGGTGTCAGATCTTTTGTTGTCTCAAAGATGCTGCCGAGTGGTCTGCTGCAAACCGACATCCAAAGAAGGAAATTAAAAAAGAAGAATGAATGTTTCAGCGTACCACTATCCTTGCTCCTAAAATTGGCCTTCCTAGATACGTAGATGTTTCATGCCTTCTGTCAGGACCATCTCCAAATAGCGTAATTGAATTCTGTTATCTCCTTTGTTTCTCACATCTGTCTTCTTCTTCAGTTATTTATTTATATTCTTTTTATCCAAGCTAGTGAGCTTGGATCCTAAAGCAAACTCTGCTGTCACTTCCCCTTGAGAGGGGGTTCCATTTACAAACAGAACTAAACAAAAAGCACAAATCTGGAGTAAGATCATTAGTTTGCCAAGGTATTAACAGAACCAAAGATAATTGTGTGACATTGTTTTTAGCCATTAAATGGTTGCCTAGTCCTTAGATACATGCCTTAATGGTCGCTAATTGATTTACATAGCTAAGGTCTTTCCAGAAGGATCATCTGGATTGACTGTCCTCAGTCAGTCAATACTGGTACAGAGTGGTACCACTCAGGAACAAACAAAAATATTTTGAGTGTGAAGCTGGACTGCAATGCCTAATAATTAGAGCAAGTCATGGAGGACGGAATTTGCATTTAACGTGTCTTTACCAAAACAGCAGATATTAATATATTTGAGTAACTACTTTAAAAGAAAGATTTTCTAATGATTTGTTGCCTGGGTTTGGGGGTTTTTTTCACAATTTTTAACTTAACCTGGAAGAACTGAGGTTCCCAGAGAAAATGAGTTGAAGACATAAAAATATCTTTATGACAAGTAGTAGAGAAGAGAAGATTTCCTCTGAGCTAATTCAGGGTCACTTTATGCTGAGCACCCACAGCAGCTGCTGTGGAGAAATCTCCCTGTTAACAGGAGGTGCCGTGTCCAGAGCAGAACCTTTTCTAATCACCAGTTGGTGTTGGCCCTAAGATCTTTTGCGGCAGCCACGCTTCATCTCAGGCTTAAAATCAGATTGCACAGTATGATTCATTCACTGAAAGTCTGTTAAAAAGACAGTGTGGGTTTATAAATATGTCTATCCCCTTACTTTTGTCTCTTCCTCTTTAAATCAAGCACCTTTTTCTATGCAAATTTGGAGTCGAAGGCAAAATGCATTTCAGATGTAATAAAGCCAGCAGGCCCAGGCTCAGGAAGTTTCTCAGGTGAAGAAACCAAATCTGCTTACACAAAGAAAAAAGTCTTATCCTGCAGTGTCAGAGTAATATGTTCTTCAAGTCCTGACCATTATGCATTCCATTTATACCACTTCTTTAATCAAAGCTGAACCTGGTGAATTGCAAATAAGAACGAAAACATTAAATGTGAAAGGCCAACTTGCTCATCTATATTTTTTGTCAAAGTGACAGTTTTAAAATTACATAGGTAAAATACTTCACTAAATAGGGATATAAATGTATAATTCATCACGGCAGAACATTTTTATGCTTTTTAAAACTACTCTTTTATTTTAAGAGGTGAGGAAGCAAGATGGTAGGCTCATTCTTCATCTTTTCATTTTGCAGTTTATTTTTGACATAGCAAAGATGCAGTAAGGTTGGAAAAGCTCTTGGAATGGTATTTGTACCCTTCTCTTTCTAAGTCATTGCTTACCAGAGAGCATTTTTCAAAGGTGAAGGTATGTTCCCACCTTGGTTAGTGTATGTACCTACACACCACAAGCCTTTAAGAAAGATAAAATCCTCATTGCTTCACAAAGACTACATACTGTTAAAATAGGTACAATCTACTCCCCACCCTCCCAATCCTCTAGTAAAGCACTGTGTAGCTGAAGCAGAAAAATCAGATTTCTTATCCCACTCTTTATGGGAATTCCTGAGTAATCGGTCTGCAGCATAGTGTCAGATGTACAGTTCCCCAGTGTCCACGGATTTGTTACCCTGTTAAACACAAATCACTGGGAAAACTTAGACGAAAAGGTAAGCATTAAAGCTGAAGAAATAAGGCAAATGCTTTACTAGAAACTCCCATTGCTTCACTGTAATTTACCTGAAATCCTTGTTCTTCATTGCAAGTGTGAATTCACATACCGAGATGCAACAAAGGATTAAGATAAAACTCCCGGCACGGAGTCATGGAAGAATAACATCTTTGCAAGGTCATATAGAGAAGAAGATCACTGCATCCAGGTAGTCTGCTGTATATGATGTTTTTGAGAGGCTGGCAAGAACAGAGCTTGAGGCAGGATGAGGAACTGTCACAGGGAGAAAGAAAGAAGAAAGGAAAATATGATCTGACTCCTGTTACATCCTGGGTAGATTGTCTCCAAATTCCACAAAAGGACTGGGTCAAACACAAAGACACTGTCCCAGAATAATGTACCTCAAGTCGAACATTAACCCCTGTGTCTCGTGGGTCATATTCAGAGCATTGCACCCGTGTGATTGTGAACATCTGTCAAGGAAGCGGTTTCTTCCTCCCATTAAGTTCCCTGGGTGCGAGATTGAGGCCACCATGGAGACTTGAGCAATTAAGTTAATCAGTGGCTGCATTTTGATTTCAGGAGTTTTCAGTTGCATATTCAGTCCCCAGGCAGCACCACTCCCAGAGGGCATCCAAAATAATCCCAGATACAAGATGACTGTAAATCTTCATGGCCCTTGCCACACAGTTAGAGGAAGATGATCTCAGTGCCACTTCTTTGAATCCTCTGCGGGAAGGTATGCTGGTCAGGTCTTTGAGGAACCTACTGCCTTTCCTGAGTCACCCAATAGTTTGCTGGTAACCATGCTCCTTGCCTCAGTTTCCCCTTAGTCAGGATGTGGTCACAGGAGTTTTTTCCATGTCCCTGTGGAACCAGCCTTAGGTTGGACAGGCAATCTCAGGTGAACAGGATTTTCACTGCAGGCAGCAAGAGTTTTCAAAATAAATGGGTTGACATCACATGTTTTATTATGAAAGGAAAACAAAAATATTTTTTATGTGTTTTCTGATGCTTTTTTACTTACCTCTGGTAAAAAAGCAAAACAAGCTGCAACGAGGGAGTTGCATAAACCCATAATTTGGCAGCCAATTAGTCTTTGATTTAGACAGTTGCTTTTTGAATATTTTTTTTTAATGCGATTCCTTGCAGCTGAGAAATTTACATTTTAAAAAGTGCTTAATGCCAAGGCAGTTGTGGAATCCCACATTTGTCAAAGAAGTAAACTGAGATGAAATCCAGCCCTTGTTAACATCCTAGGCTGGGACAGCTTGAACAGCAGATGAAGGAGAGGAGGGGAAGATTTTTTCCTCTGCCAATAAGGGGGGCTTGTGGAGACAACCAGGGGAGACAGATTCCTTGTTGCCTTTTTGCCCCAGCCAGGATGGGACATACACAGAAGTGCACAGCACACAGAAATACCTCCCAGACAGCTTAGAGCAAATGTGTAAATTTGTTGTGAAAGGACAGGACACTCTAGAGTAGAACAGAAAGGAGGACAGTGCAACTGTGACCTTCTCCTAGTGACTCTGTCCAGAGAGACTGCAGATGCAGGAGTGACACTTGAGCTGTCTTTACCATCCCAGAAAAATTAAGGTAGTCTCTAAATTGAAACAATAAAAGTGCAGGCATCTTGTTTGCAGTCTAGCTACAGTCAGCTCATTGGGCTGTGCTTAGATCTAGTGGTAAAAACAAACTGCAGCTTCTTTCATAAATGCAGATGCTGGAGCTTGCTTCATTTTAAACACAGTCATGTCAGAACCACTCTGCTTTGTACAGAATACAAAAGGAGAGAAGAAATGTACTCATTCACTGTAATGAGACCAGTTGCTGGAAGAAACCCCAGCCTTACTGAAACACAGGAGAAATGTCATGCATGTTGAGCCCTGTTAGAAATAACAGTTTCTGAGTACCTGACTCTATCCAGAGTCAACAAAAGAATATAGCAGTTTGTATATGGGTGTACAGTTTGGTGAAGAATGGAGTTAGGAGTCAGCTGATTTATGGCGGACAGGGATTAGGCATTGATATCCCTTAAAAAGCTCACAAGGTGTATTTCCACCTTCTTTTTCACTTTCTTAACAGTTTTAGAGACCTGACACTAGAACACTCCCAAAGCTTGGTCTTGCTCAAGTCCAAAGTCATGGTTCCTCACAAGTGGGGCACATGGCACAGGGAGAGCACCTGGCCTTGTTTTCCATGCCTGAAAATTAGGGGGAGCAAAACCAGAAATCTTACCAACATGAAGATACTTGCCTTAATTAGTCTGGCAGCTGCTGTTCTTGCACAGCAACTCCATGGGTCCGAACAGGAGACCTGTGGTCCTTACAGCAGCCTGGGTAAGGTTGCTGGGAGTCCAGGCTTGAGGCAGCTCCTACTGGGGTGCATGGACCTTCTGAGGTCAATCACATTCTGAATGATTTTATAACCTACCCATCAGATTCCAGAAGGATTTGCCCTTGTGGTTATTTAGGAAGCAGAGGGCAGCACCACAGAAGTGCCAATAGCCCTAGAGTAGAGCTATCAGCTAGGGAATTTATGTTTTTTTTCAGATACCTTCACTGAGACAGCATGGGATTCACCCCAACTAACAGTGAAATCTCAAGCTTAGACTTCCAGTCTCAGTCAGCTCTGTGACACACCTCCATAGTCAAGGGGAAGAACGGGATGTTGATCTTGTCGTAAAACAGGTTCTGAAATGGGGGAATGGATAGGCACCATCACTTCGGAGATGACAATGTCTCTTGTTCAAAGAGAGGATGCTCAGGTGAATAGCTTGAGCATGTACCTTTTACACAGCTAAAGCTGAAAGAAATGAGTCATCTCCTAAATCCAAGGGAGATGCTGACTAATCTCATACTTGCATTTAATCAGGGTGCTGAACTGTCTTTGAGAGGAGTTGCAGGAGCTCAGAGCCACTCTGAGACAGGGACGGTGTTTGATAGAAGCTTAAAAAGCAGAACATGTGAGGCCACGACTCCTGCTATGATGCCCTCCAGCAGCTGTGTGCAGAGTGATGTCCTGGTTAAGCTCCCAGAATTAGGCATGGGAATGTCTACACAACAAGCGAAGGGAGAGATAGAGGACGCAATTTCAGTGAATTGGCTGGGATGGGATTTGCAGGATTAGCACAGCAGGTATAACTAATTGCGTTTATCCTGCCCAAGCAGCAGGCATCAGTGTAATGTGCCTGGAGTTGTTGTGCACTGTAGGTTTTTCATCCAGGTTTCCCCAATCCATCCTACACACACCTCCCTTAGGGAATCTGTCTGCTCTAGGTGTAATACGCCGGTCTAATCTCTGCTGTCCTTCTGCCAGACTATGCAACTCAGGCCCCACTGGAATCTCCTGTAGTTTCGTGATCTTCCAGAGGTATAGGAGGGAATGAATTATGTCTGCTCAGTTCTGTTTAAGAGTATAAATCAATTTTTTCTGAGTTCTTAGGCTGGTCATTTAGGACAATCCGAAAGAAAGCTGTTGGGTGTCTGCGAAAAGCAGAACGTGGGCTGTAGGGTGCAAAGATAAAACCTTTGCTCAGGTGCTCCTGGTCCCAAAAGTACCCACATGCTTTTTTACATCAAACCTCCCTCAGTGCCTAAAGATCTTCTGGATGTGCACAGATAAACCTTCAATTCTGACAGCACTGATGAGCTCCATCTCACGCCCAAGTCCAATTAGCATTCAGAAACCCACTCTAACTCCCCTTCAGTTTCATGTTTTTTCACCTAACACACCTACACAATCAGGGTTTTTATCAAATGCCATGGTTTTCACAGCTTGCTTTCAAAAGGCAGCCAGAAGAGGAGGTTTCTGTCCCTGCCTGTGCACAGTGCTTACAGCAGGCCTAGATCACAGGAGGGGGCCTGCACTCAATCCCCACCATTGCCTGAGGGGGTTCCAGACTATGACAACCACTGAAAGGAGGCTCTGGAAAAATAGGTTTTATGCTTGGGTGGTTAGCCACTTATAGTCCTCAACCTCTTACTGAAGGTTTTCCACTGCATAGGAAACAGTTAACTTTGTACGAGCAGAAAGAAAGAGAGAGCAAGAAGCAGCGTGACTCGGTAGCCTGGCATGCAGCCACTAGAAGAACACCAGAACCCACATCCCTCAAGGGATGAGAATTCATGTATCTGCTCTGACCCCAGTCATGTCTTTTCTGTGCACCATCAGCAGGAGCAGTGAAAAGAGAGCCCCCACACTCAAGCACCCTGCAGTTAGGTGTTTACAGTGCCTCTGAGGAGCAGTGAGACATGTATTCCAGTCTCCTCAGGGAAAGGTGGGAGCTGAGCGTGGGTTGTTTCTTCTTGGGTGGCTGCACTGGGCTGTTACCTAAGAGGGTGGCAGAGTTTCAACAGCATATCTGGATTTGAAAAATAAAAGTTAAAAAGAAAAGAGTGAGCCCTCTATATCTCTTTAGGATAGAAAGATAAAACCACTCTGAGAGTAAAATACCAAGTTCTGGGTTCCAAGGGGATGGAGTCACCTGATGCCATAGTAGGTATCAGAGGGCAGAAGATTGATTCCTGTCCTCAAATTGTCTCTGTTGGCTGGTTCACAGTGCACTGCTTGCAGAGATGATAGCCCAGGTCTCGGGAGCAACATCACCACCCAAAGCTTTGAAAGTTAATTTACCCAGAAAAAGCGTCACATGAACTGTGGCCACTCTGCTGTTGCTTTGGAGCTAACCCAGGACTGTCTAGCTGGAACTATACCGCACCACATAGACATACTCCTTCCTGGCAAATAAATTTTGGGTGTGACAGTTAGGATCTTTGAGATAGCTAGACTGAAAGCTGTTGCTCCATGAAAAACACTTTTCGTTGATGTCAGGGGAGCCAAGCCTTCTTACCTGATTTCTTGCACTAGAGAGAGTACAAGCATCCAAAAATGAAATCGATGTTACAAGGTGATCATTTTCTTTGCACTCCTTTTTACTCACCTCTATAAATGTGTTTAAAAGGACTCGCAGAGACCAAAAAATTGACGTTTCTGTGATCTTAGACCGAAAACGTCACAGAAGTGAAAAGTATCCCCGTCGTATATTTCAAAATCGAGAGACATTTCTCTATTTTTGCCTTTTAAGTATTCTTACATGGTAGAATATTTTTTTAATGTCATTGAAACCGACTGAAAATTGTTTTTAGAACTGTATTCTTACTCATTTATGTTTTAATTCCCTTTTTATTAATGGCTTTAATAGGCTCTTACTTTCTAGTGTATTTCTGCTTGTAATTTAAAAGATGAAACAAAGATTTTAAACAAAAGTACTTTTTTATTCAGCTAATAAATTTTTATTTTTGTATTATATTTTACATATATAAGGCTTAAGAAAAAATAAATGAAAATAGCTTTGCAAGAAGCAACACAGAACATTAAAGCCTCTTTTTTTTTTCCATAAATAGCCCAAATCTGCCACCTACTGCTATGAAGTAGAGTTTAACGGAACCAGCCATTTCGATTTTCCTCTGGAAAAAGCTGGCTAACTTTCCAGCTATGCAAAACCATTGCCATCTAGTGGCTATTTCTAAGACTACGCAGACAAAAAAAAAAAAAAGTCAAGTATTTATCAAAATATCTATAGCTGCTGGCTGCACAACAAGCTACTTAACCGTTTTGGAATGGATTCAATAGGCTTAGTGTCCTGTGACTCCATACAAATCTTTGCAGCCATCCTCTGAGCTGACATATAAACTTGTATGTTCATTTATAGTTTATTTTAACAGCGACAAAAACCAAGACACGGTGCAAATTGCTTTTCAGGTTAAACACATCCTTCATTCTTGATTATTTTATACTTTTGGTTTGTTTCTCCTTTCATCTGTCCCTTATTGGATCATCTAAACTTTCAGGGATTTTGAAAGGCTAAAAAATATCGACTGTTTTAAGCTTGCTTTAAAAGAAGAAAGACCTAGCTCATTTTTACAAAAGCAAATCTAATTTATAAAGTCAAATGATCTGTGCATTGTAGTATTCCACAATAACAAACAAAAGATATAGAAAGTATTTACAGTTTTGCTCAATTTCATATTTCTTCTACCATTTATGAGTATTGCTTCCAAATCACAGACTCATTCTATCAAGCTCAGTAAACATGAAAAGAGTAATTTTTATTTACACAGAACTCACATGCTTTCCTAAATATATTGTTAAAAACAGGGAAAAGAGGCATTGCCGTAGACAAGAACTGCCCCTGGGAATTGATGCCTATGTACCTGAAGAATCAGCAGTCAATCACTGTGATTTTCAGATAGTTACCTTCAAAATTGCTTTTATCATTTAGGCCATCTTGCTTAAGGGCAAACAAATTCATATTCAGGTTTGATGATACAGGTTTTTTAAATGTACTTTGGTAATGATTCCTCGTGGAATCAAATTTGAAGACAGCCTTCTATACATGTGTTGATTTAGAGGCATATAAGGAATTCATATTACTCCAAAGCGTGCTCTGATCAGAAAGGGAGGCTTACTGCTCACTGAAGGATGGTGTGAGCTCCATTTTACACCCAAGACAAGAGAGGACCTGTCTTCACTTGGTTCATCTTCCTCAGCGTTAGGCTTGCAAAGAGCCAGGTGCCTACATCTGATCCAACTGCCTGAGCGTTCTTCTAATAGTTAAGAAAACAAACAGGTGTTTTTGAGGCATTTTTCTTTCAGAATTTAGATACCTTCTCCTTCAAGGCGGAGTGAATTGAGCCACAAAGGTGCTTACTACCACCAGTCAGCTACAAGGGAGTGCAGAAGTAGTAGCTCAGAGGTAAACATCTCTAGACAGTCACAACCAATCAGGTGAAACTTTCTATTTCTGGATAGAGTTGGGCATAGACCTAATTGTTGTCAGGAAATAAAGATATTAATTTTGCTCTTTACAGGTTTTCAGTGTTAGTCTGTGCTAGTTCCACTGCTTTCCAAAATCTTTCAGTGTTTTATGTGGGGGGGGACTGATGTTCCTGAGGACAATTTCTTTGAGACAAGCACTCCAGTTAGATGCTAGACAGAAAATCCGGACTCTCTATTTTGGCAATCAGTTTATCTGCATACAGAAACATAAAACTTGATAGATCCCTCAGTAGTAATCACCCAACATGTTGAATGTCCCTTGGAACTCCTTGGGAAAGTCAAAGGGGCCTAAAAAAAAAAAAAAAAAAAAAAGCATTTTTGTCTTACCATTAAAAATAACTTTCATGCAACATAAAGTAAAAGTGCATCTTTAATTCCATCATCAAAAAGAATGACACTGCAGACTCACAGGGCCTGACAAAACAGTACGTCATTTAAACAAGTGCAACACCTCAGTAACATGGAGGCGGGGTGTGTGGGGTGAAAATATGTAGCCTACTGCCTTCACTCCTGTGGAAAGCCCATCAGCATTTGCAGAATCCAAGATGCATATACAAAGGAACTAGTTTTCTCTGCCTTTAGCGAGTAAAGGAAACGCTCCAAAGACTACTTCGGTAGAAAATTGCTCTGAGCTGACACCAGCAGACAGCCTAACACAGCTGCAGTGTGGAGGGTGAGGACTCTTCTCATCCACCTCATCAGTCCCGTCCTACGAAACTCTTTCATTCTGAGCGATAGACACTCACTTGAAATTTGTCATGTGTTTGTTGACACCAGTGACAACGGTGTCAAAGCCATTTAAAATGTGGTCTCACAAAGACACAGACTGTGGGCAAAACTGTTCAGAATGAAGCGATGGAATTTACTGGTCAAGAAATAGGAGAGGTGAATTGCATCAGCAGTTCATAGTTTGAAGAGGATGGATGTTTGTCTATGTAATAGTAAGTAATACCAAAAATGGGGAGGAAAAAAGGCATTCATGGTCCGCATGCTTCAAGTGCTCACACAATGTTCCATCAGAAAGCTGTGGTCCAGAATCGCATGCCTCTAAGTTAGACACCCAAGCGAGTTATGGTTGTGTCCAACATCGGGTGCTTAGCCCTGGCATATAAGGGTGGTCTGACCAGAGCTCCAGCCCTTCCAAAATGCTTGACTGGTGCTGTGAACAGTGCAACAAGACACCCTTCTGATAGACCCCTGCAGGTAGCCAAGGCAATGCAGCTGGCTTCCACCCTCTCTCCAGCTACCCTCTAGGACTGGCACTTTTTTACAACCAGTGTGTCAATAGAAGCAGGTCTCTGCACAACTTTGGAGGGAAAACAGATTCAGCCCAGGGGATCTTCAACCCTACATTCTTGGAGGGCATTGCAGGTCCTGTGGGCTGCCCAGCAGTAAGAGCTGAGCACAAGGGATTAGCCTCTCTAATTGTTGTTCACTTTGCGCCACTGGAAGGGCAAGAATGCAAGTCCTCGGACAAGCGGGAGAACAAGTAATGAAGAGTCTGAATCTCATCTGAGAGGCGGCATAACCTGTGTAAAACAGTGTTTTTCATTCCTCAGTATTTCCTTTCTTACCAGCCACCACCGCCATCCCATCTGATGCTCAGTCTCAGAGCCTCCACCAGAGTTTTCCTGCACTTTCGAGCAGGAGCTGTCACAGCTTCACCTGTGCCTCCTCCATGACTGTGAAATGATCCCCAGAAACTTTAGGAAGGCTTCTTTACAGTTCATCTTCAAGATCTCCTCAAGCTTATCTCATTGCCCCTTTGTACTTCCCACTTGCCTTTATCCACCTGTTTTCTCCTTTTTAGATAGAGAAGTGTTTAAGGAAGGGCTGTCTTTCTGCTCTGTGCTTGTATTGCAGGCAATATGTGTGAATCCAAGCCCCTGAGCAGAGCTCCCAAGAGGGGAGCATTTGATGGATTAGTATATATAAAATTGTCATTCTGGACGTTATGGAAACATCAAGTTCATCCATATCTGTTGAATACTCTGAAATGAAAAGAAGGCTGGCACACGCTATCTGCACAAAGATGCAGATAGTCTGCTTTCAAAAATTGATGCTATCATCTTTCTTGTCTTCAGAGTAGTTTTGCATGAAATGGAGAGGATCAGTAACGGACTCCACACAATTTTGCTTGGGGCCAGCTTACAGAATAAAAAGGTGAAGCATTACAAAGCCAAGTGAGTCAGAGTAAAGACAAATCATTCCTGTGGTGAGTAGCTCCTTGCAGAATCAAAATTCATTTGGAAGCTTCTTAGCATTGAGTTTTCAGGGCTCCGTCTTGACAAATGAGACTAGCACCAGCAGACCCAGGGCAGGAGTTTTATAAATGTTCACTCTTCCTCCTGTTTATTGAAGCTTTTCTCATGCATCTAAGTGACAGAACTAGAACTTGCTTGCCATTTTAGGACATTGCTGCCTGCATTTCAAAAAATACTTTTACAGTGACCTTGATCAATCAGTTTGCCACTACTCAGTGCTTTTATCTAATGATAAGTATCGTGGAGAAAATGGGATGGTACTGAATCAGTGACAAAATTACCACTGCTTTACCGTGGCTTAGGATTTTTCCACACGCCGCTGTGATAATCACCAGGGAAAGCAGTAATGGGAAACAAAAGGGACCATGACCAATTCAGTGTGACTCAGTCTTTTGTTTTCCTGTGTCAGCATGTTGCACTGTTGCTTCTTTGCCTGTGTAAATTGCTACTGGAACCCCCCCCCCCTTTTCCAGTTTTCTCGCCTTAAAAATGTATTAGCACATCAGCAAAACACTTGAACAATGCATGTACAAAACGTACTAAATGGACAGCAAATGCAATTGGGTGTTTTGAAAGAAATTTGGCATGTCAAATATTTTACTTTTTTTTTTTCTGCGTTGTGTAATGAGTTAGGTGTTGTACAATTCATCACTTTCCATGATTCACTGAGCTTATATAATATCCATTTGCATAGCGCTGCTTATTTGAATACCAGTTCCACCCCTGCAACAAAACCTGTATGTTTCAAAAATATTTGTTGTCACACTCATACGTCATCAAGTTCATCTGATGTAAGTAGGACTGTATGAAGACCATGGCAGCCTCATAGAAATATTTATGAGAACTAGTGATCACAAAATAAAAGTTTAAGGTGTGTTGAATTTTAATCTTGCCAAATCTTACATTAGGTGAAGATCTACAGTTGAACATACTTCAGAGTTTTTAGTTCCAGCCACCTTCTTCACCAAGAGAAAAGTTCAAATTTTATTTCTTCTGCTTTCCCTGACAAAAATACTGAAAGTCTTTTTTAAACATTTCTTAATTATAACAGTGTCTTTTACATTCTCAGGTAAGTCATAGCATAGTCAAAGTGTGTTTCCTTTAATTTTGGATTATAATATGCCGTTCATAATCAAAACATAGAATTTCTGTCATATTTTTAAATCTTAATGCAAAACCAATAATTAAACCACTGAAGGATCTCTGTTGTACCAGAATTTGAGATGATGGACATAGACATGCTTTTATTAGACATCTTCAACCAGCTTCTCTGCCATCTTCAGAAGAGGTAGGGAACTGCAACCACCTTCTCACATCTCTCTAGTGCGGGTGTGGTCCAGAGAACAATTGATGGAGGCTCCAAAGAGAAAGCCAGTGCCTTCAGCTGCCACTGATGGACTTCTGCTTGTTTATATGGTACACACAACTGAAAGCCCAGATAATCACCCTTGAAGAGATGTATAGTTTCTGAGTCTTGAGTGTGTATCTGTCCAGCTCTGATTTGCAGCCTTCAGGTATACCAGGCCATTTGAAGAGATCTGTGCTTCTAAGCATGTTTTGCATCCTCCTGAGCCAGTGCTAAAATTGTGGAGAGAACCGGAAAAGCCCCCTGCAGAATGTGGACAATTCTATCTAAATCAAGACTTTGCTAGGAATGTCCTATAGGACCTCACACAGCTCAGGCTCTGCTCCTTGGCAGGGCACTCCTGCACACCACTTTGCAAGGATGAATAGGTCATTTCTCCCAGTGCCTGTAAGAATCCTCCCTCTGGGAGAATTTGCTAAGAACTCTGAACTACATCTGTAATATCAGTCTAAAAAGGAACAGGAAGCACTCCTGACACCAAGGTCAAGAATGAAGATCGCACTGCTTTGGATTAGCCTCTTAGAGGAGATCAGTCCTGCAGAGAACCAGCTGGAGCAACCCAAGACAGAACCAGGGAGTAAGCTAACAAACATGGATAATCGAGGTTCACTTCCTTAATTTGTTCTCAGGCAGTCTTTTGTCTACCAAGTCAGACTCATCCCTAAAAGTTGTTCTTGTGCAAAGAACATGGAGAAAGGACAAACATCTTACCCAAATTAATTTTGGGGCCAAGTTGTTTTCTCACTCATTCAATTTGAATAAGCATGCCAGAAGTATATGTGTTTTTTCATATGTAGGACCATCTTCAGAAGTGAAGAGTCATTTACAAGATCAGGGCTAGACTACAAGTGTGAGATTGGCAGAATTTGCCTCCTTGCAGTTCCTGCCAAGGTCACAGAATGTAATAGGCACCGAGATATCCAGAGCTGTCAAGGCTTGAGCAACTCCACGGGTTCTCACCAGCAAAAATTTATGCACTACCAGACTTAGGCAGAGGAAAAAAATATCTAAAATGTAGACTTCAGTGAATATGTCCCCTCTGTGAATCTGTCCCCATGCTTTCACACTGCTAGTACTGTAACCTTCTTCCCGCTCTGCCCATTAAAATTCCTAATTATATTAAAGTCTATCATCACTTATTCATGAAAGTATCTCTTTAGCACATCCAAAGTGACTGATCCCCAAGGTTAGAGTTACAATGACAGAGAGGGACGTGTGTGTTTTCACAGAAGCACTTTTTAAATGAGTTTTCTTCTGTAACTTTTTCAGCGAGCAAGGTCAGTTCTATTGGTTTTGTTCAGCTGGAACTCTTTAACACCAGAAAATTAGATTGTGTAATCTACATACTTTGCCACCTGAGCTCCAACCTGAGTAGGCTATCTAGCTCCAGTGATTTTCTTTAATGAGGTGGAAATGTATATAACAGTTTTAAATATGCAGGCTAACATTTTCCTCCATCTATAATTATGCAAATCGTTATATAGTTGTCTCTGCATGACAGAAGTAATAACATCTTATAGAGACCCTGTTAAAACTCACTGAAATCATCTACACAGATGGATATGATTTTCTAGAAAATACAATACAGACACATTAATTAGTTACAAACCACCACTGCCATCTCCTAACAAGCTACGTGACACGGGCTAAGGCATATACTGTATAATGACATAATTTTGTTTTGTTTGCAGTAGATAACTGAAACACTCTCAAACAGTTAATAAGATCAAATGTAACAAGAAAAGTCACAAGCTCTTATTATTTTTCAACATGTAGGAGTAGTACCGTATTTATTTCATGTATACTCTTGATTTTAAGACAAGCAGTACCATATCCATCCTTTCGCACTTTCTGGGATGTTTCCTGTTCTTCCTTCCTTTCCCCACTTCCTTTCTTTCATCAGCAGTGGAGGACCTTGTCAATTCATTCCCATTTCGCACCCATCCATAACTCTTCAACTGATGGCTATTGTTCCGGGATTTAGGCACTGTCTCCTATTCAGGCACTGTGTATTGCTAGGGCTACTTCTGCTTTCCAAGAGAAACACACTACCAGAGCATGTATTTTTGATACCTCTATTTTTGCCTGCGTGTTTTGAGAGTTCTTTAAGATATGCAGGAAGAATCCCAAGCTCACACGCACATAGCATATCCATTAAAAAAAAAAGTCACAAAAAATCAACTTCATTTCAATTTAATGGCAACATTTTAGAAGGAATTTCATTGACAAAACACTTTTATAAACAGAGGTATTAAAAAAAAAAGCATTCAGAATTTTTAAAAAGGTCCCATGAGCCTCATTTAGAGCTCACATGAGGTGTGAGCTGTTACCTCACACCTCTTCTTCTAACTCTTGTCTCATTATTACTACGAGACAACTCTTTGTCCTTCACAGACTTTAGGAAAATGCTAAAGCAAAGTATCCTGATGTCAGTGTGAAGGAAGAAGAGACCTGCAATGAATGACCGCTTCCTGGCAATGGAAGAAACAGTATCTTGCAAGGAGCAGGGACTCTTGCTGAAAGCAGAAACAAAGCAGCCACAGAAGAACACACCCCTTTTCACCATACCCTTAGTAGTTACACAGGTGTTCAAAAAACGTGTAGATGTGGCACTTAAGGATATGGTTTAGTAGGCATGGTGGTTTTGGGTTGATGGTTGGACTTGACGATCTTAGCGGTCTTTTCCAATGTATGGTTCTATGATTCTATGATTCTGTGATTCTACATTTCCCATTTTATCCTTTTCAGACTTATTAGCTACCTTTTCCTGCTAGGGGAGAATACACTTGCAAGGGTTTCTGGAAAAAAGAGTCTCTGGACTGTGGTTCAGACCTTCATGTGGCTCCCTGTCTTATCTGTTCACTCTCTCACCTGAGGAGACCTTAAAGAGGGGGCGTAGCTTCTTCTTTGTTGGGGCCTTCAACTCATTTCTGTTACAAGAAGATAAATTCACACATTGTCTCACCCCACCGCTTGGCCCCTTGGCCACCTGGCTCCTTTACACATCATAAAGTTGCACAAACTTCATTTGTTACCATACAACTCTACACATTTTAGAGACCTGCTTATTCCTCTACTTTTCCACTTATTCCCCATTTCAGACTCCCCTTTCCTGCACACACCTCCTCCAGCCCATCCCTAGCCAGACTGGTGAACTCTAGGGGCACTTAATTTCACAGCTGCCTCCAAAAGAAGAGCTATTTAAATGAACATGACATGCCTATCCATGCGACAAGCATTCGCACAAGCACAAGTACACATCAAGCATGTAAATGCCTTCAAAATGCATGCAAATAATTTCTACATCAACTAAATTTTACCTGCACAGTTTTCACAACCACTCAGCTAGCTCCAGGCTGTGAGGAAATCTGCACGTTCAGAAGGAGGGACGTGCCCCTTGTACACCCACCAATGCAAGGAGAAACATGAGCAGAGGATAGAGGTAGGACACCATGATCTGGGGACAGGTTGTTTCCGAGGATGAGATGCACGAAATCTCTGGAAAAGCAGAGAGTCTGCACAGCAGGAGTTGTCTTGCTCTCTATACCACGTAACAGAGACCGAACATTCAATGAGTGAGAGTCTTGAACCTGAATCCCCTTGATCCCTAAATTAACCTGGCAACTGAATCACCTTCTCCGGTCTACTAAAAAAGGCTAACTATTTCTACAATTCTTAGGAGCACTTTCCCTGGGGAAACAAGAAAGAGAAATGCATGTGTCACACTTCTATACTAAAAAAAAAATTACAGATATTTATCTCCAAATTACCTAATAGCCTCATTGTCCCGTCACGCAGCTGGAATGTGAAAAACACACAGAAAAATCATTGTGGAAAGAAAAGAGAGTTCTGTTCAGTTTTTAAGGCACAAAATTTCATGGGTCAGGAAAATCGATTCTCACAAAGATGTACTAAAGCTGCCCTTTGTGGAGTAAAGAAAAATCCCAGAGGTCAAGTAGAAGAGAATATGCCTCTAGCTTCAAGAAAAAAAACACAAACTTAATGGAGATCTATTGGAGAACACCGGAGTCTGCTTCAGAGAGACAAAGAGTATAAAGAAAGAGCAGTCCTTATAATGAGAAACCTCTGTTCATTCTCTGAGTGTCAGGGACTTTGCCATTGACATGCTATTCCTCTTCCTTCTCCTGCTCATTCAGGCCAACTACATTGTGCTGCTGTTCACAGCTTTAATAGCTATCTGCTTTGGACATCATTAAAAGTGCTGTGGCTTGAGGCAGTAATAAGTCTCTGATCTGTTTATTAATGACAGCAACCCATAAGCAAATCAGTTCCATTTTGCCTGGAGCCTTGCTGTGGCTTAAAAATGCATCTGAGGACCATTTCTGCTGTAAGTTGCTGATTGTGCTGAGTCCCATTACGTTACAGGAAAATAGAACTTCTGCATCACAGTGGCTATTCAGTGGTTAATGGGTCCCTCACTGTTCATGAAAAGTCTTTCTGTAAGTGCCCTCTTCACTGTAAAACTTACACAGCTCCAAAGCTACTGATGCAGCCAGCTGGAGTCACAGGCTCCTGAAAAGTGACAGATTTAAAAGGAGAAATAGTGTGCGGTTTGCTACAGGCAAGTTATTTTAATATAATGCAGCAATGACAGCTCTCTGTGTTTAATCATGAGGCTCGTGATTTTCGCCTTGGCACTTGAATTTCACACAATTTAGGGATTTGGGGAGATACTATCTTACATTCTCCCTCCCAGCTGTTGAGAGTACCTGCCAGGTTGATGTTGGAAGCATGTTTGTAAATTTCCTGGCTGTTTTAAACAAAAACCTAAACAACCGCATGCATGAGAGACAGGTCTCCTGTCCAGGACATTTGGCTGCTCTGGCATTTTCAGCATGGTTGAGACACATCTGTTGCACATTCTTGTCTTTGTCTGTCCAATAAATCATTTGAATTCTTTCAAATATTTCTGTGATGCCTCTTGAGTATAAGCATATCTGTCTATCTAACTAACAGCTGCTATGAACGAAGGGACATAAGAGTCCAGGGCTTCTGTTCTTGAGTTTCCCAAGATTTATACTGCTAATCGCTGTACTTCATCATGAGCTGTTATGCCAGGTGTAACACAAGACTGCTATGGCTTGGCCACCAGCGTGTGCATGTTTGTGGATCTCTGGATGAAGGGCGTATGTAGGGTCATGAAAAAAAAATAAGTATAAAATTCCCCTACATTTAGTTGGCTAATCAGAAAGAAAAAAAACCATATTCAAAGAAAAAAAAAAAAAAAAGGTGTAGCTTCCTCCTGCAGCCCTCAGAAATAATTATTGGTAAGTGAGAGTATCTCATTTCACTGCTTTCTGCATTGTTTTGTCTCAGGCTCCAGCTAGATCAGCTGAATAGACCAGGAGCCATCTACATTCCCTAATTAACACAGAATAAAACACTACGATACTTTAAAATCTCACATGAATACATCTTAAAACCCCAAATTCATTACTTCATCTCTTTAAGACAGATCAGTAAGCAATCCACTCAAGCCAGATTAGTAGTAGTCTGCTTCTCATCTGCAGACCCCTGGTGTCTGTGGACCAGTTCTCAGCAGGGACCAATCATCCAGTATGACATGACCATTTCACAGAATCACAGAATGTTAGGGGTTGGAAGGGACCTCTGTGGGTCACCTAGTTCAACTCCCCTGCCGAAGCAGGGTCACCTACAGCAGGCTGCACAGGACCTTGTCCAGGCGAGTCTT
>Ga0181612_147271_pt1 | contig 19000 bp, 21 predicted proteins | sample HoacroProtozoa21_FD_119630 | JGI IMG/M metagenome (GOLD analysis project Ga0181612, IMG submission 119630) | Hoatzin crop microbial communities from Cojedes, Venezuel. Combined Assembly of Gp0051906, Gp0051904, Gp0051908 | reverse complement strand
TCTCCCTCACTTTGGTGTTTTCATCCTAAGGCCAGGAGAGCACAGATGCTCAGCACAGCTGCTTGTGGTCTGGGCTAAGGGCACAACTCATGCAGGAACGTTGGCAGAGCTCTTCTTCTGGGTCAGTGTGAAAGCAGCAGCCCAGCAGGAGCAAAGCTGATGTAACCTGCAGAAGCTGCTCGCAGGAATCCTCCCTCATCAAGAACCGCAGGGAGCCATGGTCCCACTCCCGCCTGGAGCTTCAGGACGGAGGGAAGCTGAACGTGCGAGAGCTGCAGTGCGCACGGGCAGCAGAGCTCCCACGTTCCCTCTAGAGGTTTGCAAGTATGATGACTCCAAGCTGCTAGTGATGATTTCCAGGATGAGAGATGTGAGTGCTACTGAACAGCATGAGTGCAGTGACTGTGAACAGTCCTTCCACAAGACACCCACATTGGGCTGCGCTTTCTGCTTTCTGGGAGTCTGCAGTCTCTTCAGAGAGGAGATGTTTGGTTCCCTCAATAGCATCCTTTCCCTCCTAACTGGAAGGGGGGGATGTAGCTGAGGTTATCACTGAAAACAGGGCTCTCATACAGATTTGGCAGTTCTCCAGCACCAGAACTAAGAGCTCTAGGTAGTATCCTCCCTCCCGCAACTCAACCCCAGGGTGATCATAGGGCCAGAAAGCAATGCTGAAATCTTCAAAGCTGAAGGACACAGTTCTGTCTGGTCCTGAAGTCTCTGAGGTCAGGTATGCGGGAAGAAGCTGTGCGTGGGTGTCTTTCTTCCCATATCCTTTTGTTTCAGCCTCAGGCTGAGGTCTCCTGCCATTCATGTGGCACCATGGCTGTGTCCTGCAGCTGCTGGGGTGGCCCAGGGCAGTGGAGCATCTGGCAGTAGTGAGGTATTCCTGGAGCACAGCGGTGGAAGAAGACCATCTGTGAGGAGGTTAAGGGGAGCTGTCTCCCCAGAGTGAGTGAATCCAAATCTATAAAGCTACTGAAGGGTACATTTATTAAAGTGGTTTTTCAGGGCCTACCATGTGGTCAGGCTATGCTGTCAGCCAAGCCAGGCCACATCCACAAGGACTTCACCACCCACCCTCACGACCTATACACCCATTGGACTGCATGTTATTAGGCTGCTGTGGGCTTTCAGAGCTTCCCTTGTTCTTGGAAAGATGCTATATTGTACAAATTAGTGGGAACACTTTGAATCAGCACACTTTGCAGGTCCTGCTGCTCATGCCAGTGCACATTTCTCAGCTTGATTTAAGGAGAGGGGTATTCTAAATAACAGCCGCTTCTCCCCTGCCTGGAGTAGCTAAAAGGAACTGATGCAAAGTTGCATAACCCAGTGCTGCTTGTGTACATGCTTGAGAAGAAACAGCCACGGAAAAATCCTGTAACATTCCTTGACTGGTCCGTCTCCTGGTATCAAAGTGTTTCCTGCTGTGCTTTCACCTTTGAATTTTAATCCGACAGCTTTGTAGGAGTTGAGAAAGGGGGTGGATGAGGGCTCTGGGGAGTAAAAGACCCCTCTGAGGAGAGTGTAGGGAAAAGCTGAGTCTCCTCCAGAGGAGCAAGGGATTGCTGATTTATTGTCCCTAACTGGACGAAATCTGTCACCTGGGAAGTGCTGAGCTGTGGCCCAATTCCTGGTTTGCAGGGTCAGAGCAGACATTGCTGCTAACCCAGCCTTGGTCCCCTGGGGAGGACCCACAGCTCTGAATTGCCATGTTCCCCGTAATCGTCCTCTCATTTAGCAGTCAAAGGCAATTCACTGACATTTCTAGAAAGGTGCTTTTAAATCAGAGAAGCTCATCTCAGCCCTAGCCTACTCATTACTTAATGAGTCCTGCCTCTATAAGCCCCCAAATCCATGTATAGGTGGCTGGATCAGCTTGTAGTTCAAAGCAAGTCAGGTTATTTTCTCATGTCCTCCTCTGTTGTTTGACTAACAACAAGGTTTTACAGGGAAATAATCACACACGGAGACAAGAGCAGGTCTCTTTCCTTCCTGGTCTGGGCTTGTAGAATCCAAACTGGCAGATCTTGGGGCAGGCAGTGAGGTGCCCTCCCCATGACGGGCACCTTCCATCCACCAGTGCCTCCTGGTACAGCCTGTTTTCTGGGAAGAGCTGGACAGGGAAGCTTGAGCAGAGCAGAGCTTAGATTTCCCATCTCAGGAAGAATGACTGTCCCTTGCCAGTGCTTTTTTCTGATGAGGTCCAGGAGAGGAAGGAAAACAGGATGGATCTTCACATGGTGGGAGTGAGAGTGGAGGACATTTAGTGTCAGCTCTGCATCATCCCCAGGGCAGCAGTCAATCACCAGCAGTACCCTGCTGCCGTCTCCATGGCAGTTGAGTGCGTGCCTCACAGCCTGTTCCCCACTGAGGTGCACCAGGAGGTCTGGCTGGCCAGGCCACTGTTCCCACTGCTGTCCCCTGGCATGGTGATCTGAGCTTTTTGGAGGGATGTCTGGTATTCAACACCAAGCCTCCTCTGCTCTGGGAAGCTGTGCTACCTCTCTTGGTACTGAGCCTTGCAAAGACAAGCATAGGCTTGTCTGAAGGCTTGCCCATGAGGTGGGTTTGATGTATCTGCCTGCCTTTGGGGAGTACAACCTGCTTAGGTTATCGCTTTGCTCTTACTCCCCTGTCTGGTATGAGAGTTTTGGGGAGTCATCAAAAGAAAGGCCATGTGCTGTGGTGACAATTCCCCTGAAGCATCAGGCATGCTGTGCAGCCCTGCCCTGCCCGTGGTCTGGTATAGAACCTGCACGGAGGCAAAGGACGGGTGCAGGGAACCTCAGAGATGTAAAGCATTCTAAAGCTTTGGGACCCTCTTCCTCCCCACTCTTAGGTTGCTCGGCAGCCTTTCCAGGACAAGGAAAAGATGGGCTGTGGCTGCTGCCCGCAGGAAAGTTAGATCCTGGTAGCCACAGGCTACACTCCAGAGTCATGGATGTCCCTGCCAAAACAGACCAACAACTATTGGACACACCTGCCACCAAAGGTGGCTCTGGACCATGAATCTGCAGCAATCCAGGAAGGAATTAGGCTTTATTTCCTGCTTTCTTACACTTACGGCACATTTCTGCAGTGTGTGAAAGGGTTGCCTTCCCATATAAGCAGTACAGACCCATGTCCTGGTGTCTTCCAGCCCCCAAGCTAATCTGCTGAATGTTTGACACTGAATATGGGGAGCCCAAGTATGCTTCTGATGGAAACTCTGCTTGGTTCTCGCTGTCAGAGCATCAGCCATCAACCCACAGCAGCTCCCACACCTGCCTACACGTCAGTGTGTGTAACAAAATCTGCAGCAGATAAATAAACTCTGCATTGCTGCCGAATTAAGTAGGTGTGAGAAAGGTTCGCTCATGCAATCTGGTCCATGCCCAGCTCCCCAACAGCCTCACATGAGTGTCTCTGAAGTGACACCAATGGCTTCCTCTGCCACTTCAACCAAAGCAGACTCTGCTTGCTTGGAGAGCAGAGCTGCCTGTTTATTGCCATGTACATCGAGTGTGTCATTTAGACTTTGCCAGTCCTCACCAAGGCGCAGCACGTTGGCTCAATTGTATAGATTCACTTCATGACTCACTCTGCAACTTGATGCATTATGTCCAGATAAAAGATACTTTATCCCTATGATAAAAACGGACACAGATGATGTCAAAATAAAAGAATGTTTTCTCATCCGAATAAAAGTTGAAACTGCCATTCTCGGGGTTATTTTGCTTGAAAACCTCCAGAGAAAGCAAGACTTTGAGTTTTTACCATTTATAGTTAGTTTTAGAAAATTCAACATATGAAGTCTTCTATCTGCCTTCCTCCCCTCATTTGGACAGAAGTGTCTCTGTGCTGGTTGCCTGGAGCCACGCTCTCACTGCTGGGGGTACAGCAGGGTACATCACTACCCACAGGCACCAGACAGGGTGGACCCAAACCCATAGGACACTCCTTGGGTCAAGAGGGAGTAACTTTGTGCTGGCTACTCATGAGCTACTGCCAAGGCGGCTGTCCCATGTGTTGTGGAAGAGCTGGCACCTGGAGGACATGCAGTCAGTCTTGAAGAGTTCACCCAGCTAATGAAGAACTGTACTTGGCCATGCCACTGCCAGCAGCTTGGGCATCCCTGCAGCAGGATCACAGCCATGCATGAGGGCAGCCAGTCTGACGGAGAGCCCACGCCCTGGGGGAGTTGTGTCTTCCTGGCTGCATTTCACTGAGCAGGAGGAGTTTATTTTTAGCAAACAATGCCAATTAGAGAGGGATTGTTCAATGACTGCATCTCAATGGAAAGCAACAGCTGCTGGCACAACTATGAAGGCCACCATCTGTGGAGGGATCCTCTTGGGACAGGGGAGGGGGCAGCTGAGATCTGCTTTTCTGCTGGTTCAGCTTCTGGTTCTTCTACTGCTCTGAAGTTTCCAGATCATGATTCCTGTTCCTTGAGCAGCAGAGACAGGGCTCACTGAGTATGACCAGGGCCCATGATCTGCTGGGGGACCTTGGAAGTGTCCTCTTAAGGCACTGAGTCGAGAGTCCACCGTCCCCTTCATTCATTGGTCTCAAAAGAGCCTGTGTCTCTGGCCACCCACGCTGGGGAGGGTGATTCTTGGTGGCTGATTTGCAGAGGTGCTGAAGGACCAGATTAAACCGGATATGTCTGCATAAGCTGGGTTGGGCTGCAGCAGAAGGTCTGGGAAAGTGCAGAAGAATTAAACACAGGCAGGAATCAGCTACCTGACCACCCTGCGTTGATCCTCTGTTCAGAGTTAAATTGATCACATTGCTTCAGTTAAATCTTTCTTATTAATATCGTTAAACATTTTCTGGAGAAGGATCATGGATGACCTACACCCTGAGTGTATGCATGGGTTAGTCTGTGTCAAGGGAAACTGCTCCACGAGGATGCCTCAGAGTGAAAGTACCAATCTTCAGGTAGCCAAAACTTGTTGCTTTTGGATTTTGTCTGGCTGTGAAAGCCAAGTTCAAGTCTGTGATCAGAATCAGTAAGCTTTTGACCTTCAACCTGAGTCTGTTCCTCAGAGACAGCCCTGGAGACAGAGGGGAGATAAAAGTGGTAGGACTGATGTTACTGATGAGCTCTCAGGGGAGATGAAGTTTTCTGAATGCATCAAAACACTAAGCCCATAGAGGCTGCAAATGTAATGTCCTCCTTAGGGAAACGAGGAAGTCACTATTGCTGGCCAAAGGAATTTATATCCCCAGTGCCAGGCTGTTTGCATGATGAGCAGAGTGCCCAGCCCACCATTGATTTGCCAGTGAAACAACCTGTGAAAAGGTGAAGCGAGAGCGCAAGAGGGAAGGCAACCGAACTGCAGAGATTTCGATCTGTCTCAGTTTGGAAATGACAGAGCGTGCTGGCAATGGCAGAGCTGCACATGCTGAGCTGGAATCGCAACCCGGGGAAAAAGGGAATGAATTAAACAGAACAAGAACTGAGGGACTCTAAACGCTGTCTTCAACATTTCAGTAGAGGCCTCATAAATCTAGACAATTAGGAGATGCACTTAAAGAAGTCCAACACTATTATGTTGGGAAGAGAGGCTGGCTCTTTGGAAACAAAGCTCTCTGCAGCTCTAGCATGAGGCCATACTGGAGCAATGTGACCTGTGCAACTCCTTAGTACCTGGAAGGAGAAGGCTGGATGAATGGAGTGGGCTGGAAACACCAGGTCTGTTAGCTCATGCAACACAGGGCAAGACAAACATTCCTTGGCTTCAGCCTCTTTCCTTTTTTGGATGCTTGTCTGAACCCCGAGTAGCCCAGTCCTGGAGTCACCTCTGGGTGTCGAGGTAACTTGTGAGAGGAGGCTCTCAGCCGAGCTCCTCCAGACAGCTGAGCCTGTGCAATTCGGGCTGATACTGATTTTCCACCAGATACTCTGATATGAGACTCAGTCTGTACGTGTTCTACAGGAGACAGAGTGACTGTCTGCCGGCCTTTATTGAGTTGTGCAGAAGACTTTTAAAAAGCCTAGAAGAAACACATATGAACACCATCTTCTGTGTGTTTTTCCTTCCAGACTGTAGTAATAAGAGCCCTTTTAGTTTATTGGAGCATAGGTGTGCTGCCTGGATCTGTGGAGGGGAGTCAGCTGGGAAGAGCTAGGTGACACGAAGCAGTGTAGATTTTCCCATGCATGGTGGCTCCAGGGGCGCGTTGGGGGTGAGGCACAGTCTGCTGCACGTGGGGCGTCAGCGGCTGTGCTGGTTGCAGCGCTCCTGGTACCTGATCTGGGTACCAGGGAGAGGAGCACAATCACAGTCCAAGCGCAGGGCTTCCCCCGCTTCATCCTGGGGGTAGCGTGGTTTGCGCCTACAGCTCCGCAGAGCCTGCTCCAGTGGACAGCCAGTGCTGCCCAAGGTGTCTCCTCACTTGCGAGGGGGGAGTTTGGCACCTTTCTTGGCATGGTCTTTTAACAGCTGAACAGCATCTCTGTCCCCATAACATGGGAAAGGGGGGGAAGGCACAGCTGAGGAGGGAGCTACTGGATGCTGGGGTACTCAGGGCTGCCATCATGGAAGGCTCTGTTATGGGGGACTGTGGTGGGGTGTACAGTCACTGCTGCCAGTGACCAGCAGACGTGGGGTGTCTGCACCCTTTGCCGGCTCCTGCAGTGGCAGGGTGCAGGGAGGGACAGAGCAAGTGAAACGAGCAGAGAAGCCCACCAAGACCCGCAACAGGGGCTGGCAGAACAGCACGCCCTGACAAGGCTGGTGGTGTGCATGTCCCCAGGCTCCATGCAGAGCCCAAGCCCTGGCCCTGCTCCGCAGCACTAAACCCACCCACAGGATGCATACGGGGCAGACGTGAGGCTTGCGAATGCAGGACAGCCCAACTGCCTCTTGCCTTCTGAGTGGTTCCACAGAGTCTTTATCAATATAGTGATAGGAGCTTTATATATATGTAAAATGCCATGACCGATGCCTGTCATGGCACGTCCTTTGCTGAGCACCTCTCCAGTGAGGGCCAGAGACACGCATGTGGCCACCACGGAGGAGCTAAGCTCCAGGATGCCTTTGATGTGTGTGGCTGCTCAGAGCTTCCCCGGGACCCATTCACAGTCTGGCCGTGTGGTCGGAGGGGATAAAGCAACAGTTTGCTGGGTGCTTGCTTGGAAGAGAATATTTCCCTGTTTCCCTTATGTGGGAAGGTGAATGAGCCAGCCACGGCAGAGGTCATTCATAAAGTGGATGAGGGCCAGGGGGATCTCAGTGGAGGTCACGGTGCCCTGCCTTGCTCCATCAGCCTGTGCTGGGCACAGTGGCAGGCACAGCCCTTGGCAAGGACCTGCTGGGGAAGGATGGGCTGTGTCTTTGCACACGTCTTGCTCACACTACTGCTCAAAGAGCAAATCCAGAGGTATTTTATCCTCTACGTTTGTTTAAGGAAGTTTAAAAGCAAATTTGGCCCCTGACTTTGAATCCTTGCTCCTATAAATTCAAACACCTTGGACAGAGCATGTCTGTGCAGTCTTACATGTGACATTTAGCTAAAACCACTTACAAACAACTTGCATTACAAGTTTATTCATTCCCTGCAGAATGTTGGCTCCGCCGAGCGTCTCACGAGCCATCTGCTGCGGGCGAGCTGCTTATCTTTGCTATCGAAGCCCTCTTCTAAATATTATGACCAAACAGAATTCCAAGAACAACATCCATCCCGCTGCACTGCGAATGCGCAAAGCTGATAAACTGTTTATATATTATCGGCTAAATAAGTTGGGTTTATCTGGAAGGGTTTGCAAAAGAAAGCGTCTTGGGGTGCTTGGAAAGAATGCGTTTTGCAGGCGGTGCTGGGTGGGATGGGGAGCTCACTGGGGCTCCACCCAGCGTGCCACTTTTGGCTGAGCCAGCCCCAGGATGCCCATCGTGCCGATGGGATGGGGGGCCTGCGAAGGTCAACAGTTACTCCCCAGGAGCGGACCCAGGAGCCTGTTGAGTCGTGGTGCAGCAGTGGTTGAGCATTAGCTTCTTGTGTTGTGTTCCTCTGGCACCTGGGGCTGGGCTGAACCGGTTGCCCCATCCCCAGCAATGGGAAGAAGAGCAATCAGACCTTCTGTTGCTCTGGGTATCAGCATCCGCCTGCTGCTTCTGTCTTCTCTTCTGGTCCACACCCGACTTTCTGTAACTCCAGGTTAGCTTTGGTCTGTCATGCTGGATCACCCCTCAAGGCAGACTCAGCATCTGAACTGTCTAACCTCCATGCCTGGGACAGTGGCGGGAGCTGGCTAACCCTGGCGCCTGGGACAGTGCCCAGAGCCACTAACCCCAGTGCCCCAGTATAAATTATCTAAAGGCTTGTGAAATCCACCCAAAGTGTCTCTGCCCTTCCCAGTGTCCAACAGCCCAAATTGGGTATCACGGACTGTGTTTATTCTTCCACATTGGGTTTTCTCGATTGCCTTCTGGTGTCAAGAAGCCTTGGAACAAGGCCATGAACAGAGGTCAGTGTGGGTCAGTGCAGCAGACCCCAGCTGTCCCAGCAAATAGAGAGCATTTATTCTCCCCAGGGGACTCCAGACTTAAGGACATTTTGTCTACTGACTGCAAGCAAGTACATCTCACAACTCAAGTGGGTTTCTGCTGGCCCTGGCTGCCCTCTCCAGAAGCTCAGTCTGTGCATGGCAGGTCGGGCAGCCGTGGGGCACTGACTGCCAGGCTGATAGCGGCTCCTGCTGTGGTCCTCGCATGTCCAAGGGCAGCTGGGGAGTGAAAGGATAGCTTGTGGCATTGAACACCAGCAGGCCTGCCCAGTCCTGGCTACCGGGTGCTGTTTCAGGACCTTGCTTGGGGTGGGGAGCTGTTCGGCTCTATAAACCATGGGGCAGAGGCATCTGAGTCTGGGCAGGATGAAGAGGAGGAGAGGGTTATTGTTGTTTTAACAGTGATCCCAAAGCAGAGCAGGTCACTCTGGTGCAGAGCGGTGCTGTGGATGTGTCTGCATGGGTCACTACTCAGCCGGGGTGCCAGTGCTTCTTCATTGAATAGTGAAGGAATATTTCTCCTAACACTTGCAGAGGACCAAAGCTGCTGGAGAGGTAGGGAGAGGGCAGCTGTAGGGAGCTGAGGTGAGTCACGTGGCAGATAGAGCTCACCCAGAAAAAATTCATCATCCAGCAGCTGAAAACTGTCCTCCAGGTGGGATCAGGGATGCATGTCGTGCCAGCCAGAGAGGAGCAGGAACTTTGGCGAGGAGGTGACGTCAATGCAAGTGGGTTTGCTGCAGAGAAAGGGCTGACGCCTAGACAGGGATCAGAACACTGAAGAGGAGCCATACTGCACGGTGTTATGGGAATGTCCCTGTAGAGGGAATGTCATTTGCTGACCTGAGCCAATGCTTCTCAGAGTGTCTGCGATCAGGGAAAAAGTCACATATTGACTTCAAAGCTGAAGAAACTGCCCCAGGGAGCTGGGTGGAGTTGGGTGATCTGGGGAAGCCTTGAGACACATCTGCATTATGGTTTAACAGCTTCTAAACAAGTCAGTGCACAACCCACCCCAGTGACCGGGCACTTCAGGTGGACAAGTGGAAATGTGAAGTCAGGTGCACGCTTTTCCAGGGTGGGGATGAGCAGTGCATGGCAGCGAGAGACCGCAGAGGGGCCGTGGCTGCAGGCGTGACAGGTTCTCCTCTGCCTTGATGTGGTCTGATGGAGATTCGGTGCCTCTTTAGGAAGCGGGTGCTCTGTATAAAACTCCAGTTTCACGGCTCTGTGTGGCAGTAAGCAATGAGATGTGGTGCAGTGATGGTGATGGGGAGAACCATTTGGTCGCCTAACTCACCCTATCTATGTTTTACAAAACTCCCCAGTTTTACTGAGTGCATTCAAACCATATTTAAATCAGACATTGTTTATGGGCTGTTCAAGTGACAGAACTGTGGCTGGGAGCTGTTTCCAGCCGAGGTCCTCAGGCATGGCAGGGCTGATCCCTCACTGGGTTGTCAGATGGTGGGCAATGATGTGATTGCTGGCACATCAGCCATATGAGGGGTATTGCCACCTCTGTGCCTTGTGGTTGCCCTCCTCAGGGCACGGCTTCTGTTCTGGCCAGCTCATAGTATTGACCTTGAATGACTCTTTGCCGTGGCATATTATTCCCATGTTGTTCTCATCTGAGGAACAATTCATTACACCGATCACTACAAGCAGATGGAGGGAGTGACCCTGGCTCTTGATGCTTGGTAGCACTTGCAACATTTGTGGTCTGTGTGGCAAAGCTTGTGACCACAAGATCTTATTCCTCTGTGTGTCCAGGATGGAGACAGCTGGGGCAGGCACAGACCCAGCTTATCCCCAGAGTTGCCACCAGCCTGTATCTCTCTACCACTCGACTCTGCCCTTGACTGTAAGCATCCAAAACAGAAAGGTGTCACTGTCCCCTCTGATAACTGTGAAAACGGAGACAGAAAAGGGCCACAGTCATAGGAAGCCTGTCTTGAAGTGAACCCAGCTGTCCAGGTTTCATTATTCCTTTTTCTTTCATACTTTCATATTTCTTTTCATTCTTGAAAGAAAGTCCACAGGAGGGGGAGATGGTGGCTAATTTTTTTTGTGCCAGTACCCAGCCCTTAGAAGTGCTGTCCCCATGGCACAGAGGAGAGGGGACTCACTAGAGAAAAATCAGAAGGGACAATTAGAAGGGAATCTGTGCAAATGCAAAGTGTGACGGGCCCGGGGAAAAGGGATGCTACAGGGGAGAGCAGTTCTCTAAACATTGCTCTTGGCCCTGCAGAAGGAGGGGCTGAGCATTGCAGTAGCTGTTCTGGGATGCCCAGGCCTCTTTGCCAGCTCAGTCGTTGTTAGTGACACTTTGGGGTCACTACTGTTTTCTACTACCATCCACCACTGAGGGCATGTGCCCTTAGGTCTCTTCTCAGTATTGCAACTCTGCAGGAACTCCCTTCACTCAGTGTCCATCTGGAACTTCACTGGAGGCAACAATCTATTTCCACACCGCCTGCTGCTGAAATGGGTTCTAATCCTGCCATGCCCAGACACCCTGATAAAGACTGGTCCCACAAAGATACTGTCCTTTTTCAGGCTTCCTGTCATCGGAGTGAAGAAGTTCCCCAAAGCAGATCTCCAGTATACAAAGGCACTCCTTGTCCTGGAAGTTCGGGTTGGCTCTGAGCCTCCTCGTTCTGCATATCTTGTATACATGAAGCAACTCCTTTGCATAAAGATATGGAGTTTATTAGGAGACATTGGAGCTTAGGAGCTGTCAGGAGTGGAAGTCAATTCTGTTTCTGACACGCAAAGATCCTTTTATAGGCTGGAATGGGCATAGGACCCCAGCTGAGTACCTCCCCCTCGGCGCTTGGCTAGCCCCTTCCCAGGCACCACCGCTTGTTGGATCCTGATACTTGGACGTCCTCCGGTTTGAGTTGGGTGCCCATCCCTTGCCATGAGAGATAACACCACAATCTAAGGAATCTCTCGAGCTGAACAGATTTAAACACACCCACACAGACAGACTCCCCCAGGCTCTTCTCCCCAATACGCTTATTAAACCTTGTCTCTTTTCCTGGAAGCTCAGTGAGGCCACAGGAACATCCTGAGCCTGGGTGGCTATGAAGAACCACAGGACGCTGACCCTGTGCCCTCTCTCACCTGTAACACGAGGGCTGCAGAAGCCGCAGCTCCTCTCCTGGGGCTCCTGTCAGCCTGGGACCTCAGCGCTTTCCCATTTCCTTCACTGTTTGATGCTCTCACAGAGCACAATAATCTCCTTACTTTGCTTGGAGCCATATAGTTGAAACTTTTCTGCCGTATCCTCTCCTCAGCAATTCAGTCACTCTCACCATAAGCAATATTTGCTTTAACGTGGCTTCTCATGAGGGTTGCATCTTTTAGGTCTTTTACCCCAGTGTCATTCCCCATGCTCCTCGGTCCCTTCAGTTACACAATGTCTTCATACAATACAGATGTCCATCCCTGTCTGTCCTTTTCTTGCTGCCCTAGCTCAGAAAAATTAGAAAGTAATTTGTCATGAATTTTTTGGGCATAAGTTCCCTTTCCTGGCCTTGGACCCCTTGCAGGACAGCTGTGTCCAGGCCTTGTGCCAAAGAACACCTAGGATTGTTCTGTTTCTCCAGCAGTATCAGCCACGTCTTTCAGTAGTGGATCTCATTCAGGGATGGAGCTCATTCAGGCCCAGCATCCCCAGCTCAGCTCTTCCTCCTGATCCAACTGCCCAGGGCTAAGTCACCTTCTGAGTGTTGCAATTGATGCTTCACCCCTTCCTGGCTGGTGGAGGTGGGAGCAGGTTTCAGGCATGTTCTCCAAGTCCTGGGAAAGACTCAGAGCTTTTGTAACCTGCAAGGTGGGAGAATGCACCCAAAGGAGAAGTCTTGACTTGTCTTCTGGACTGTTTCAAAGGAAGTTGCCTTCTACCAGTGTTTAAAGCTTCAGCTGGAATTGCAGGTCTCTCTGCCCCAGGCTGTCTGACCATCCGCAGTGGGCTGTAGCTGATGTCTCAGGCACATGCCATCTCCCACCCTGACTTGTTGGAAGCACACTTCCCTCGCGGATGGTTTTTGCATGGCTGCAGCATCCCAAGGGAGCCCAGGGGCAGAGGTCGGCGATTGCATATCATTCAAACCTGTACCCTGGGCAGTCTTTTCTGAACAGAGAAGAGATTGTGAGCCAAAACCTCTTGCCAAAACTCCAAACAGATTTCTGCTGCTTCTCAGGGACAGAGCCCTCCAAGCACTGCGCCGTGGGCGGTGGGAGACTCCAGCAGAGCTGGAGACACGTCACTGGGAATCTCACTCATTTGTAGCTCATTCCAGTTGCACAGCTGTCTCCTTTAAACAAAGTTTACTCAGCGTTACTTAATGCTTCAGCCATGTCTCTGCCAGGAAGATGTTCAAGCTGCAGTGTGTGTGACCTTTACCCACCAAGCTAGTTTGGTTTGGGTCCTCAGGGGAGATGCCAAACCCACAGGGGTTGGTCATGGCGGTAGTTTGGAGCTGGAATGGACTGTTGGGACTTCATCCCAGCTCTCCCACCACTCACACACACCAGGGACAACATTCACTAGACCAAGTTGTCCTGGACTTTCCACAGAGACTCATCCTCACTCCATCCGAGCCTTTCTTTTTTCGGTCCTGCGTGCACCCCTTTGTTCTTGCTTACTGGCCAAGACTGCAGGTTCTGAACACTCAGGTGAGCCTTGCTCCAGTGTGCCCCTTGGCAGCTCCCAGTGGCGGAGTGCTGGGGTCTGTCTTGGGCCCTTTTTCGTCCATGGCACAAGGGGGGAGTCAGGAACAGGCTGTGACTCAAAGTCTTGCATCATCCGGAGGAAGATGTGGCCCTGGGCCGTGCCTCAGTTTCTCCAACTGCAAAGGAAGAGAAGTGCTCTGAAAACTTCAAGAAAAGCATGTTGGGTGCCCACATCATCTGGGATGCACATGGGCCCTTCTTCTGAGATCCCAAGGTGCTCCATGGAGCTGCTGAACCTTCCCGGGTGCTCAGGAGGAGAGGCTGTAGGGCATATTCCTGCAGAATCCTTCCAGCTCTTTCAGACAGGCTGTTCATAAGCCTTTTTTGACCCTGAGCTCCCAGTCAGACTGTGCTGGGGTTGCCTCCCCCCATCCCAGTGATGGTGGAAGTGCTGCACAGAGCAACAGCCAGCAGATTTATGGCCCCAGTGTCTAGACCAGCTCCGACCTGCCTGGGAGGACAGGTATATCCTGGTGAAAGGCAGGAGGCCCATCTCTGGCCTTCTGGCTCTTCATCCTACAGCCAAGCAGGGTCAATTTTGCCAAAAAGCATGCTGCAGCGCTGTCCAGGGGCATGGCGGGCGTGGTGGTCATCAGGCTGTCCTGCAGTGCACCCCCTGTTAATGGCACCTCCCCAGCTGAGAAACAAAAGGGATGGGGGGTCAGGGTGAGATCCTGGCCCCGGCAACGGGTCTGCAGGGAGCCTGGTGCTTCCCTCAGAATGTCCCCAGGGGGCTGCTCTGTCCTGACCGGGGGTCTCAGCCCCATGGGAGCAGAGCTGGGCTGGGCACGCGGGGTTGGGAGAGGCATGGAAGCGCTGGAGCAGACAAAAACCCCAGGCTGCACATGTACAAAGGGGTACGGGGGCTCAAGAAAGGAGCAAACCTCTCTGCAGCTGCGTGCAAGCGAAAAGAAGGCAGCTGTGTTTGAAGGGGCAGGGGGGCTCAGCTGGGATCCTTAGTGGTGCTGAGAGCAATGGCAGAAGCAGGGGGGCATCCCTCTCCCGTATGGGAGGTGGGTGCCAAAAGTCCTGGCACCAGCAGATACCCTCACCCAGCTGGCAGAGGGCTTGTGGTGGGACAGTGCTACGCTGACGGTGTCTGCGGGGTTGGCCAAGCTGGGCAGCTGAAGTGGTTCAGGACCCCGCCGGTGGCAAGCTCGGAGGGGACAGGCCCTGCTGCAGCCGGGTTGTCCCCTGCCCATTGGGCTGGTCAGCAGATGCAGGAGCACCAGGGTGGGTGTCTGGGGCAGGGGCTGTGTTGCGGCTTTGCTGCTCGCTTCCTTGTGTTTGCCATTTTATGGGGGATTTAGCGCGGGTGACAGCAGGACCAAGCAGAGAGGTCCAGGCACGTGTGGCACCTTGCGGAGGTGTACGCACGCGTGCCTGGTGATAAACATACAGATGAGAGTGAGAGGAAAAATGTAAATATATACAATAATTTTCCACAATTAAGAGATGTTTTAGAGCAGAAAATCTCCATTTTAGGCGTAACAACATCAATTCTGTAAATAAAAGATTTAAATAAACATGAACATGGATACAGCAACACACACACACACACACACATGCTCACACGCGCACTTAAAATAGGCTCCCACACTAGAATTTTAAATAGTACAAAACAAATGAATTCTCCAAATATTGTTTAAACTGGCACGGGGGGTTATGATGTCATCTCTGTAGTAATCATAAACTTGTTTTCCTGTAATAAATATGATCGCTTTTCCCATTAGCAGTTGATTAGTACTTTTGGTCTATGCGAGACCAATACCAAGCTGTGGCTGGTTTTGATTGCTGAAGACTGCGCTAGGTCTCCATCCTCTCCGCTGGCTTGCCAACGCAGCTGTCAATAGTCGCTCTTTTATTTTCTCATCCTGTTCCTCTGGGGAAATCAAGAGTGGCGCCTCGCTCATGAGCGGGATCGCGGTTTCTGCAGCCTGCGGTGGGACCCAGCTTACGGGCCGGGTTGCCAGCTCCAGCAGTGCCTTCAGCGGGAGCAGGATTGGGCCGCAGCGCTGCACGGCAGGGAGACGGAGGCTGACCCAGCGCGGGGGCTGCGGGGGGCACGGGGGGATGCAGAGGGGTGTGGGCTTGTGCTCCCCCAGCCAGCAGCATCCCAGAGGCCGATGCTAACGAACCCGGCTGATGAGGAAGCGCCCAACCCGCAACCTCACCGTAGAGAAGCTGCTGGAGCTTCGTCACCTCCTTACACTGAGTCAGGGCTGTCTCTACCGGACTCATCCTCAGACGAGACGCGCATGCACGCTGGGAGAGCATCCTCACCAGCTCTGTGGGGCCCGATCCTGACACTTTGACATCTCCACTTGGAGGAGCCTGTGCTGGAGGGGGAGGTGACCGTCCCTTCCCCAGTGACAGCACAGTGGTCCCAGGCTTGCAGCCAGGTGCATCAGCAGAGTGTCACCCGTGGGTGGAGATGAGACCCACTGCTGGGTGCCCTGCCTGGGACAGCGTCTGTGTCCCTGCGCTGCCCTGGGCCAGGAGTGACCGTGACAGTGCAGCTGGCAGCACTGAGCGGCCCCAGGGCTGGATCCGGACTGGCACGCTGCACATCACAGGATCTCTGAGCAGGCGGACGGCCCCAGCCTCCAGCTACAGCCCTGGGGGCGAGTCCGTCTGCCCCAGCCTGTCTGCTGTCCGTGCGTGCAGCCCTGTAGGAAAGGCTGCTGGAACATGCTGGATCTGCTCCTGGAGTTCATTCACACTTACCAGCACCAGGACACGGTGTCTCTGAATGACTTAGAATAATATTTGGAAAAATCCATCTTAAGTATATTAGCCCACTAAGCCTTTAAGTCTTCACAAGGGCCTTAATTCCAAGGACGCTGATGCGTGCCTTTGCTAAAGACTTTGCAATGAGTGACACACAGGCAGCCAGGCTCGTTCCGCGCCCTGCCCTGCTGCCTTGAAAATGGTTAACAAATGTCTTACTGCTGGAAATCTGTTTCTGCTTAGCTGGGAAGCGGTGGGGTTCTGAACCATGCTTTGTAGCACCCTGCTGGCAGCTTTTGTCATTCTCAGGCTTGGCATATTATTGGAACTATTAAATGATGTTGCATTGCCTCATTGTATTTAGATTTTAAACATATTTGTAAGGCTTTGAAAAAAAAATCGTTCTCATTATTAAAGCAATGTACCAAATACCTTCTAGTAAATAATATGTCCCAGAAGTGCTCTGCTCACCCAGAGTGGGTTGGGGAGCAATAAACCAGAAAAAGGGAAGGAAAAAAATAGCATGGATATTACAGGGATATACAGCCAGGAGAAAAGAGAAGTGGGAAAGCACGGGATGATGTAGCTGAACTCCCTGCAAGCTTGTGTTCACATGCACTGCCGCCCGCCCCAGGAGCCACGGGCAGATTACCGACAGCAGGGCACGGGCAGTAGGCAGCTTGAGAGAGAGGTGATGGGATGAATGGGGTTTGCCTTGTGCCACTGCCTCTGGTGGTGCTGGAAGTAGCCAGGGCCTTTAGCATGCAGAGTTTGGCAGCGGGGGGGTGTCAGAAAGAGCTCAGAGTATCCCTAAGGGCTGCTGGGAATCTGGGAGCAGCTTGAGCAAACAGTGCTCTGCTGCCTTTGCTTCTCCATTCTCCATGTCCGAACAACTTCATGGTCAGAAAACATGGTGAGAAGCCTTGAATTTTCCAGGCTCGTCCATTGCAGCCCCCAGGCTGGCTAAAATCAAGAGACAGAGTCAACCTGCCTGCCCACCTGCACATATCTCCATGGAGATGCAGATGGAAGCGGAGGTGGAGATGTCTGTGTTTGGGAAACTGTCTTAGCCAAGTCATTTTAGAAACCTTACCCTGCCATTATCACCATCTGCTTTATCCAGCCTGGCAAATGACCCGAACACAAAACTCTCTTGTAGATGTTTTTCCAGAGTTCGGCTGATTCCTTGGCATGCCTGAAACTACATCTGCAGGCAGGTGTTTCTCCTCATCCATCTGTTCAGGTCAGGTCCCTGAGGGCAGAGTTTACCACCTAGTGCTTGAAGGGACTCTGGCAGTGGGTCTGGGACACTATGGGAGAGCTACAGTGTGTCCCAGCTCCAGAATCCCTCCCCAGGGAGGGATGAGCTGTTCTGGAGGAGGAATAACATGGGTCACTGCTCGCTGTTTACTTGCAGCTCCGTAAAGCCTCTGTGCCAGCATCCCCAGGCTACAGTGCTGTGAAGGCATCGATGAGCTCTTCCCTTGCCACCAGCCTCCCCAGCACTTTAGCAGCAGAGCTAATTACTAGTGATTTGACTAATAGTACTAGCCTGGGCCAAGTGTATATTAGGTCAATCTTCTAGAAGCTGGGAAAGTACCAAAAAGCAAACAAAACCAAAACAACAACAGCACAACAAAAAGCCAAGGAGAAAGGAAAATAGCTGTGATACTGTTGTGATGTCTCTGCATGAGTATTTTTGCACTGAAGGAATGCAGATGCATTTTTGCTGTGTTACGGCACGGTTCTAGACAGACCAGCAATGATGCACTGTAAACAGACCATATTAAAACACATAGTTTTCTCTAGCTCTTTCTGCGGTATTTTCTCTAAATACTTATTTTGTAATAGGCATTTTATTTGCTTTGCAGAGGCCCTAAATAGTAGGAGTCCGAGTTCAGGAACATGCATGTTCTGGCATTTATTTTAAAGGTTTCTTTATTTAGTAAGCGCTGTGGCAAGGGAGGTCCCCCACCATGGCTGCCCTCTTCCCGCGATGCCGTGCTCGTGCTGCCGAGCCGGGGTCACTGCTCCCCAGCAGCGGCCGGGCCCCGTCTCTGGGAGAGGCTCCACTGGTGCAGGCTCAGGCTGAGCTCCTGGGACAGCCAAGGAGCGATGGAGAGCCCAGCACAGCCCTCGCCACTCCGGGTGCTCAAGCATGGGGTAATGTGGCCATGAGTGCAGCTGTGAGGACTGGAGACCTGCTGAATCCGGGAGAACCCGATTGCTCGCTCAGTCTGCTCAGTCACCAAGGGGTGAGGTCCCCCAGGGTATGTAGATCCTCACTGTGTGCTCGCCCGGTGTGCCCCAGGGAGTGAGAAATGCCCCAGCGCAGCCCCCTCCTCAGAAGACCATCTCCCCTCACCCGCGGGTGAAGGCAGGAGCAGAGCTTGGCTCTCCGAGGTCGTTCATCCAGCAAAGGCTATTCAGGTAGTTTTTTCCTCCGCAAGTAAATAGGAAAGGGACACAGAGATTGGAAAACACATTTGAGCTCAAAGTCCTTTTCATTTGTTTCATAGACCATTAGGCTACTTTAGGAGTTAGAGCCAAATTCTGTGCTCTGCTGCCCCAGGGATAATACCCCACTTCTCTGCTTGCTTTGAAGAGGTAGCTGAGAGATTTTCCCTCTCAATTATGCTGGAAGAAATAGGTCTTTTCTGGTATCTGATCTGCATCCAAATCAAGGTGATTTGGTTCCTGAGAGACTGGAGCATCCCTTGAAGTGCTGAACTGATCAAATGGGATGTTCCGGAGACTGCAGTTACAAATGAAGGTGGACACCCGGTGCAGGACAGTTAGAGAAGCTCTGTAATCTCCCTTTGAGCTCTCAGCCCCCGAGGAAGTGAGACCAGGTTGTGGCCATAGGAAGGAGAAGACAACCCTGAACTTTGGAGAATTAGAGTCAACTACCCATCTGCTGCTCCATGCTGGCTGCATGATCCCGTGCCAGAGAAACTTTTGGAGGAGGGACTGGACCTTGACAGCACTATCTGTCACTTGCCTGGAAGTGGGATCTGGCCAGAAGGA
>Ga0181612_129753_pt1 | contig 19000 bp, 17 predicted proteins | sample HoacroProtozoa21_FD_119630 | JGI IMG/M metagenome (GOLD analysis project Ga0181612, IMG submission 119630) | Hoatzin crop microbial communities from Cojedes, Venezuel. Combined Assembly of Gp0051906, Gp0051904, Gp0051908 | reverse complement strand
CTTGTTAGGCATCAGTAATGTAGGCATGGGAGCTGAACCTCCAGGCAGAGCTCTGCAGAAAGTGAGCTTCCTTGATTCTGCTGTTCATGTGGAGCACTGGGCTGTGGACTGCACAGTTCCTTCTGTGCTGCTGAAATCTGGCTTGGCTTGTTGATTTTTTACCCCTCTTCTGCCACTCAGGCTGTTGCTGTGTGTTTTGTTTCTCTTGCAGGTAAATGGCAGGACAGAAAGCGGTGTGAAAACTTTGAAAGGCACCGAGAAGTCCAAGTAGGTCATTCATTGCTGAAGGGTATTAGAGATGAGGTCTCCTATTTAACTTTTTTACTCTTTCTTGGCACTCATTCTGAAATCTGGCACTTGTCCATTCATTTGGTGCTTGCCTAAAACAGTGGTGAGTAAGCTGAGCTGTGGTGGAATAGTAACACAGTCTTGATTAAATTGCTGAAAGCCCTTTTCTTTTTGCTGTCAGGTCTGGTGTCAAAGCGGTGCACGTGAGAAATCTTTTAACTCCTTTGCATGGGTGAGGATGGTAGGATATACTTAGAACTGCCTTATCCACCCGATTCGTTGTTGTGTTGCTGCTTGACTTCACATATCGGGCAGACAAAGTAATAATCTCTGATCTAGTTTTTGTTACTGAAAGATGACAATTAAGTCATTTAGATTTCTTAACTTCTGCTTGCTCCTGATAAAGCAGGATCAGACTTCTGAGCCTGCAAAACAGGGAGGGATTGATCAAAGGTGATGGCTGTAGAGAATGACACAGCTCAGTACAGGTGATTTCGGCTGAACTAGTGCATTTTCTGCTCATTGTTGGCCAAAATGGCAAACAATTTCCGAAACTGGAAAGAGAGATACAGAAGACCTGACAAGCTCTGTGAAAATGAGGTTGTTGAAGACCAATATCAAGGCTAAAACCCACCTAACAAAAAGGCATCGATGTTAATGTAGCAAGAGCAGAGACATATCCTGCTAGAAAGTAGTTCCTCTGCCAAGAATTTTTTGAAATGCAGGAAGTATAAAAAGCATAAATCTAGAAAGCCCCAGAATAATTCAGGTTCGTGTTTCCTCTCTGTTTTCTGTCACTATTTACTCCCTTCTCTCAGCAGACAGGGAACTTTCCTTCAGGAGTATTAAAGTGAAGATGTAGATGGTTTTTCTCTTCCACAAATAAATTTTGATGTAACATGAAATTATTCTGTGATTTCATTTATGCTAGCTTTGTGGGGAGGAGGAGTGGAATCCAAGTAGTGAATTCCCCAGCAAATGTCCGGCTGGGTTAAAGGACAGCAAGCTGTCGGTGTTAATGATACCACAATATATGTAATTAGGTCAGAAAGGGAGCAGCTCACCAGACAGTGTCTCAACATGTCGATTGAAATCTTGCACATTCCAAAGGAAGTGCCAGGTGTGCAGGCAGCAAAGGCAGAGTTTGCAGCATCTTCTGAGATGGAAGCTAACCAGGATTGCTAGTTTTCTAATTCAGAGGCACTGATGGACAAGATAGAAATAACTCTCGTCTAAGTATTTTTGCACAACATTGGTGGTTGGGTTTGGTTTTTTTTTTCTTTAAAAATTATTCCCATTCTGCTGTAACTGCTCAAACTCTTATGTTCTGATGATCTTCCACCTTAACTGTAACAAAAGTCGTTTCTCTGGCAGGACTAAGCAACTTGAATTGCATCTCACTACTTTGGACTTTCCGTTCACTCCCTTCTCTTGCCGAGTAACCTTTAAACTTGGCTTTGAAGCTGTGCCCAGCTTTCTGTTTCTATATTCTAAGTCTTGTTTTTGATGTGTTGATGTGTTAATCTGTATTTTTCTCTTTTTCAGTTCTTAATACCTGTTGTAATATGTATGTGGAGTTCTTCTCTCTAAATTTTCCCCCAACATTCTTTTGAAGCTCACCAAAAAACCCCCAAACAAACCCTAAACCAATTTTCCTGCTCTTGGTAATGTTTGGTAATTTTGGTTTTGGAGTACGTTTTTTTCAGCATATATTTATATTCAAATTGCATGCAGTGCCAAGTTCAAGGGTGCTGGAGAAATAAAAAGAATTTTCCATGCAAATTTGAACGCCAGCTTCTTGCTATCTTACGAGAGTTTTATTGTCAGGCCGATTGTTTACAAGAAAAAATAAATAGAGGCTTTATACATTTTGAAGAAAGCAATATGTAGATTTAATAAAAAAGGCCTAAAGCAGGTAATATTGTTTGCTTGGTTGTGGCTTAAATCAAAAAAACTTTTGTCTTCCATATATAAATATTTAACCAAACTACACCTGCTCACAACATACAGGTTTCTAGAGTGTAGGAGCTTCTTTCTACTCTTCTTTAAAATTAATTTCTCTAAAATTTGTGTTTCAGTACTAAATCATGGGTATCCTGGTGTGTGTGTGTTTTTCTGTATTGCATATGCCAAACATGATTCCTTTCAGGTGAGACACTCTGCTTTAAAGGAGCCCTGCAGAGAAGGACTAAAAGCCTACAAGCTCTTTAATTGTATTTGTGTAGTTCATACTTTACCTGATGCTTTGGCATGTTGGCATGGAGTTATTTTCTATTGCAAATGTTGCTCTTCTAGAATCCAAACGTTAGTCAGGTAATTCAAGATATTAATGCTGTGAAAAAGCATTCGTGTTCCAGACTTTTTTGTTACCTTACTACTATTCTCTGAATTGAAAGCTATAGTGACCTCTTAAAGCCCCAACAAAGTAATCTTTGGGTAACACTTTAATTAGAATTTTTAAATTGGGTTGAATGAAGCTATTTTAGCTGCTGACGGTACGGGATACACTTGGCTTTGTGGTTTACCAATATATGAAACTGCCTGTATTGTCTTACAGTATTGGTGTGATGACCCTCCAGATACCAGTGCCTCGTGTGTGCAGGTAGGGCTGCAATTCTGGGAAACCCTGTCTTTCTGTGAAAAGCTCTGGGCAGAAATGCATAGAGGTGTAAGCATTTGGGGGAGCTCGTGGGTTGTGTGTCTTTAAAATATGTTAACATATATGTTTGCAAGTCTTTGCGATTTGTTTTAGAAACTAGGAACTAGGCATATAAAAGACTGTGTGTATCTTGTTCTCTGTGAGACTTTTGTTGCTATAGTTGAGTTTTTATTGCATGTATCCAACTGACTTGGTTCTGCCATCTCTGTGATGTCACTTATTGACTGATCAAAATAGCAGTCTGTTGCATAGGTAGTTAATTTGGAAGAAAAAGCTTTTGCTCTAGAATTGTTGGTCACCACTAAGGTTTGTGGCACAGTATCTTTAGTACTGCAGTGGTTGGAAGTAAACGCAGAAATAAGCTTTACACCCTGCTCTCTGTGCTGCTGTTCAGTGATGCTGTGGCAGCAACTGCAGCGCATGGTGTTACTCCCCTGTGATCATTCCCACCATATGCTGCCACTGGCTTTGTTGTGTCACCACAGTTGATTGTGGTGCTACTCAGTAAACTGGATGAAACAACTCCTCACCCTTTTTCAGTGTGTGGTCGCAGCTGAGGAGTTGGTGTGCTGTCTGAGTGGGATGGGGAAACAGGGTTTGGAAACATCTGAAGGCAGCCTCGCTGCTGGAGAGAGCGTGGTAGCATCTTGAAGCAGGTAGTGATCTCCTTACAGGGAGAGCAGCAGTAGAGACTAGAACAGTGAGTTACATCTTCAGGTAGAAGTGTTATGGTATTGAAATACATCCACTCTTCTGTCACTGTCTGCTTGTAGCACTTAGACCCTTTGTGTTCAGAACTAAGATGTTGTATTGTGTGCTGCCAGTAACAGTGTTCAGCCTATTAATAGTAATGTTAAAAGCGTTTAATTTCTGATATTTTAAGTAATTTTATATTAAAAGTGGTTTCAACTTTGGGCTTTGCAAAATGCAGGAAATGTTTCTAAGCCTCTAATTTGACAGAACTTACTTATTTTTTTTCTTTTTTTCTTTTTTTTTTTTCCCCCCTCCCCCAGCCCTGTTAAATGAAAATCTTGGTGCAACTGTTCTGGAATAGTATATGCAGTCCTGCTGTCAGTGTTTGCTGGTTGGTGCTGTTCTTAATTTTACTGATTACCTTTACGATATGCAGTTGTATGCACATCTCTCTTTACATTTGACTGGAGCCTTGAAACGAGATGGCTGATTTTTTTGATGTATGATGAAACTCACGTGTGTGCTTTTCTGCCAAAGTTCAGAAGTACTTGCCAGATTTCATTTCAGGTGATTCATGTTGTTTTAGAAATGTAATTTCTGCCATTTTAAAAAAGGATAAACTGCTTTTGCATCTTCCTTCTACTTGTTTTCCTCCAAATTCTTTCCCTCCAATGTCCTGCTGGGTCTTTCTGGAGCAAGGTTTCTGCACTGCTTCACACAGCTGATTGGTTTTCAATAGTGCATGTGTACATGCATTAATACTTCGTTAAGCTCTGTATGTTGTAGTGACCGCAGTTGATGCCACTCGAGTTGCCTGCTTCAGCTTTGTGCCAAAGCTTAAGGTAGTCTGTTTTCACTTAGTACAGGAGAATCATGTGCTGTCAGTGGGAAGACAGCAGTATGTGGATATAGATAAAGATTTTGTCAAAATGGTAATAAGTTGTTGATTTGTTTGGATGGTCGTGAGAGGAAGTTGGAGGGAGGGGGTTTCATGACCTTTATAAGTGAAGTACTTCACCATTGCTCATTTTGGTATGTTCCCTTTGCTGCTTTGATGGTGAGCTGTGATCTTCCTGGAATATGCAATATAGTTCCTCCTACTATTTGTTTCTTCTGTTTGAAGCAGTGTATTTGCTGCTGGTTGCAAGTTGAGAATTACTGATAGTACCTCAAAGGCATTTGGGTAAGAAGGCAGATGCAAGTTCCTTCTTGTTCAGGCTAGCAGTGGAAGCTCCAGTATACAACAAATGTACAACAAATGACTGCTTGTAGTTGTTCCATGCTATTTTCAAAGTTCACGCTGTTGATGTGGTGAAAGTTTAGAGTTAATGGAGTTTTAGGCTATATCCATTTCTTGTCAAATCTACTCTTAACATAGCAAGAAAGGGATAGGGAAGCCTCTGAAGTGTCGTATGCGTCCTGTAACAATTCCCCGGTCTGCCTAGGAAGGCTGTTTGACTGCAGATCTTTCACAGCATGTATTTTTCTAAGTATAAGCTTTTTTTATTGCAGCTCAAGCCTGTTAAGTTCTGCTTGTTCTGTCACTGCTTAGTGAGAATAATGTGTTCTTGACTTCTTTAGAAAAAATCTTTATGTATTCTAATCTGGGTACTATGGCTAGTTATATTTCAAAGAATAGCTTTTCTTGTATGTGCTGCTTTCTGAACCTTTTATCTGGTGTCCTCTAAATAATGCAGTTTCTTGAGGTCTGATTGATCCTGAGTTGAGTGAATTATTACAGTAAACAGTAGCAGTGCACTCCAGCAATGGATATCTTGGTTTATTACATAATTTCTGGACCTTTCTTTGTGGTAAACTGTTCAGGCAGTAGACTATGTAGACGAGAAGTGTGACTCTTGGAGGGGGTGTGTGAACTACAAATGACAGAGGACCTTGTTACTAGGTCTGAAGTCATGATCCTTTTCCACATACAGGTACCTTTAAGGACTTGTCCCTTTGCCTGTGGGAAACTGTCTGGCAGTAAGGCAAGACTGTGGGAATTTGGCTAATTTGTACTTACATGGTTGGAATGCCGCCAGTTGTCACCGAGCTCTCAATCTTTGCATCTCCGTTTCACTATTGTCTTTCTAGCCTGTGAGCTCTTAATAATGGCTTCCAAGATGCTGAATGTGTCTAGCTGTGATAAGAAGTTGTTAGCAATATTCGAAACACTTGCTAAAGCTTACCTTTAAAATGACTGCCAATGAGTGTGCTTTTCCTAACTGTTTTGCTTGCTTTGTGCAGGACTTTGTTTTTGGGTAAAGAATGCAGACTATAAAGTGCGTCGTTGTTGGAGATGGTGCTGTGGGAAAAACGTGTCTTCTCATCAGCTATACCACCAATGCCTTCCCAGAAGAGTACATCCCTACTGTGTTTGACAACTACAGTGCCCAAATGACTGTTGATGGCCGGACAGTTAGCCTGAATCTCTGGGACACTGCAGGCCAGGAGGAGTATGACCGCCTGCGCACGCTCTCATATCCTCAAACCAATGTGTTCGTCATCTGTTTCTCCATCGGTAGCCCCTCTTCCTATGCAAATGTGAGGCACAAATGGCATCCTGAAGTTTCTCATCACTGTCCAAATGTTCCCATTCTTTTAGTAGGCACGAAGAGAGACTTGAGAAATGACCTGGAAACAGTTAAAAAATTGAAGGAGCAAAGCTTGGCTCCCACTACCCCGCAGCAGGGGACTTCACTGGCTAAACAAATTGGAGCAGTCAAATATTTGGAGTGCTCAGCGTTGAATCAGGAGGGTGTTCGGGAGGTGTTTGCTGAAGCTGTGCGTGCAGTTCTGTATCCTGTGACAAAGAAGAACACAAGAAAATGTGTCTTATTGTAGTTACCTTGGGTGATGGATGTTTGAAGTTGAATATTGACTAGAATCTTGGAGGGCTCTTTAATGAGTTAAATTGAAAATTTGCATCTTGCACTAACAGCTCTAAGCAGAAATGGTTTATGGAACGAATATTCTTGCAGTCTTATTGCTTCAGGGAAACTGAAACAGAACAGGGTTTTTTTTTCCGAGAGGTCAAATTCTACTTTATTTCTAAAAGTTCCAGTCTCCAGCTTCTCCAGGGATCAGTTGGCTTATGTCCTTATTTAGTGCAGGAAAACAAATGAAGGGACTTCTTTGAAGCCAGACTTCTTTACTAGGTAACCATCAGTTACTAGATTTGCTGAAAAGCACAAATTTTGATAACTTTGCTTGAAGTGTAGCTGCTGCTTTCCCATCCCTTATTTACTGATTTTATTTTACAAACAGAAGTATGGTTGTCCAGTTGTTTTGTCAATTTAAACCTTGAAAACAATTTGTTTACATGCAAAAATGCCTGAAATATTACTGAGATTCACTTTATAGTGAATTGTGATTGTTTATATGAAGAGTTAGCATAAGGCATTTTAATGCAATGAGCAAGACCCAGGGAACACTTGCAAATGATTTTATTAATAGAAGCAGGAGCTGATTTCTCCTTATGTAAGGAACTTAGGGTAACGATGAGTCACTCAAATGAGTGATTTTCATACTTTTGAATTGAAGAGGTGGAAGAGTAAGATGCAAGTCTTCCATAATCTTCTAAACTGAGTTTTTATTTCACTCTCCGAAGAGACTTTGCACCCTGAGAATAAAGTTAACAGTTACATACTTGGACTGGCTGAGGTAGTTGGGATCACACTTCTCAAAACGAGATTTTTCAGTGTGATCCCTTTGATGAATCCCAGAGACTGATAGCAGCTCGTTTGCTCTTGAGGAGTTCATTGTTTCACTTATTAATGTTCTTGGGGCCACCACTTGAGATTTTTACAGCAAACTCCTTTATTGTTTTTCTGGGAGAACACTGACAGAAAATTTGGAGGTTCTTTTTGCAGAAACAGGGAACCCTAGTTTGTTCCTGCCAGCTCACTGATGGTTTCAGTTAAATTTGTAATGGTTAGCCAGTCACTGGATAGGTTTGCCTGGGCAGTTTTCTCTACTAGGTGATCAGCTATTATAAAACTCTTTTAACTGAAGTTCTATTTAAGTACTTTTTAACTTGCTTCAGCAGCTCTAGTGAGTAGCAGCTGGCTTTTATTTTTATGATGTGCACTGTTCTTTGTGTGATTCCAGGACCAGCTGAGGAGTGAGTGCATGAAACCTTCCTTAGACTTAACCTTACAGCTTGGTGGTATGAAAGCAGCATGCTTCAAAGATACTTTGTGTGAAACCAGTGGTGCTGGACTGGGCTTTGTTGTCTGAGGTTGACAGTGCTGTCTTTGTCCGGATGCAGCCTCAATTGGTAATTCAGAACTTGCTTTCTTGTGATGCCCACACATGCAGAACTGCACTGGTGTATACCCTGGGCAGAAAAAAGCCTCATTTCAGCAAGATAACAGAAAATTATATAAACAAGGTTGTTAGGGATCTTGTGTTGATTTGACCTTGCTTTATCTCATATGGGTGAAAATACCAGGTGGGTAGAAACATTTGTGTTTGTGCCCTGATTCCCCTCTCTGCAGAGGATGTGCCTTTCTTCAGCTGGTGTAACTGAGGCTGATGCTAACTGCAATTTTTGTATATCTGAGGTATGCTCGTACTGGTACTGCTTTAGCAAACTGCAACCCATAGATTACAAACTGCAGTTAATCCAAATACTGGTGTGCGTGGCTAGTGAACCAACACTGAGTTCCAAACGCTGCCTGATCGCAGGCAACACCAGAACACCCATTATGCATGATATCTGCAGAAGCCTAGAGACTCTGCATATTTTTTCTTCACCAAGTGCCATTGCCTGGAGTGTCTTTGCATCTTTTGCACTTGTAGAAGTGCTGTTCCAGATGTGGCTCCCACCGCAGTGCCCTGTAGGCTGTGAAGGTGTAGGAGTATTTCCGTGACGTAACCTCTACTCACCACGTTCTGTCTTTACTTTAGTAGTAGGCCTTTAGTGTGGGCTTGACTTGCAGGCAGCAATTAACTCTCTGCCTTGTAATTCAAGATTATTTTCTGTAGGTAAATTTTAGTAACTGCGTAAATAGAGTTTATCATGTTTAAAATGTATTTATTTAAGCCAGTGCACGTGTTGTTTTTTTTTTAATGCTGGTCAGGCCTAAACCAACTGTGTAGTTACCCTGGTGCAAGCCCATAACCTTGGCTTTATTCAGAGATGTAGTTTAAAAAGTTTGTGGTATGTTTGGACTGCTCTTACACAGACTTTTAATTTCAACAACAGGCACCTCTTTTTTGCTGCGTATATTCGCAATTTGGTATTGAAGCAACTACTGTTTTAAAAAAATTTTTTACTTTTTTACATACTGAAATCTTTTAGTTCTGCATCTTTTGTGGTTATTCCTAACTGGATTACAACAATTTTGTGGAGAAGAAATCCTGTGAGCAAGTATATTGCACACCCCCCCCCCGTTTCTGGAGGCTCATGGAGCAGCCATCCTGGTGTTAACTGGAAGATAGTATGGTGAGATAAAATTCAACTACTTAATCAATTAATTTAAATTGATTACATTACTGATTACATTATGCTAGAACACTTTTTCCCCATCTAAATGACTTAATGAATGGATTGCACAACAGTACTGAGGAGAGTAACACGATAGTGATGAAAATGAGCAGAAAGTGAACTTTGAACACCATCAAAAACTTTTAACTGACTTTGGAGTACCTTATTAATAGTCGTTTAGATGCCTTGTATTTCTGTCGCTTTCTGCCAGGAGCAAAAGTCCTGTGGGCTGACAACTGGTTTCCTCTGGCCTCTGGTTTTCATGAGAATGAACGTCGGGAGCGCACGGATCTGTTGAGCTTTTCCGTTCAGTGGGCATTCTCAGTTTGTGATCTTACTTTTTTATTTCACCCTACAATTCTTTGTGCGTTTTATTGTAAGTAGTCCAGTGCTTCAGTCTACAATCCATTCTGTTCCTCCCATATGTGTTTGTGGGTGGTTGGTTGTTTTTTTTTCTCCTGTGGGCAGGTAACAAATACAGACTTCATGCAATCCCATGGCTGGATTTTTTCTGTTTTCAGGAGATCAGAAAACCTGGGTTAAGTTGTGCGGGTTTCCCAAACTGTTCAAGATTCCTCAGTTTGTTACTGAATAGAAATGCAGTGTGTGTGTCTGAATTCACGGAAGAGACTTTCTGTGAAGAGATCGATGTTAATTTTTCAATTTGCGAATGATTTCTGAAATACCGAAGTGTTTTTTTTAAGCATAGCTGAAGCCATCCGCAGGGAGCTGAGCAGTTGATGGACTGTGTCTGGAGGATGTCATGAGGCGCGCTTAGATGTGCAAGTGCTTTCTCCAGTTTACAGCTGTAGCTATTTCTGTGAAATTCAAACTAGAAGAGCCTCGCCGTGCTTTGTCTTGGAGCGCAGAACCTTGCCCTGAAGAACCCTCGGTGCTGCCTGGGCTGACCTGCAGAGCGGACGGATCGCGTGGGGCTCTGGCCCCAGCTGGGCTGTGGGGAGTGGAGTGCCTGCCAGCAGCGGGAGCCCAAGACTCTGAAGTGTGGTACTGATACATACACTGGCAACTTGATTTTATACTACAAAAGAATTTGTATTACAGCTAACAGTTTTAAAGGAATTTTTTTTTTAAATTATGTGGAATTAAGTTGTAATAAACCTTTCCTCATCTCTCTGGCTCTCGTATTAACTCACTCTGCTGTTTGTAACGCACCTCTTCTCAGCGTAGCTCTTTCCTCTGGAAAGCCAGTCCCCGTTTCTGAAATGCAATAAACGATTTTCCGGTACGCGTCGTTGGAGGGGGCGGGGCTGCGCGGGGGCGCTGCTGGCCGGGCCGCGGTTCCGCTTCCGGGCCGGCGTGGCCGCCATGTCGGACTCGGAGAGCGAGGAGGAGGCGGATGGCGGCCGCGCCGAGCCCTTCTCGCTGGCCGGGTTCCTCTTTGGCAACATCAATGAGGCCGGGCAGCTGGAGGGGGACAGCGTCCTCGACAAGGTACGGCCGTGTCGCGGGGGGGAGACGCCGGCCCGGCCGTGGGGGGAGGGGGAGGGACGGGAGGGGGAACCGGGGTCACGCCGGGCCGGGCCGGGCCGGGGAGGATGCGTCGGTGGGGTCGGCGCCGGGAATGGCTCCAGGGCGGGCGGTTGGGGAGTTATCCGGCCTGGCTGGCGGAGCCTCCGGGCTGGGACGTGGCCCTGGTCTCCCCAGGAATCCAAGAAGCACTTGGCCGGGTTGGGCGTACTGGGGCTGGGCAACCTGATCACCGAGATCACCGCCAGTGAGGACGACAGCCCGGAGGCCGACGGAGCCCACGTGGACGAGGAAGGTCGGCGCTGGGGTACCTGCAGCTAAACGGCAGAGGAGCTGCAGCGTCAGCTCTGCTGGAGAGGGAGGAGCGGAGCCAGGGCACCTGGGGCTGCGAGGGGTGTCCTGATGTTGCCTGGTCAGAGGTCCTCTGACAAAGGCCTTGCTGCCGCCTTGCCAGGATGAATCTTACAATATCTCCTGGTCACTTGTGCACTTATTCTCTTTCATTTTTTAATGTGTTTTTTGAGGGTTTTTTTTACTTGTATCTCCTCCCTCATAAGTAAGTTTACTCTGTGTTTTCCCCTGTGTTAAACAAGCCGATTTAGTGCACAGTGTTATTATGGTTCTTTTTTGTATTTCTGAGCTTGTTGAACAGCTTCACTGAGTAAATGGAAAGTGTTCCTTGTGCTAAAGTTGGTTACTTACCAGCCAATCTTTAGGAAATGTCAGAGCTTGGAGCTTTTAGTTGGAATGAGGAGAAAAATACTGCTATGGGAGATATTAATTAGATGTTTCTGTTCCCTGAAGAAAAGGAAGCACAGGAAAGGATTCATATGTACATAGTGAAGTCTGAAGTTAGTAATATACATGAGGATAAAATTTTGTATGACTAGATTTCTTTTATTCCTAGGCTGGGTTAAGAGCACGGAAGATGCTGTTGATTATTCAGATATTAATGAAGTGGCAGAAGATGAGAGCCGTAGGTATAAGCAGGCAATGGGCAGCCTGCAGCCAGTTCGAAGACCAGGTAAATGGGATTAGCTCTAGCTGCAGAAGGTATTTTGTGGCAATGGATCTTGACAGTCTCCTGTACGGGTGACATTGTGCCTTTTCACTCCTTGCTTCAAGAACCCAATATAAGCTTTTGAGAAACTACATTCACTGGATGAAACCACTGCTTAATACCTTCATTTTTTAAGGAATTAGTTCCTCATTAGAGTGAAATGCAGAGGGAAACCAGGATCCTCCTTTTGCTCTGGGATCATATGCAGAGGATACCCAATACCTGCTCATATTTCTTTAACCTGTGTTGTTAGGAAGAGGGTTGTGCAGAGGAGGCCAGATGCTTCTTGGAGATACTCAGAGACAAGGTCCTGATCCCTTAGAAAGTCACTTCAATCTTAATACTCCCTCGTGTTTTATCCCTGAATTCTTTTTCTGAAATGACTTTCTGCAGAAGGCACTTTGGTTCTTTTGTCGGTGTCGGGGATCTCTCTCTGGCCTAGAACAGATTTTCAAAAACATGAGGCTTTTGCCTTTCAGTAGCTGCTGGTGCAAATGCTAAATCCTTGCATATTTCTTAAAGCTGCCTTACACTTAACCTTTCTGTTGACATATTGTCATTAGTAGCATGTAAAGGTGATTTGGGCTTTTTAACCACATTTTTCTTACTTCTGTAGCAGCTTTATTTGCTCTGCAAAACGTGAATAAGGGGAGGGGATAGCAGAATATACATATATATATATTAAGTTCTTCAGGCATCTTTCTGTCAGTTTGCCTTTTTCCATCCTTCCCACTTTTTCTTAAATTTCAGTCTTGCAAATGAGTTAGTGCAGGAAGCCGAACTTGTAAGAGTTTTTCATCTAGTTACAAAATGAGAATGGTCCCCTTACTAATGAGAAGGCATGGTCTTCTCCTCAGGTTGGGACAGGTATGAGGTAGTATAAATGGGAAGGGTGCCTGGTTGCCTTTCATTGTCTGCTTAATATGTAGTCTTGTCTCCTGACTGGTTAGATGATGATGAGGATGATTACGATGCTGACTGTGAAGATCTTGATTCCAAGTTGATGCCACCACCACCACCACCTCCAGTACCTGGAAAGAAAGAAGATGAAAAGGATGCAGCTGCCACTGGTGAGTGAGGACTTTCTTCTTCTCTCTGGCAATATCAGTGTCTGAAGGAAGCAAACACTGATGTGTAGCAGTTCGTTCAGCGGCAAGCACCATGCATCGTCAAAATTTGGTCTGCAGACTGCATCTAAAGGTGGGTTGTTGTTCTGATATACAATGTTATAGGATTGTCTGAAATGTAGGGTGAAATACTGTATTTCCAGTGATTTTTAAAATACTGATATTGACAATGAAACTGCTTTTTTATCTCATCCTCTTAGTTGTGGCTGGGAAATTCACCTGGAACGCTTAGGATAGAATGAAAGGTTAAACCAGAATGGTACTCGTAACACCTGCAGAGACTTAATTTTGCGTAACTTGGTATAAACAGTAGATGTGGCATTATGTGGTTGTACTAGGGGACAGGGAGGAAACCTGTTTGTTTATAAGGTGCTTGTTCTATTGTAGTATCTGAAGATGGAGACGGTATCATTTTGCCCTCCATCATTGCTCCTTCCTCTGCTGCCTCCGACAAGGTGGATTTCAGCAGCAGCTCTGATTCTGAGTCAGAGATGGGACCTCAAGAAGCCAGGCAGGCAGAATCCAAGGAAGGCAAACTCACACTTCCTCTTGCAGGAATCATGCAGCGAGATGCTACCAAACAGTTGCCAAGTGTTACAGAGCTCTTCCCGGAATTTCGACCAGGCAAGGTATTGTAAGAGATACATGGAACTGACTGAAACAGTAACATGTAAGCCCTGTAAATATGAATCATATGGTATTAATGGTATGTAGTAAGTAATTGCATAAACGTTCTTGCTCACCTCAGTACTTTGTTTAGTTTCTGTGTACTGCTATTTCGAGCCTGCTTAACAGGTAATGTTTTTCCTGCCAGTGGCAGGAGCCTCTTTAAAAGCATTGTATAAATCAGGGTGAGAAATGATGTTTTGCTGTTTTGTAAGACCATAGTGATGCTCAGCACGGGCCTATTGATTTGTGAAAATTGTTTTTCTGAGGTGGTAAAGAATACTTTTGCCAGATGATTAAAAAATATAACGCTAATTTGTCTGCTTTCTGGCTTTACTGGCAAATATTTGTTCCTCCTTTCTTGCTGTCCTGAACTTGGTGTGCTCTTCCTGAAACAATTTGTGATCTGTATGCTCTACTTAATCCTCCCTCAAAACTTCTCTGAGTATGGATCAGAAATTAGCGCAATAATGACTTGTTTGAAAGAATGATTGTTTTTCTCACAAAGCAAATTCATTGCAGTGCTTTCTTAAATGTTCCCAAGTAGCAAATGTAGTCGATGTATTTTAGTAATTATTTTGAATCTTTTTAAAGCTGTCAAGAGGAGAGGAAATGTGGGAGGGGAAGGAGAATAAAGATGAGCTTATAGTTGTCAAGCAGGTGGTTGTGAGCCAGGATAACTTGGTTTTATGTGTGCCTCCCTCACAGGCTTTGTGTAAGGAGCTGAGCATAATACAGTGTGTTATTTTAATGACTTAGCTATCATCTGTCTATTGGAAATCTAGTTGAGGCGCTAGCACAGAAGTTAGTCTTCTGGATGCTCTCTTGGCTTTTGCAAATTTGGTGTTTCCTGTGTTACTGTGTTTTGTGTCAGCTGGTGTGTTGATGTCTTTGGTGCTCAATATGTAATGTCAGGGACTGGTTCAGTGTTGAGTGTGCCCAGTGGGTGCAGAAATCAGTGCGAGCTGCTAATGTTGATCACTTTCATAATTAATTCATGAGCACTAGAGCTGTGAAAGCCTGAAATCCTGTAGACTTGGTTATGAGGATTTTTTGATGTCTAATAATGTGCATGCTAGTGTAGCGCTGTTTTTCTTGATGAAACCACTTAAAATAGCACGTAGAGAAGCAGACCTTGTGTTTCATTAAACTGTTAGCAGGTTAACTACTCCGAGACCTTTACTCTTGGTGAAAGGTCATTGAAACTGGCCAAAGGGTTCAGAAGTAATCTAGGGGAGTTTGGGGAAAAAGGATAACGTGGATGTGGGCCGAGATGGACGTGGTGGTCATAGAAACATTTCCTTTGTGGATCAGTGTAACAGATTAACAGGGAACATTGATAGAATGTTTCTTTACAAATCTTTGGTTCTAACTCCTGTTTCCTAAATCTGTCAGTTAATTTGGAATAGTGCTTTCAGTCTTTACAAAGAGTGCTCTGAACAAACAGTTATCAGTGCTAAAAAAACAGCAGTTGTAATTGTATAAGGAACAGAAGAGACAGTTTGTCATTAGTACAGATTTTGGAAGTATGCAGTATGCATATAGAGGAAATGCATTATGATGGAAGTAAAAATTAGTGTATTATTTCTGGGCTGTGGTGTTTGTTTTGATCTTTCCTTAAGAGATCTTTGCTTTAGATAACTGTCTTATAGCTTTGTCTCTCTTGCTAATAATTTTATCAACTCATATTCAATCTCCCTGCGTCTTTCTGAAGGTTGTGGATTATTAAAAATGAAGATAATTATTTCCAAGTGGTGTCTTACCACGTGCCCAATATGTAAAGGCAATTTTTATTTCCTCTGTTGAGTTTCTTTGTGTCTTGAAATTAAGAATAAATCTTTTGGAAAATGAAGGATCTGTCGAATAGATGGATCAGAAACCTTTCCCCAAGTATAACCAAGAGATTGTTGATTGCGTCAGGGGTTGGGATTATAGTACAGGCCAAGCTTACGAAGTTCAGAGTGCTCTCTTTTGTTACTGCTTTTCAGGTGAGGGAAAGACAGACAAGCATTCCACGGTGCTTTTTTTCTTTGACCCTCTTGGTTTTTCTGTTCTAGGTGCTGCGTTTCCTGCGTCTCTTTGGCCCTGGAAAGAATGTTCCGTCGGTTTGGCGTAGTGCCCGAAGGAAACGCAAGAAGAAACATCGGGAGTTGGCACAAGAAGTGCAGATACAGGAGGGTGAAGTTGTAGTTGAGAGTGGAATGGAAGGAAAAGCTCCTTGGGAATATGAGTTTGCTGCTCCTCCCCCTCCTGAGCAGTGCCTTTCAGATGATGAGGTGGGATATCTGAGACTTAGAGAGGGTCGCCAGCTAGCACTGGGGGTAGTAGTGGATTGGACGACGACTTTTAGAGTAAAGAGCTTTTCCTCCAAAGTAAAACCGGAGGACAGGGTTGGCTTGTATTCCAGCTGTGCAGAAGCTTTTCTCCAGATACTAGTCAGTGACTTCAGGTGATTGCTTCTTACTGAGAAGGCTGCATCCATGGTACAGGATCAATAGGAGAGCTTGTCCTCTTTGTATCGAGAAGAAATCTCTGTGTTCTTGGAAGTCTAATTGCAGAACATTCTTAAGGCAGCTAGTAAGTATGGAAAAGCACTTCTTAGAAATACTTTTCTCCTCTGAGAATAAGCTGGGAAACTTGGAAGGAAGAAACCTCTTACTGACACTTAGGCAGACCATCGGTGTAACCATTCCGTCCTTTGCTGTGCTTCAGATTACCATGATGGCACCTGTGGAATCAAAATTTTCCCAGTCAACTGGCGATATAGACAAAGTGACAGATACAAAGCCTAAAGTGGCAGAATGGCGCTATGGCCCAGCACAGCTCTGGTATGATATGCTGGGGATCCCTGAAGATGGCAGTGGATTTGATTATGGTTTCAAGCTGAAAGAGAAGACGGAGGAGCAGGAGGTTAAAGGACATGCAGATGAGGGGGTGAGAGGGGAACTGTGGGGGAAGGTGTGGAGATGTGTGTGGCATTGAGGATTGCTGCACAATGAGAGCTTGGTGCTGGGGTGGTGGATGGTTGTGCACCATGCTAAATGAGACTTTTCATTTTCCTCCTTCAGTGTGAAAGTATTAAGTCAATGCAGGTCTTCAAGCAACTATTCTTTCCTTCCAGGATGCAGGGTTGGTGAATGAGAAGGATGATCTGCTAGCTGACGAGCACTTCCTTATGGTGACACAGCTCCAATGGGAGGATGATGTTATCTGGAATGGAGAAGATGTCAAGCACAAAGGGACTAAGACACAGCGGGCAAGTTTGGCAGGCTGGCTGCCATCCAGCATGACTAGAAATGCCACTGCGTACAATGCCCAACAAGGTAATCAATGGTCTGATGTGAATTATACTTACTGTAGTTGAGCTGACTCATTGCATGCTTTCGTCTCAAATGCAGAACATAATTCTTCCTGTCAGGAATGTTTTTTGTCAAAGTCACAGCTTCGCGCAGAATTCTGAGACTCTTACTTTCTTTCCAAAAACAGAGCAGGTCCCTTCTGCTAAAGAAAATACCAGCTCTGGCTTTCTTCTCTCCAGGTGGAATACCAGATGCTAGATCCACCTACATTAGTATCAAGCAATGCTACACTTAGGATATTTGCTGTTTATAGGCTGATGCAATTTTCTTTAGATGTTTTTTTTTTAATTGGAAGTCTTTTGACGTTTCTCCTGAATGGTATTATTTTTTTTCTAGATAGGAAGTAACAATTCTTACAAGCCTCAGGCTTCTCTTGGACACAGATGCATTTTAAATTTAAACTGCTTGTGTAGAATGAATATTTATCATCTGTTTGTTGTGTCTTATCCTGCTTTTACAAGGAAAGACTAATGGGAATGTCAGATCTTTGTTGGGTACTAGTGTCAGTCCTTTACTATTCAGCTGTGAGTACAAGACACTCTGAGAAGTTGTGTAGGTGAATTGGAGATAGCTTTTTATAACAATTTTCATTTCAGCACAGTTGTGCCTGAGCTATCCAGGACTGGGCTCGCTCTGTTTGAGTCCCATCAAAAGCTACAGCAACTTGTTAAACATGGTTGATCTGTTCACATGTGTTAGGTTTTATGCCTTCCAGAAGCATTAACTTAAGTGACATACGTGAGCATAGGTGAGTTGGTCTACCCTGGGAGAAGTTGCCTTTGCAGAATGATTCCTTGAGGTCTGCTTGGCCATCCTTTTTTCTGTGACAGTTTAACATAAGAACAAGAAGCTGCTGGAGGCCAGACCAGCTGTTCTGTCGATGGCAACTGTTTTGCTCAAGGCCTTTCACTTTTATAGGGACCGTATAGAAATGCACCTCATGCATCATCATGGAGCATATGCAAAACAAGCCAAAGATAGCTTTGAAGTGGTTGCAGACTCCAGCAGTAAGCTGTGGGTGAACGTGTCTTTGTAAATCTTACCTGTCCTTATGACACACAACACTCTTTGTGATATGAGCAGTAGGCCCATCCTGGTTCAGGCTGGAAACCACTCTCCATGCAACCTCCAGGTTCTGATTTAAGGCAGTGGAATGCTCCCTAACAGTCCCACTCAAGCTAACCTTACTTTTGTTTTTCTTGTCTCTAGGTTTGAACCGCAGTGGCTCTTTGCTCAATCCACCAATTCCACTAGCACAGAAACCAAATGTAACAGGAGTCCTAGGTATAGCAAAGGGCAAAGAAAAACAGACCCCTGAACAGCAAGGTAATAAGGATGTCAGTCTTTGGCCTATGAATAGGTGCATGTGACATGTTTCTGTATAGACCTGTGTTCCGTGTAATAGCAGGGTCCTTTTTTGGCAACAAGGTGTAGATAGTAGGGATACTTGTTTGCTGTAAAACCTGTTAGAGGCCCTATTTCATTTTTGGAGGTTCTCTGTGTTTCAATGGGGCAAAATCTCTTAAGCATTGGTAAAGCTGAGACTTGAGGCTCTGCTTGTTCTTTGCTTCCAACATGAGTTTTCTTTTGCCTTTTAGAGGTCCTGCCTCAGAAAGCCGTGAAAGATGGGGAAGGTTGAGGGAATAGTATGTGGGGATGAGCTCTGAAATGGTTTTCTGCCAAGGTAGTGTATAAAACTCTTCAAGGATTTTATCTTATGGTTGTTGCAGTTTCCCTGGATGAAGACAAGCCCTGGTACTCTATTTTCCCAATTGATAATGAAGAGTTAGTATATGGCCGTTGGGAAGACAATATCATCTGGGATGATCAGGCAATGGAAACCTACTTGCACCCCCCTGTCTTAACACTTGATCCAAATGATGAAAACATAATTCTAGGTATGTTTATGGCATCCAGAATTTTGTCTCAAATGGGAAAAGACAATGGGAAACGGAAGCAAGGATTTACAGTCACACTGTAATGCAAATAAATGGACTGGGGCAATACTTAAGTCCTTTTTTTTGTTCTGGCATTTGAAGACAATTTGCAAGTAATCAAAGGCATAAGCAGAAGGAGGCAATGCTAATAACTCTAAAGGCGTGGTGTATACTTTCAGCTCCCAAGTTAAAAGTAGTAACAGGGAAGTAAAAATTAGTGCCCTGAAACTTAAAT
>Ga0181612_109410_pt1 | contig 19000 bp, 26 predicted proteins | sample HoacroProtozoa21_FD_119630 | JGI IMG/M metagenome (GOLD analysis project Ga0181612, IMG submission 119630) | Hoatzin crop microbial communities from Cojedes, Venezuel. Combined Assembly of Gp0051906, Gp0051904, Gp0051908 | reverse complement strand
TTCCTCTCCGTATCACTAAATGTCCTGTACTGCAACGGAAGCCTGTTGTTGGTTCTTCTGTCCACTGTGGACACTAAGATTTGAGAACTCTTCTCCTTTTGTAGCAAATTTGTGTGTATTTGAAGACTGTTATTGTGCCCCTTCTCAATCTTCTGTGGTCTAAACAGCTTCACTTTGCTCAGTACCTTCCTGGTAGTTCATGCTTTCTGCATCTCTGATCATGGCAATATGATTCTCCTAACTCACTCCCCCACCACTCTCAGACTGATGGAAGAAAAGCTCTTCATCACCCCTGGAACCGTAAGTCCTTATGGCGACGCACGCTATCCTTCACTCCTCAAATATGACTTTGACTACATATTATTTTTCTAGACAACTGAAGTCATTCATCAGATTTTCCTCACAAGGCTTGGACTGGAGTGCATTGCTGTTCGCTAAGGCAATTAATTCTAGCTGAATCTTGGCTTAGATGTAAGCCAAAAAGGTGTCTAAAGGAGAAACGATTTTGTGTGTGTGTGTGTGTCTCCTTTAGAAAGTCTCTGTAATGTTGATCTAAGGGGCGGAGAACCTTTCATTTTGTTCTGCATAGCACCCAAGCTACTTGGAAAACTGTCTCAGCAGTGGAAACCAGCTCTCCTGCTTGGGGAGTTTTGCAGACGGCAAGCAAATGAGCTTTCCCTGGGCAGCTGCCTTTGAAACCAACCTTCAGGTCCCCTCAGCCAACACATCTGGGGGGGGGCTGTGATCTTTTTTGCTCCATACCAGAGTACAAAATAGCACACAAAGATTCTGCCAACCTCAACCTTCCCCAGTTTTTATCCCCTGCAGCTAGGAGATTGGGAAGTCTGTCTGTCATATGGGCTAGCAGAAGCTCATTCTCCTCTGACTTCTCATTTGCTTCCAGCACTTGTGATTTGGTCTTCATCTTTAACCTTGGGATCCTCTTGCTCCCCAGCCATGGCTGCAGGCTTTGCCTGTCTGCCTTCTGCAGCAGCTGAGAAGTTGCCTTGGTGTATCCCTGCCTCAGCTGCGCCCTGGCTGAAATCTCCTCCTCAGCCTTGGTCTCCTCTCCTCCTGGCTGCTGTAGCTCCCATTCATCCTCTGTGCTTTAAAAATGATTCCTTCCTTGCTTGCTTCTGCTGCTTTGCTTCCTTATGATCTTGCCTCAGTGGCTGTGAGAGCCCTCTCTGGCACCCGCATTTTGGGAGCTGCCTGCCTGCACCTCTTCACCTCTCCTGCTCCTGCTGAGCACAGCTGAAATGGCACCTGTCCTGTCTCCCCTCCCTCCCATGCCCTCCCTCCCTCGTCTCCCTCTCTGCTGAAAGTTCAACTCGTATGCAGTGACGCGTGCAGAAACACTAAGCGTGTGCTTAAGATGTATAATAAGTGCTTGGATCCTACAAGCTGCTCTTAAGCCTTGGGCTCCAACACGCTTCAAGAAAAAGATGGAAATGTTACCCTTTCTGAGCAGAGGGGGAAGGTGACTTGTACAGGGCTGCCCAGCCTGCCTGCAGCCAAGCTGGGAGGAAAATACAGGCAGCCTAATCCCTGCATGATGCTTCTCCACGAGCAGACAGTCCTGCCTGTCTCTGGATGTATTTGCCTGAGAGACATCCCACCACTGGTGATGAACGTGCATGGCCCATTGCTGTGAAGATGCGGATGTGTGGGCACAGGCTGTCGTTGTTCTGGGTGTTCACGCGTGTGCACATGTGTAGGCAGATGTGCGAGCTCTGGAGGGCATTTGTTGGCACACAGAGGCCTCCTGGCCCCGGTGGCTTTCACAGCAGCTGGGCTTCCTGCCTGGCTACTTTTCACACTCCTGTGGCAGCCAGGGAGGAGATGTGGAGGATCACCAGGGGCTGGTACTGGCAGGGAGGCTAGGAGGGATCGGGAGATGGAGGCTGTGCCTGCCATGCTGCAGCAGCTCGCCAGCTAACAGTGGCTCTATCCCAGCTCAGCGCCACTCCCTGACGGCTCTGCGTTGGGCTTGGAGCACCCCGGGTTGTTTGGCAGGTGGCCCACTTAGTAGCCACACGTTTTAGACAAGCAGCCTTCTCCCGGGAGTTCTGTGCGGCAGCCTTTTTGGCAGGAAGGATGGCGTCACGCTGGCCTGATTTGCTGATGTGAGAGAGTGCTGCTGAGATGCTCATGGCCGAGCCGGGACAGCTGCCTGAGCCCGGCTCCCCAGCCAACATCAAGGCAGCTCCTCTTTGAAATGGTGACTCTGGAGTACTGATGGTGGCAAGAAACCACGTGTCTTCTGCCCTGACGTGGGCAGAGTATTTCGTGGGTCTCGTCTTGGTGTATTGTTGTGGGGAGCTGTTTCACATGGGTCTCTTCCTCCTCTTCCTCTCCCAGTTGTAAATGCTGGAGTCCTTTCCTCCCTGTCCAGCCAACTAGAACCTGCTGGCTCTGCACATTGCTGGCTCTGGCCCTGTGTGTCCCAGTGGGCTACATGCAGGTTAGGAAGAAGAGAAGGCTTTTCACCTCAAAGTCTGTACAACAGAGGGGGTAGGATGGGCTGACACAGAGCCTGCTTGTGCTGGAAGCAAGGGATAGTGGAACAGGTTTCCCAAATTGTTAGCAGATGCCCCATTCCTGGAAACATTCAAGGTCAGGATGGATGGGGCTCTGAGAAACCTGATCCAGTTGAAGATGTCCCTGCTTATTGCAGGGGGGTTGGAGTAGTTGACCTTTAAAGGTCCCTTCCAACTCAAGCTATTCTATGGTTCTATGATATCTCCTGCTCTCCTTGCCCATGCCTCCGGAGCAGCCCTTGGGGACGCATAAGGCACGCCGCAGTGCCGTGCAGATGCTGTCTGGGTATCAGCAACAGTGTAGCTCTGTCAGCGGGACAGACTGGTTTGGCCAAGCGTGGTGGCTCCACGCATCCCCTTCAGCTCCGGCTGTACCATGCGGCCCTGGGTGCTCAGACAGACCCTTCTCCTCGCTCTGTTGTCAGCAAACGGAGGACTCTTATTTGGGGTGCTCCAAGCACCCCCTTCACACCCCCCAGCGGGGGGGCTGGCGGGGGGGGGGCCTGCACCCTGGGAGCGGGTGCACCCACGCTGACGGCTGGGTCAGTGGCGTGAAGCCGTGGGAAGAGGCAGGCGCCTTGCATCAAATTCCCGGCCTGACGCGAAGTGACGGAGCAGAAAGAGTGAGCGACAGGGAGGGCGGGAGGCGGGGTGGGAGTGATGGAGGAGCTGGGGGAGGGGAGAGGGAGACTGGTCTGTAGCCTGGGAGCAGAACAGCAAACTGGCTTATATTAACCATAACCCCTGTCCCTTCCTAACCTCGCATCTGATAAACTGTTCTCTGTTCTTTTTTTTTGTTTCTTTTTTCTTTAATTCTCCCTCAGGCGCTGCTGTAGCTCAGATTTAGTCTCCAAATTCATGTTGTTCTGTCTCTTCTATTTTCTTTCTTATTTGGAAAATATACCCAAGAGGACTGTGGGACTTGGGAAGAGTTAGAAGCACAGGGGATGCCACATTGGATCAGTTGATCTAATTCAAGATCTTCCTTTCTGCCCATACTCTGTCTCTGCACAAAATTAAACCGCCCATCCCAGTGAAAAATACAGCTGTGAGATGGGAGGTTTGGTGAGAAACAGCTTCCTCACGCTGCCCACGGCAGTGCATACCTTGATGTGTCAGATTTGGTTTCTGTTTGATGAGCTTTGTTATCTGGAGGATCCCTAGCTGGGTGCTGGTACAGGGTGACCCACTATGTGGGTGTTGAGCTGGGGCTGGGCAGACCTGGCTTTGCACCCGCTTGCGGGGTCATCTTGGATGGATCATCTTCTTTCTCTAGGTCTCAGTTGCCTTATCTCTCAGACGAGAGCTAATTAGCTCTGTTCTCTTCGTCAACTGCTTATATAACATTTCTACAGCTGAAAAATGCTGGAGGAGATGCCTTGTTTTTGTACCTCAACAACAGAAGAGAAAATACATCAGCTGCCTCTAGACCTAGAAAATTCCTCACTGGTAGCATCAAGTACGTGGAAGGGCATATTCCCCCTGATGAGGGGGGAATTGGTATGCACTGTGCTTCAGATAGCGCTGAAAAGAGAAAACGTTGACTCAGCTGACTGCAGATGCTTGTCTGGTTGTCCTCAGAGGCTCCCGTGTCCAAAGCCAGGCAAGACCATGGGTCAGCTGGGATAAAGCACCTGTGCAGAACATGGCACAGAGCCTCAAAGAGTTAAACCCAAAGTGGTGGATGGGTGATGAGAAGGACTATCTAGTATTTGGAATGTAGGTTTTCTCTCTTCTCTTTTTTAACGAACAGTGAACACGCCTGAGAGGAGACCCCAGTCCAGCCTGGGGTGCTCTTTGGCTCTTGCTGCCTTCTTCTCTACTCCCTGGAGTAGCTGATGATTGGAGTGTGTGCCTGCCCAACAGAGCTAGGGAGCACAGCTGTGCCGAGGGGGTAATGGATCTCTTGGGGGCTGTTGAACTCAGTCTAGACAGAGCCTGTCCTCTGCATAAGGCATTTTGCAAATGCTTACACACTTGAGGTTAGTTTGCTTACGCTCTCTCCAAATGAAGTGCTGGTCCTTCTTGCGTAGAGGATGATCAGGCTGCTGTATGCAGGCTCTCTGTGTTGTCCTTGGATGATCAGCAGGGTGAAGCAGGTCGGGATGGCTTTGAAGCTTGGCCACCAGCTGGGAAACCAGCTCTCTGATACTTTGTGTGAACGTGAGGTTTTGAGAACGATGACAAATAAGTACTGTATGAGACAGTCCCTTAGAGACAGGTGTACCTCAGTCTGGGTCCGAACCCAAGGGACGCCTTGGGGAAGCTCAGATCCAGGTTTCACTGTTGGATCCCACAGACCTACATCTAGAGAAGATTCATCTAGGACTTTTGAAGACAATGCTCCTCTTCTCAGCAGCTGCTTAGCAAACTGCAGTGGTGATCTTCCTTTTCTAGACTGAGCTGTTGGGTTAAATTGAATTCCATCCCTTGGAGACCTCTCCCTCAAGTGCACACCCCCTCATTATGCTTTTCCTCTCCACTGTTTTTCAGAACAAACCACCTTTTCGTAAATGGTCTTTGTCCTCTGCCTAGAAACCTTTGTGCCACCATAGCTCGGAGCTGCCCTTTGGGAGCAGAGATTCCTTTTTCTCTTGCACTCTCTTTGTTTCTCTCCACTGCTGGAGGGATTAGTTTATATTTTCCCTCTCGCCTCTTTCTGAGCTATTCTCTTTTACCATCCCTTGCTTGACTTGTCTCAACCTGGTCTGGATGAGGAGGGGTGAGGTAAGGGCTTGCGGATGTTCCAGATCCATGGTGGCATTCGGTGCAATCAGAAATGGTCCTTGTGTGCTCAACCATCTATTTCAGCTCTGCTGCACCACTCTGGCCCTGTAAAAGAGAAGTCCAGGCAGGTTTGTGCATGTGAACGTTGCTTCCCTACAGCATCATGTGCTGCTGCACTCCCCGTCTCAGCCCTTCTCCAAAGTTACACTTCTCGAGGGGCTTTTTTTCCAACATGTAAGAAGATGCTGTATTGATCAGGTGGTGGGGAGGGATGGCAGCACGCAGCAGAGAGAAGGAGGGGATGTGTGGGACCCTCCTCTGTGGGCCCTCGGATTCCCTGTGCAGCTGGTGGACAGGTTGCAGCCCTTACCTAGAAGGTGATGGTTGTCAAAAAAAGGGAGAGTGACTGTGGCACCGTCATGCCATAAGCGTACAGGGTACGGGCCCAGGAGAGAGGGACAGAGCTGTGGGGCGCCAGCCATGCCAGTCCCCTGCTCTGACAGATCCCAGGTGAAAAGAATTATGGTCTCCTCGAGATGCCTTTTGCTGATGACAAAGTCCTTTTTCTGGTTACAGAAGTGGAGAATAGCTGGTGGTGGCCAGCGGCCCTTCCCCAGGAGACCCCTGATGCCCAGGTGCCAAAGCTGGGGCCAGGTGCGTTGGCAGAACGGCATCGTGCCCCGGGGTGCCGGGCTGGAGGAGGCAGGGATGCACCCTGCCAGCCCCGGGGCGCACGGGTGGGCACCGGAGTGAAGCTCTGCGCTGGAGCAGCGGGACAAGGGACCCCTGGGAGGGAGCCGACGTCCATCCCGAGAGCCACGTGACCACCGGGATCAGGAGGCACCGTGGATCTGATTACCAGCACCGTGGCTGGGAGCGCCGGGCCAGCTCTGAATTGCATCGGCAGATCCATGTGAGGAGCTGTGCTTAAAAGCCACAACACTGAATCATTTCCCAGAAATCCCCTGTCAGTCTAACCATAAACACCGGGGAGAGTGGAAGGTGGGGACACATGTGTTTCTGCAATTTCCTACAACAAAGCAAGCGTAAAGGGGATTAGGAAGGCAATGCTGGGGGAAAAGAGGGAGCGATTTAGAAGGGAAGGGAACATTAAGATTGAGAGGGATAAAAAGCAGATCGAAGTTGTTGGACTAGAACAGAAGAACTTCTCAGTCTATATATTTAGCTCAGTGAGGTATATAAACAGAAACCTACAGCCAGCTCAGCCACTTCTCCCCCAGTGGAGTGAGTCATCAGCCCTTGGATCTAAAGTTAGGTTCACGTCAGAGCTTACACTCTCTCTCTCTCATTTTATTTTTCTCTTTCTATTTTGAAGGGTGTGGGAAAAGCTGAGCACTGTCTCCTGGAAGCAGCAAACGTAAACCCACAACGGCAACAGATGCCGGACCTGATGGCCTACCTGGGAGCACTGTGAAAAACCTTGCTTTGTGTCTGGCTGCTCCTCTTCCTTGCTGCCTGCCTGGGGGTGAGCTCAGCCGACATGGGGCCGTGGCTAATCTGTGCACACAGCAGCCCCGGCTCCGAGGGGTCTGTGCGCTGTGCAGATGAGCTGGAGGGTGGGCTGGGATGCACAGCCGGTCCTGGGGGCAAGAGCAGCAGGACTGGCTGCGACAGTCGGTGTTTGGCTCCTGTGTGCTGCGCAGGAGAGCAGGGCTTGCCATCAGGGCTGGCAAGAGGGCTGGGGCTGGGTCAGCCTGGCAGGAGGCAGGATGATGCCCATGAAACTTGGCTAGAAGGTGTCTGTGAATCCAGTGTAGGCTTCTGCCTGGTGGGCTCAGCCCACAGCCACCTGCAAACCTGCAAAGCAGAGGGCTGCATCTCCCAGAGCTAACCCTGGAGCCTCTCTGCTTGGATATGCCTCCCCTTTTCCTGCTAGTTCCCTCTCACCCGGTCCCCTCTCTGAAACAGTGGCAGTGAAACACCTACTTTCCCCACTATCCCCCCAGCCAGTCCTGCTGGCTCAGGTAGTGACAGGGACGATGTGGACTTTCTTGTTCCTCTCAAGAATCACAGAGGGGATGTGAAGGAATGTGATGGATGCTTCTGTAGGACCAGCTTGCGCCGTTCTCACCCCTGGTATGACCCACCCCCTGGAAGCTCCCAGGAGAGCCCGCACGTATCTCTCAGGGCAGGTGACAAAACTCTTTCAAAGAGCCTTGGGGGTTGACAACAGAGCCCTGTGACTACTCTGAGCTGCAAGGCGAGGAGCCGTTCGTCTTCAGACCCTTCCCTCAGGGATGGTGGAGAGGAGGGTCTGCTTGGGGAGGGCAGCAGCTTCCCAGCCCAAGGCTTGGTGATAACACTGAGATTGCCACTGTGGGGACTGTCTGTGGCGTATGTACCAGCAAGTCCATGGAAATACTCCCTGGTGCGTGCGGTCTGGGGAGAGGTGTGGGAGGAGTGGGCCCTGCTCTGGAGCGTGAGCTGCCCTGCACTTGCTCTTTTCACCAGCTCCAAATCTGTGAAGGAATGAACGGCATGGCTTCATTTCCCCACACGGCCCCTTTCCCTCTCCCCTCCTTCCAAGCCTGTTGCATGTTTTTATCAATTTGGAGGGTTTGTCTGAGTGAGAGTTCAAATGTCTCTTTATCCCCATGCTGTGGGTATGCTGGAAGGCAAACAGACATGATCCTGGGATGTGGACATCAGTGATGACCCACGGATTATCCTGGGTGTGTATTTATGTGCGTTGTCCTCCTGTGCCCCTCTGTGTGTTCCCTTCATCTTCCTTTACCATCTTGTTTCTTTTGCCTCTCCTTGCTGCCCTGTTTCTCCCTCCTGTCGCACCCTCTCCCTCTCCTGCCCTCCTCCTCATTCTCTTTTTCTCATTTGATATTCATGCATGAATAAATTCAATTGCATTTTTTCCCTGTTCCCCCTGAAGGGGCTTGTTGGTGAATTGCAGGCATCTGAAATCATATAATGCCGAGATTCATCATTTCGGGGACAGCATTGAAGCCCTTCTTCTTCTCGGGAAGGAACAGCAGATGCTTTTTATGAGGAGAGGGAGTGGCGAGTGTCTTGTGGCTGCTGAGGAGGAAGCCAGAAAGCCAAGAAGATTAACCTCGGCAGCCCAGGGTGGACTTACTAGCACGAGGGGACTAGAAGGTCAGCCAGCCCCTCCGGTGTCTGTAGGGGAAGGCATGTGTAGGTGTGTGTATATGGAAGTGCGAGTGCCTGTGGTTGCTTGCATATTTGCTATGTGTGGTGCTTGTGGTGTGCTTAGGGAACAGTAATGTCTCTTAGGGGGCTGCCAAGAATTGGTTGAGGCAGGAGCTGTCTCAGTGGGCTGCCAGCAGCCCAGCACCTGAGGATTCAGAGTGATCGTCTAGAGATCTGCCCAAGCATCTTCCTCAGCCGACTTTCGGGACAATTACGTGGCTCTGGTATCTCACTCAACTCACTTGTGACTCTGGGGACATGTCCAGTGCCTCATCCCCATCACGCTAAGAAGCTGAGGTTGATGTGTCCTGAAATCATGTCCATCCTGCACTTCGACGGGCTTCCTGGTGTGGATGGGCACTTACTGTCTCCGTGCTCCTACATGGGAGCCCTCCAGCTCATGCAGGACAGTGGACTCCAGGGAACCACAACCATCTTTGGTACCGAAGGTGGCTGGAGGTAGTGTCCTGCATGACTTCAGTACAAACAGGCTCTGACCACTGTCAGGGAGAGGTCCAGCCAGCACAAATATTTATTACCCTGGAGTAAAATCTCTTTCTGACTTGTGGAAGATGCATGAGTTCACCATGTGACTACAGCCCTGGTCAGAAACTATGAAAAAAGAAAGGCTGGCCTTGCCCGAGGAAGGGCTGTTTTTCATGAAGGTTGTTAATCAGGTAACTTTTGATACTCACAACATTCCTGTGGTTTATAACTCTGCTCACTTTTCTTTTTTTTTTTTTCAGCACTCCTAGTGCACCCTGAGGATCCTCTGAGGGCTGAGTTTGCCTTTCAGGGGAGAAGACAAGATTAGACACTTTATAAAACACAAAAGTGTTATGCTAGAAGTGGACAGAGGCCATCATCTTGCTCCAAAGACTTTTAAGGGCCTCATGAAAGACAGCAGCGGTGCCAACCACCTCGCTCAGGCTCCAGGGAGCTTGGTTTATGTGATGGAAATGTCCAGGGGCTCCTTGGCTTTTGCCCAACACCCCTGGCACAGCAAAGCCAAGCCACACAGAGATGGACAGCGGAGGAGAGGGTATGTACTGGGTGTTTTTCACTCTAGATGGTGAATGCACGTGAGCTACCTTGATGTAAAAGCAGAGATGCTCTGGCTTTACCAGAAGGTGGGCTTGCTCCATTGCCTCCCCGCGGAGAGTTAATATCTGAGGGCCTGTTTCACAGTAGGATTAAAGTGCTTGGCTTCCCAACCATTTTTAGGTCATATGTGTTAATTACTGTGACCCAGCTATTCTAGCCATTAACGCAAAGTCTGCGACAGCCGTTGCAGACGTCGTCTTGGGGGGGAAGGGCTGGAGAAGGCTTTGTGTAACCCCATGAGACAGCAGAGGAGCTTCTGGGCTGCAGTGCATGTTGTACCACACCCCAACTGGGAGCTGGGTGCTTTATAGCTGCTTACTTACGATATCTGCCTGTGGCAGAAGCAAGAATATCACTGTCTCTCGTAACGTCTGGGGTTTTATTGGTCTGAACAGACAAAACCCACAAAGATCCTCAAGGACTACGATGTCTTCATGTAGTGTCTCTTTCCCCGAGCTGACTCGGGGATCCTCAGCAGGAAAATTGAAGGTTGATGCTCCAAGGATGAGGGGCCTGTGCCGGTGTGAGGCCAGGCTGCTCAGCCATGGGATGGGACAGGTTGGGGAGATGGCTGGGCTGGCCATCGATCGGGATGGGCTCGGGACGGCCGTACTCTGTTTTAGCCCCTAGACAACAGGATCTCTGCATGTTCTCCATCCCTTTCGTTTCCCCCCTGCTTCATGATTTGTAGCGAGTTTTTCCCACACCCTGAGTTCCCGTAACAGATTTGGGAGTAGGATGGAGGGAGAGGAGGGACTGGTTTTGAGGGAGGGACTTTTTGGAGGGAACGTTAGGTTGTTTTTCTGACTATTCCCAAGGGGTAATTCTCTAACGTGCTTGGCCTGTGACCTGTGGAGGGACACATGTTCACAAGTTCAAGGCAAGGCAAACACACTGAAGCTGGTGTCCATCAGAAAAGGAAGGATGAGTGGACTGAAGGCAGGGGAATATCATCTGTCCTGAGACGCCACCACAGATGTGGGTGCGTGATGGTGTGCAAGGAGATTTCTTCCTTTCCTCTCCTCTCGTGTTGCTAGAATTCCTGCCTTATGCACCTCTAATTGTACGTTTCCCCTGAAGACATTTGGTGTCACTGTAAGGACGGCGTTTCACTCTCCCTCGCTGCCTGTACAGTTATTCTCTCTCTCTCTCGCTGTGCAGTTCACTCTATAAGCTGTTGGTGAACATACCGTAAGACACAGATAGAGAGAGAGAGAGAGACAGAAACAACACACCAGCCCTTCCTCCTTGCTTTCCCACCATGGAATAGCTAAACTTGCCCCCACCCACACCTCCATCACCTCCCAGCGCCCTACAATTGTTTTGACCCTCTGGTCTTTTTGGAAAGAAGCTTCTATCACTTCTTAACACCACTCGCCTGGAAAAACACTCACACACACAGACAAAGCTTCCCCAAACCCTCCCGCGAAGGAAGAGGTCCTTTTTTTTTCCTCTTTTCTTTTGCTTTGACTCCAGAGCTTCAGAATCCAGCCTGAGCAGCCACAATTTCTTACCATGTATTCTCCTTTTAAACCGTCTCCTTCCTGCACACGCTCAGTCCTTGCAGCCACGGAGCTAACACAACTCCCCGCTTCTCGCCTGCAGGTTCTTTGCTCCCCGTCACTCAGCTGATCCTGATCTTTTTTCTCCTAATTCCCCCCCCCTCCCTGGGCGCTGAGGTGTGTGTGTCTGTGTGTGAGTGTGCCTGTGTGCGAGGGGGGGAGGTGGGGGGGCCTTTTTTTTCCCTTGGTGGGAGAATTTTTTCAAAGCGTTTTCATTATCATTTTATTTTGCTTCTCTGACTTGGACACTTCTCCCTTGGAGATTTCTTTTCCATGCAAAGGTAGGTGAGACGCATGCACACCTGGCTAACCTTATGTCTGTCTCGTTGCGCTTGTTTTGCTGTCCTTTTAATAGAAAACTTGCGCCCACCCGTGTACCTGCATCATTCCTGTTTTGTTTCGTACCTGTTTCCTCTCTGGCAGAAGTAAAGGCTGAGGGTAGACATATCTGTAATGTTAATAATTCTGTCTTTCCAGAGAGGAAAGTTATTTCTCTGTGCATGTCCGGCTGTACATGTATGTCTGTGTGCGGTGCCCCTGTATGTGAGACTGCCTCTGTTTACCCAACAAGTAGCAATAATTGATTTTGGTGCGTGTGTTTTGGGCAGGGGCGGTGGTAGAAAGGGAACGACTGTGTGTCCAGCAGTTCACGTCCATGAGCGATTGCAGCAGGGAATGTGTTTCTCACACGCATTCAGCAGCTCCTTTTTCATGACTGTAAATGATATGTGGAGTGTGAATAATCCCAGGAATTTCATATTTGGCCCTGGATACTTTGTGCTGTTATGATAGGAAAGGATGGGTGGGAAAGAGAAAGGGTTACAAAATCTCCTGCCTGGATAGGTAACTGTCTGAGACTTGTATATATATAACTTTTCTTAAAACCATCTCACTGCTTCTTGGGTTTGGGGTATTTTTTTTCTTTGCAAAGCAAGAGTTGGTTCTTGGATTTAGGTTTCATAAATTGTCTTTTCTTGGTTTGTTTATGATTATTATTGCATTTCAATTGCGTGTGCAACATCCAAAGTGTCTGAAAAGGGACAGGGAATAGGATGTACTTTAATACAGCAAATGCATCATCTTCTGTACATCACTGGAAGCTGTTGGCTAGAGTCGGGGGGAGAGAAATAGGAGAGAATTAAAAAAGAAGAGAACCAGAAATAATATTAGACATTGTTGACTGGCAGTTATCCGGCATATTTTCTGCCAATACTCGTTTTCGTAACACTCTTGATGGATACCTTTTGCTTCTTGGTAACAGCAGCTGTGTGAAAAGTACCAGGAGCTTTAAAAAAAGAAACCACAAAAACCAGAAAGAACAAACCAGCACACATCATTTCCCTGAAAATTACTACAAAGAAAAACGGGAAACATCAAAAAGCAGAACTTGGTCTGCATTTTCTCTCTGCTAATAGGAAGTGTTTTTCTTGTTGATCTGGGGGTTGCTAGTGGTTCTGCATCTCTGTCGCTTAGAAGACTGCTATGTTAATTGTCAGTTGTTTCTGTGTGCCGTTGCAGAGCTCTTGGTCTTAAATTTGGGCTGGTGATTGAGGATTTAGTATATCAGAAGAAGGAAGGGGTCTGCTGACCCCCTCACCCCTCGATGTTTTCACTCCAACACGTAAACTTCTCTGTTGGTGGAAGAAAATCCGCAAGCTCATTATCTTCTCAACACCCTACCTGCAAAGAAACTTTTAATTCAAAGCATTGGGAAGGGAATTCAAGAGCCCTGTTTCTGCTCCCTTTCCCCTTTATAAGGACTGCTCCTGAGCATCTGTCCCCTGGCCAGACTGGGTCCGGTCAGGAGCACAGTTTCAGGCGGAGGGCGGCTGCCCACTGCCTGCAAGGGCTTATGCTGTTGGACTGAGAGCATTTATTTCTCTCTCCGTTAAATAACGTCATAGTTCCATGGCATTGGCATCGAATGTGAGCTTCCTCAGAATGGCGGCAGTGCGTGCGCGTCGGTGAAGGTCTGGTGTCACGATCCTCTCCCCGGGGGATCCAGGAGGCCGGCAGGGATCGAATCCAGGCATTGCACTGGATTCTGTGCCCGCTGGCAGGGTGCTTGCACCGGGCTGGCTGGGCGAGGGTGCAGCACCCGTCCGGGAAAGCCTTGGCCCTGGCTGTAGCAGGAAGGTGGGGAAAAGCAGTTTTCCTGCAGATCTCACTAGGAAACAAGTGTCTAAGGACTGGCCACCTCAATGCACCAGCAGATGCACACGTGCCTTGCCAGGAGATCTGGTGGTGAATATCTCAGAGGAAAGTCAGGGGAGCAAGGAGGGAGCTTTGATCTGCCACGTCTAAGGGGTTTGCCTGGGGAAGCCTGGATCAATCTGACAGTCCCTGTCATAAAGGGGGGTTATGCCAACCTGTCTCATGTTTTCTCTCACAAAATCTCCCCTTGTTGCTGCCTCAGGAGCGTTTTCAGGCAGTGGAGCTGGCTAGAGTGGGGCCAGCGCAGCCACAGCCGTCAAGGGAGTGAGGGGAAGCGTCATGGGAGGGGGATGCTGATACACGAGGAGCTCACTGCTTGCCTGTGGGTGTTTCTGGGTAGGCACCGTGGCCTTGGTTGGGATATGAGGAGACCAGTCAGGCTGCTTGGGGTCTGTCAGAGTGCACCTGCAATGCTGGGCGAGCTTTCATGTGTCCCCACCAAGAGCAGCACCTTCCCTGCTGGTCCAGCCCTGGACGTCCTTGAAGCGTCAGTAATGCACCTGTGCCCCAGGCTGCAGCTCTGGCTTCTCCTCTAGTCCTGGGCTCCCTAAATTTCCTCCTCCCTCCCTTTCTCCCTTCCTCCCTTTCTCCCTTCCTCCCTTCCTCTCTTCCTTCCTTCCTCCCTTCCTTCCTTCCTTCCTCCCTTCCTTCCTTCCTCCCTTCCTTCCTACCTGGCTGCGTTACTGCTGCCTGGTCTGGTTCTGGAGAGCCCATGTGTCCATGCACAGTGCGACATGGTCCCAGCCTAAGAGCCCTACTTAGTGTGACAGCCTTGCCCTGTCCCACCCACAGCAAGGTACACCAGGAGGATATCCCAGGCCAGGGTGGCTTAGGCTAAGCCCTAGCCACCTTTGATTTTGGGAAAAGCCTACAATTCTGGGCTCTGCTGCAAAGAAGTCATATGCTTGGTCAGCTTTTTTTCCTGGGGAAAAAAATGTTTTAATCGTTTTTCTCAAAGAGAACAAGTATCTACAGCTGGAAACTCATGAAATGCACACACAGCATTAGGAGTCTTTAAAAGCGCTGGCCACCTGTTTAAAATAAATTTGTTCTTTTAATAATTCAGCGTCCTAATCCTGCGAATTCAAGCAAGCAGGTGAATGGCTGCACTTGCACACAGCCTTGCTAAAACTGCTGGGTCCGTGGATGGTCTCAGAAATCAAGTGGCACAGGTGGATCTGCAAGATCTTATGGTACCATTTCTTAGCTGTATGTTTTTAAATCTATAAAATGGGATAATGTAGGGCTGATTTTAAGAATGTTCAAGATCTACAAAACCCCAACCTGTTATTGGAAAGTAAAGGTTTCTTCCCAGTTATGCAGAGGTGCATAGTTTTTTATAATGACCTAATATAGTCATCTTATTTAGTTTATTCATCCATGTCTGAAATGCGTACCTTGAAGCTCTTAGAAATTGCATAGTGGTTTGAAAAATGTCTTGTGCTGATACAAAATTTATTTAAGCCCTATAATCATAACTCAAACTGCATAAATCAACCCACTAACTTGGTAATAAACTCCTTGCTTTCCCAGTACTCGTCAGGCCACTGTGTTTGAAGCACTGCAGTGTGCCCTGAAGAGTAATCAGCCTGGTATATCAACGGCTAATTGCAGTGAGGAGATCTCAGAAAATGCCTTATCGCTTGTCTTGGGCTGCAGGTGTGTGCTGCTGTGGTGGCGCAGGAGGGAGGTGGGCTCTTGGCTAAGCCAGGCTCAGTCATCAGGGCTTTTGCAGGTCAGTGCCAGTCCTTGCAGCCCGTGGGTGGGCGGACGTGCTGCGGGCTCTTCGTGGGAAATGCTGCTTGTTGGTGTTTTCTGTGGTAGCTTGTGTTTCCCAGCACGTGCAGAGTGCAATACAGCAGCCTGATCTCCGTGTGACCAAGGCAGGATTGGAGGGGTGCCTCCAAAAGGAAAGGTTCTTCCCTTCTTATCAAGTGTGCGTGTGTGTGTGTGTGTGTGTGTGTTCAGGAAAAAAAAAAAAAGGTGGCTGGTCTCTGCTTCTGACGTAACCATCGTCTGCAGTGCAGGCACCACGTCCTGCTCCATCGTGCCTCAACACAAAGCCTGATGGGGCTGTCCTGGTGAGGACTAGCAAGGGACATTTTCATGCGAAACCACTGTTTGACCATGGCTAGAAAAACAGCACCATACAGAGAGCCCAGGTGGAGTTAGTGGTGTCAAACGTTTCTCAGGTGTTGGGTCAGTGTGCCTTGCTGACAGGCTCGATCAAGTCACTTTCCAGGATGGAGGTTAGGAATGGATTTTCCTACAGGTCTGAGTGGCAGGGATGGATGGGATCCTGTTTCTGCTGCTGCACCGTGCCTGTGTGCAGTGGGTGCCGTGTGCCCATGTGTGCAGTGTGCCCAGCATCATCTCACATCGCCTCTCAGAGCGGGGACTTTCGGCAACGGTGATGCCCTCAATTGCTTGTCTTCCTTGGGTGGTTGTTTTTTTCCCGTTTTGCCTTTAGAGCTACTCCAAGTTTGCCAGTATGTGTGGTGGGAGATGGGGGGTAGGGCAACTGTTTATGGACTCTCTTGGACTGAGTTTCATTGCAAGGTTGTCTGTTATGGGGAGGGATTGGACTTGGACTACAGGGGTCCATTTCAGGTCTCTGGTCGGATGTGCTTGCTTTGGTGTCTTTGCTGCTTTTCAGTGATTTCTATTCAAGCAACCATTCAAGCTTCGATTTTGTTTTTTTTTTTTCCTGGTGGCAGCAGGGAGAGAAGGGGACTTTTCAGGCTTGTATAAATGAGTAGCAGTGTCAGTAGTCAAGCAGCCACCACAAGGCCCTGGTCTTTCTACTGACCTGAGACCAAACGGCCCCTAGGCCTTTTCAGAATGGCTACCAGTGTTGTCTCCCCTCTGCTTCTAGATGAATCCCACCTTCATAGCTACATTTCTCTCCCATATTCCCTCTTCTTTCTAAAGGCAGAGCCTGGGGCATCGTCACACTCCACATAGCTTCAGCTCCCTTCCTGTTTTTGTTTTTGCTGGGGTTAGTTTGCTCCAAATGTGCATATGGGTTTACGCAGATTATCTCCTTTGGAGGCAGCGGATTGCAGGGGGGCAGTAATTTATAGGGAGGAGAGAGGTGTGAAATATAACCCTAGATACTCCCCAAATCCCTTAGCACTGGGTTCACTTTAGATGTGCCCATTCCTCTCTCGCTTCTCCCCACTCCCCTTTCCACGCTGGGGAATCTCCTCTCCAGACATGAGCGGTGATGTGAGTTGGGACAAAGTCTGGAGGGGGCTGTGAGGGTGCTTGTGCTGGGATGGGAGGTTGCATCCAGTGCTGTGTTGTGATGGGGAGCCAGGGGTCTCCCGCGGTCTCCCTGCTCCTTGTATGCTGCTATTTTCCTACACTCGCTCACTGCAAGAGTCCTGAAGCGACACTGGGTCAGGCTGGGCACTGGCACTGGGACAGAATGGGTAGAGAGGTTGGTCCAAGATGGATGGTGTGAAAGGGCAGAGCTTCTCGCTGCCAGCTTAGCCCGTGTGGGAGCGATCAGCCTGGTCAGAGCCTCCGGCTGCGCTTTTCCATCCGCTGTCAGCGCAGGTGCAACGCTGGCAGCAGCAGCACTGGGCACCGTCTGCTCTCATGGTGGGCAGGAGCTGCAGCTCCGTTTCCCCAGCATGGGCTTCTCCAGGAGGCACAGTCGAGGTATTTGCACGTTTTGCCTCTCCTGCAAGCACTTAATATTCTGGCTCAAGGCTGAGGGGGGCAAGGACGGCCCCAAGGCTGTTGTTGCTGGGAGCCTACGAGACCACTATCTTTGTCTTCGTCATCCTGATCAGACCCTGTCTTAGCTGACATCTTCATTGCTGATCTGGAGGAGGGAGTAAACAGCATGTTAATGACTTTCCCGGATGATGATAAAACAGGTTTTTGCCTGCCAGTGGGGATGGAGAAAAATAACACAAAGGAAACTAGAGAGGTCAGAAAGATGGGCAGAAAATAACATAATGAGATTCATCTTAGGAAAAATGCAAGCTAACGCATCTGGGGTCAATGTAATCTGAAACACACGGTCTGAGGACCTGGTGAGGGGCAGTGAGGGGATGACACATGCCAAGAGAGTAGATGGCATATCAGACATGGGCTTGCAGTGTGACGGGACCAGCAACAGAGCCATCACAATGGCAGCCCGTGTCTGCAGCCGGCCCAGGTGGCAGCTCTCCCTGTGGGAAGGCGGCGCTTGGCACATCGTTGTCGGCAGAACATCGGTAGGTGAGAGGCGGCTTTCAGCGCGGATCTGCATGAAATGACTGCGTGGCTAGGGAGATTAATTTATGAGCGAGGATCAAGTGCTAAAGATGTGTAGCTTGGCAGCAGTGGTTCAAGTGAGAGGGTGTGACAGGAATCCGCTCACGTGAAAGTTGCCTGTGTGCCCGAGGAGGAGGCATCGCTGTGAGCAGTGCAGACCAAAGGGGGTCACAAGGAGTGAGGGGGGTGAGTTGGAAAGGGAAAACATTGTCTTTGGAACAGAACCTCCCCATAGATGGGTCTGTTAGGGTGGGGAGTCACCCCAAAGGGAGATTTTTGGGTGCCTGTTTATCTGGGACACCAGAAATGAAAGTGTTTTGTTGAAAGCAAGCATGCGTCAGGAGCAATGGGATGAGACTGAGGTCTTCAGCAGCGCTAACCTCTGGATCTCAAACACCCCACATAGTTAAGGCCAGATAATTGTTTTCCACCCAGAAACTCCCTTCATGTCTGTACCTCCTCAACCCAAAGTGACCATGTTTCTCCTGTGCCTTTTCTTCTCTCATCATTTAGCTTTTCCCCATCTCTCCAGCAGGATCTTTACTGGTCTCCACAGCAGCTCCTTCAGGCTTGGCCAAAGGCAGCTTAGAAGCATGAGGAGATCGCTACTTTGCTGTGCCGGGTATGGGGACCGGAGGCACGGCCAGGACGGGGCTATCCCAGCCACATGAGGGGGAAGCGAAGTGGTGGACGTCGGCTGTGTTGATAAGGCTGGGAGAGTCCAGGAGGTCTGGACTTGCTCTTCCTACAGCTGTAGGGTGCTGCCTGTGGCACAGGTTGAAGGCAGGATACTGACGAGGCTTCAGGACAGATAGTTTGCTTATCTTTATTTTGTCCTGTGCTGACCACACTGCTCCTTCCACTGCTTAGTGGGGTGGGGAATTTCTTCAGCTCCCTGTCCTGACCAGGAGGAGGGCTCCAAAATCACCAGGGTGGAAAGGGGGAGGCTGCCAAGCTCCTCAGCAAATCTGGCAGAGGTTAGTGATGTGTGTGGAGGTAAGCCACAGCAATCACCCAGCACGTGGCTGAAAGGCAACAGGTTGTGGGCATTTGACCAGGAGACCCTGGCTCTGGTGCAGGCCATGGATGGCATGTTTCAGGGGCACGTGGGCACAGTGGGACCTGTGAGTGATGGATTCGGGAGCCATTTGAAATGCTTTCTGCTGGGTTCTGCCACGTCCCATTGCATTAGGAGGTGCTGAGATGATGGAGATGTAAAAGCACCTCTTTCAAATTAGCTGCTAATAAAAGTGACCCTGTTTGTTACCAACACTCGTATACAGAATCACAGAATCACAGAATGGTAGGGGTTGGAAGGGACCTGTGTGGGTCATCTAGTACAACCCCCCTGCCGAAGCAGGGTCACCTACAGCAGGCTGCACAGGACCCCGTCCAGGCGGG
>Ga0181612_130097_pt1 | contig 19002 bp, 6 predicted proteins | sample HoacroProtozoa21_FD_119630 | JGI IMG/M metagenome (GOLD analysis project Ga0181612, IMG submission 119630) | Hoatzin crop microbial communities from Cojedes, Venezuel. Combined Assembly of Gp0051906, Gp0051904, Gp0051908 | reverse complement strand
TGGGGGCCGGGCGGTGGTGGGTTGGGGGGAGGGGCGGGAGCTTGGTGGGGTGTCCGGCAGTTCCCCCCCCTCCGGCTGCCCCGCCGATGCTGAGACAGAGCCGCAGCCGCCGCCGTGCCGTTGCGGGGCCACGTTCGGAGGAGCTCGCCTCGGGGGCGTGCCGCCGCCGGCGGTTTGAAAACGCTTCAGGTTTTTCGTCTGGTTTGGGCCGAGAGCTGCGTGCTGCGGGGCTCTTGGGAGGTAGAACCTGGTGTCGAGTCTCCGAGCGGTGTCTGCTGCCGGGCTGCTGTGACAAGTAGCCCGCCGAAGCGTAATTATAAATCAAAGTCTTGGTTCAACCTCTGTTCCCAGATAAAAATCTGTATCTCTAATTTACTGACCGCTTCTTGTCTTTTACATACAAATATTGTTATTTCTAAGGGGAAAAAAAATGCCTGAAGGGAGTTGACTCATGTTATTCCAAGATGAACACTTGCTCCCTGACTGTAAATTGCCTCTGCTGAAGTATTTGAGGCTTGCACGATTTCCGACACCAAACGGAGAAATCGGAGATGTCATTTATACATTTTTAATATCCTTGTGAGATTCTGGACTGAGCTAATTGTCAGAAACTGCAGAAGGACGCGTTTACAGAAATGCTGCCTATTGGTAAATTATGATAATTGCTTGTAAGGGTGTTTGTTCCACTAGTCCATGTGTGAACTCATCATCTCGGCAACCGCAGCGGAGGAAAAAGATACCGATAGATATGTATCTTTGTTCTGTTTGGGGAAATACGTTAGCTTATCTTAAACGTGAATTGGCATACTTCGAATTCTCCTCAATAGATGACATTGTGGTGATAAAGGCAGAGTTACGGAAACGCTTGAAGACCAGCAGAAGTGAGATCTGCAAGGGCTTGGTGAGAAATGTCATTGCTCACTGAAAGACCCAAGTCTTCCATTTTAGTGGGGTGAAATGCCGAGTGCCTTATTGAGGAGCTGTTTGAGAGTGGCTCCTAGAAATTTTTTTTACTTTTTTTGACGGCGGTGTTCTTTGCTGTGGCTGTGGGTGGGCTTGGGTAACACGCGGTGATCTGTTCCTGCCCTCTGCGTATGGTTTGTAGCTCACGAGCATCCAGTGTAGGCATCATTGCAGGGTGGGTTTTTTTATGTTTGCCTTGATTTTTGTTGCGGTTATGGGCTCATTCTGAGTGATGCTGAACAAGTGGCGCTCACAGGAGTACAGAGCCGCCTGAAAGATCTGGACGCCCGTGCCTGCAGCCTCGGATGTGAACTTTACGTGCCTATTTCTGAGCTCTGTGTGCGTGATGAAAGAAAGTTTTCAGTGTACTCTGAATTCTCCCTCTGTCGGGGGGGAGAAGGAGAGGAACTGTGTTTCTGTAGAGATCCTGACCTGCCTAGACTGTGGTGTCTACACGTCCACTTAACTGGAGTGGAGAGCAGGGGGGCAATGAGCATCTTCATCTCCTGGTCACTGTATTGTCTCTGATCAATGGATGTTTAGCTCCCGTCCTGCTCCCTGGCAAGGAGACCTTGCAGGAGCAGGTCCTCAGTGTGAGGAAGACCAGTCTGTAGAGATCCAGTGAATGCTTTGCACTGCATCATAATAGCATTTAAAATAAAGTGCCTGGAAAAATGTTAAAATTTTTCAGGGGGTGTTTTGCCACTAAAGGGTCCACCTTCTCGTCTGTGTCTCCAGACTTTTTATGTGCTAGTATTTCAAGCCGTGACCCTTTCTGTAATCCTGCAGTTCCAGCAGGTTTCAACCTGTATATGGCCAGTATAATCTTTTTGGCTATAGATTAAGTAGGTAATTTTAGTCTGAGATTAGTGTTCAGGGTCCTTGAATGCCATCTGAGTCTTTATTTGCCAGACAATACAATTGCATTAAAGGTAATTTAATTTTCCTTGTAAAATGGTTTGTGTTGTGAAGAGACGTACGAGCCTCCTTAAGTTGTTCTGTGCTTGGTGTTAGTGCATGTAATAGCTTGGTCTGAGGAGCATTGGCAAAATAACTTTCCAAACTTTTGCATGGTGGAGTGAGACGGATGCTCTGCCCTGTGGCTCTGACAGGAAGGATTCCTCTCTGTTTTGGAGGATTTTGCATTGGGCATTGTATGCTGAGCTGTGTTGCTTGTTCTTTTCAATCCCAGTTAAATTTCATCAGGAAGTCGTGTTCCAGATTAAAGGAAACGGGCTGTGGTGCTTTTACAGTGAGGTGTCTCTTTGTTCCTTAATTGATGTTGGTTTGAGGGGCTTTTTTTCTGTGACTAAAGGGAAAGGTATATCACAAACTTGCTGTTTGATGTGACGAATCAATTATTCTGTACATTAGCACGGCTAGCACGGAGGATGGTGCTGGTTTATGCTGCAGTTAATCTGCAGGTGTTGTATATTCCATGTACACAAATTGGTTGTTCTGAAATGGAGTCCGCTGTCCAAATTAATCCCATATGGTTTTGATTTTGTTGAAGGTTCTGGTCTTGTGAATTTAGACAAATGCATGTATTTATTTTAAAATGCCTTTATTTTTTTTTTTTTAAAGCTCATAAAGCTCTTGTGTCATCTTGAAGCTTGAAATGTGGGAATAGAGTTGTGCAGTTCTGTACTGCTTCAACATGCTTAGTAATATGAAAATGTTTGTGTCTGAGAGAGGGAAGTATATCCACATTAAAAACCTGCACAAGTGGCCCCAGGTCATGCTCTGAATTTGAGGACTGGGTGCTTCCCAGGTACGCTTTTGCCCTGTTCCTTATTTGAAGGTACAGTAAAAGGAACTCTGGGCATGCGAATATCATAGTAATTAGGGAAGCTTGGTTCTCTTCTTTCTCCAAGCTTTCTCTGCAGTTTGGAGCTAGATTATTACAGTAGAGGTCACAAGCACAGCTTGCACTGGGCTATATATGCTTGTCTGCTATTACTCTCACTGTGGCTTTTTGGCCATTAGCTTTATATGGCTGCCAATGTTCATTGTTTTCCCTGTACTCCATACTGTTTTGGCTTGACTCTTAATTAAATGTGGAAACTCGCTGCAGTAGACCTGCATGTCGTGGCAGATAACAGTAACATTCACCACCTAACAGGAGCTGAAAAGCATTGTGTATGGAATAGGGCTGGATAGGATATGTCTTGTGTTTTACGTCCCCTCCAAACCTCAAAACGAACTGGTGGCTTGTGCTCTGAGTGCCTGGCTCTCGAGATAGCTTCAGAGGTGGTGCCTTGGTGACTTCAGTTGGTGGTCAAAAAACATTTTTCTGCTGACACTGCCTGTGTATATGCTGTGTCACTGTAACAGGGGGCCGCTGGCAGACTTCAGCATGTAATCTCTAAAATTCTCTTATCATAATCTTTAAAAGATTTCGTATATGTGAATTTATGATTGTTGCTAGGTTTTTGTTTTAAAGTTCCCTTTTTTTCATTCTGTGGTGTTGCATATGGAACACCAAAGGGAAGCTTCCTAATGGGATTAGTAGGTTTTTGCTCCCGTGCAGCTTTTGACATTCTTTAGATATTCTGTCTGGTAGCTCTTCCTGCTATGATTCAGTACAGGAGAATGTTTCAAGCATGTGCATGTGTACATATGTAATGAATCAGCTGGTCTAGGTTGGGGAAGGGTGAGAAAATCAGTCCTGGTTCCTTTCCTTTCTCCTCTTACTCACTTGCTTACTGCATTGCTATGAAAGTTGGAGATCAGGTTTCCCAAGATAAACCTGCTCTTGGGCAACGAATTTAGAGTATGTCACTTATGAAACTCATCTTACAAAAAATAAACACGTGCCAAAGGTAGATGCAATTCTCTGTCCACTCATCTATAAATTAAGGCTTTTTTTTCTCATCCTATAGCGAATAATAGATACACTTTGTGACATGTAGAAGTAATAATGAATTTGTCTGTCTCATCAATCTTACTTTTTTTTTCTTTGTTTATAGGTGTGAAAGAAAATGTCAGTCACCATGCATGAAAATCGCAAATCTAGGGCCAGTACTGGCTCCATAAACATATACTTGTTCCATAAGTCATCCTATGCTGATAGTGTCCTTACTCACCTGAACCTTCTGCGTCAGCAGCGTCTCTTTACAGATGTACTTCTCCATGCTGGGAACAGGTCGTTCCCCTGCCACAGAGCCGTTCTAGCTGCTTGTAGCCGCTATTTCGAAGCGATGTTCAGTGGAGGACTGAAGGAGAGCCAGGACAGTGAAGTCAACTTTCATAATTCGATTCACCCAGAAGTCTTGGAGCTTCTTCTGGACTATGCGTATTCCTCCAGGGTTATCATCAATGAGGAGAATGCAGAGTCGCTGCTGGAGGCCGGTGACATGCTGGAGTTTCAGGACATTCGGGATGCTTGTGCAGAATTTCTGGAGAAGAACCTTCATCCCACCAACTGTCTTGGCATGCTGCTGCTGTCGGATGCTCACCAGTGCACGAAGCTGTATGAACTCTCTTGGAGGATGTGTCTTAGCAACTTCCAGAGTATCAGTAAAAGCGAAGACTTCCTCCAGCTGCCGAAAGACATGGTCGTGCAGCTCCTTTCCAGTGAAGAACTGGAAACTGAAGACGAAAGGCTGGTGTATGAATCGGCTATCAACTGGATCAACTATGACCTGAGTAAGCGTCACTGTTACCTGCCTGAGCTATTGCAGACGGTGAGACTGGCCCTCTTGCCAGCCATATACCTTATGGAGAATGTGGCCATGGAAGAACTGATCACCAAGCAAAGGAAGAGCAAAGAGATCGTAGAAGAGTCGATAAGATGCAAGTTAAAGATCTTGCAGAATGATGGAGTGGTCACTAGTTTGTGTGCCAGGCCCCGTAAAACTGGCCATTCACTTTTTCTTTTGGGTGGCCAAACCTTTATGTGTGACAAGCTGTACCTGGTGGACCAAAAGGCAAAGGAGATCATTCCAAAGGCTGACATACCGAGTCCACGGAAAGAGTTCAGCGCTTGTGCCATCGGCTGCAAAGTGTACATCACTGGGGGACGAGGGTCAGAAAATGGAGTCTCCAAAGACGTGTGGGTGTATGACACCCTTCACGAGGAGTGGTCGAAGGCTGCTCCCATGCTGGTAGCTAGGTTCGGGCATGGCTCTGCTGAACTCAAGCACTGTTTGTATGTTGTAGGAGGACACACCGCAGCAACTGGTTGCCTGCCAGCTTCCCCTTCAGTATCCTTAAAGCAAGTAGAACAGTATGACCCCGTGACCAACAAATGGACCATGGTTGCCCCACTGCGAGAGGGAGTAAGCAACGCAGCTGTGGTCAGCGCGAAGCTTAAGCTGTTTGCCTTTGGAGGTACCAGCGTCAGCCATGACAAGCTGCCCAAAGTTCAGTGCTATGACCAGTGTGAAAACAGATGGACGGTACCAGCCACCTGCCCCCAGCCCTGGCGCTACACAGCCGCAGCTGTTCTGGGTAACCAGATTTTTATTATGGGCGGAGATACCGAATTCTCTGCGTGCTCCGCTTATAAATTCAACAGTGAGACATACCAGTGGACTAAGGTGGGAGATGTGACAGCCAAGCGAATGAGCTGCCACGCAGTGGCATCTGGCAACAAATTGTATGTGGTCGGAGGATACTTTGGCATTCAGAGGTGCAAAACGTTGGACTGCTACGATCCCACATTAGATGTGTGGAACAGCATAACAACTGTGCCCTATTCGTTAATTCCCACGGCATTTGTCAGCACATGGAAGCACCTCCCCTCATAATTGTGTGCATGTTGCAATTACAAATTATCAGGTAAGAAATAGCACGTTTGAATTCCGCTGTAATAATGCTTTTCACAAAAGCTTTTCAGCAGCAGCTCTGAGGAGGGTGAGTATATGCAATCCACTTTTGCAGCTGGAGCAACTGAGAGTCGTGTATTCACGGGCAGTTGTAAGCCAGGCACCGTGTCTGTGACAAAGTCAGATGCTGGAAGTGGTTAGCCATGTATCTTGCAGCTGGTTCTCTTAGGGGGCCTTCTTCTGCGTGATGTGGATGTTGAAGTTTTATTTGCTCAGCCCTTCGTTTGTGTGGAAGTGCAGATAATTTGGAAATTTAATCCTGCTCTGTGTTTAGATACTAAATGCATGCTAAACAAGGGTTCAGTGCTGTTTTCGTGATGGCAGAGGCCAGGTCACTCCATATATCCAGTAACAGTGCCCGGAAAAGATACTGTAAATTCTGATCTGAAGCTTGATAGTGAATTCACTTGAATTTCCAGGTGGACAGCGTGCTTGCACTGTGCAGACAGCTTTTGGGGAAACTTGCTGCCTTATGAAAGGTGTTTTACAGGCACTGCAGCCCTAGTTTTCCATCTCGCCTAGACAGCATGGTTGCACCTGCACAGACTAAGGTTGCATTTGCTCCACTGATACCCTTCAAAGTACAGATTTTTCAAAATAGTTATGAACATATATATGTTGGACTAGATATAGTGTTGGGAAGACATATAATTAATATTGCTGGCTGAAATAATTACCAGTCTATAGCACATACTGTTCCAAAACAATTTAATTATACATAATGGGCCAAGCTCTTACCAGGTGCAACTTCAGCATTGTATCTTCTCACAAGCAAGTCTGAATTTGGCCTTTGTTGTTTTGGTTGTTGTGAATTTCTGATTTCTAGGAGGAGGGGAGAAAAGGTTTGTGAAGAAACCCACTAAAAACTCCAGGTACCTACAAGAATTATTTTTCAAATCCATTTTTTCATGCTAACTACCAACTGTTAATTCAACTATTACTAGTTTTTCCTAATTTTTATCTTTTTCTAGAGTTACATCACTTAAAATAAGTCACAGAAATTTTCCAGAACTATTAGTCTGTGTATTTTGCAACAAATCTGGCAGACTCCCTTTGGTGTTGTGTTGCCCTTCTCCACTGCTCCGCCCTTGAGACTTCAGTACACAGTCACAGTTACCACCAGCCAACCAAACAAATATACAGGCATGCTTAATCCTAAATAATCTATGCCTGTGAGTGGGAGTTTCTTTTTGAACAGTGTGTAGTGTAACCATTAAGTTAGGCAGGCAGGTTAGAAGGAACAAATCAAATAAATACAGTTGCTGTAATTAAATGAGCTTTGCCTTTACATTTAAGTTACGTAGAAATCAAGGCTGATGGAGGTTTTCCAGAAAATAGGAAGAACAGCTTGTGTATAAAGACTTCCCTAGGTACTTCTGTTGAGACAGATCATAATTGGAGACATTTGCCGGACTCTTGCAGTAAACAGGGAACACAAATGTCTTTGAAGCAGGGTAGACAGAAGTATATACCTAGAAATGTAGGGTAATCGTGAAATTCCTTTCTCTGTGGTACACTGAGGATTCAGCATGTAGTTGTCTTTCAGCCAACTCGGAGCTTTGGCTGACTAAAGAATAGGAGGTTGGGCCTGTGCAAAGCAGCAGGTCAGCATGGAAATCTAGTGTGAAATCGGGCTGTGTTGTGCCATCGGCTGCTTTTGTCTCAGGTGGTTGGTTGTCTTAAACACTGCCCTCTTTCCTCTCCTTGCTTTGTTTTTACCAAACTTACTATTGGGAAAGCCGAGCAAACCCTGGAGACTTAACCACATCCTGGGTGCTGGGAGGAATCGCACCCCCCAACAGCCAGCAGATGGAAGCCCTGATTTCTGCACCATGGCTTCCCCCTTAGCTGGGAACAGTGACTTGACATCTTCAGTTAATTTCTGTTATTACTGACTTTCAAGCAGTTCTCCGTGTTATCAAAGCAGCAGTATTGAATGCCCTGACTTGTGTCTGTGCCAAGAAAAATATTGACTTATTCTTCTGAAACTGACTTAATTGTTCTGAAGTTTACAGTACATGAGAGGGAGTGTTTTATTTTGAAAAAGAGTCCTCGTATAACGGTGCAAAATGCTTTCCTTTGCTTTGCAGTGTCTTGTTAAAAGCCATTATTTTTGCTTCACTAACAGACAAGATAACTGGCTGAACGCAGCCGTATACTGAAATCTCTCCAATGCTCAGTACTCATCCAGCAAGTAGGGTTTTTTTTTTTTCCTGCTGACTCCTGCTGCTTTGTCAGTGGGTGGCAGGGACAAAAAGGAAATTACTTTTGATTACCCTCTGTTTTCCTGGCGCTGTGTGGCCCCAGTCTGTCAGCTTTCAGGAATACTTCAGTCTGCTTTGTCCTGTTTCTCAAACTTGGGGCTTTTGCGTAACTTGGGGATTTTGAGACCTTTGTTTCAACATCATGAAGATAGTGTATTTCAAGCCCACAGCTGCAAAGAAGCTTGATGCTCTGGGCTGTAATGTAGTCTGTGGTGTTTCCTGTGAGTGTTCCCTGTTGTTCTTACTACATCTCAAGCTGTGATGTCTGTGCTCAAATGAACTGAGTGTTCACTGGAGCTCCTTTGCATTGTAGTGATGTAGGATTTGCCTCCTAAAATTCTAGCAGTGCTGCTAGAAATTACTGTGATGGGCTGTTTGGAAGCTGGTGTTTTAATACAGCTTCATAGTGAAAAAGCAAAGCACAATCTCAGCATCCAAAGGCTGAATTTCTCATTGAATAATCAGTATTTTAAAAGGGCTCTAGGATGGAATTATTGATGCATGGTGCGTTGCTGTGTGAAAAGAAATGAGGCAGACTTCTGTTCTAATGAATAGCAGATATGTTTTAAATAAGGGGATTATATGACCCTTTCTATATTGTGAATAAAATGAATTTGGAATTCTTCATGGTGAACAGAGGCATTGGGGCGAGACTCCTTCGCCTCCCCTTCTGCTTTACTCCAACTAGGTTTGCCTTGGCCTGGGGATAGTAAAAACTCTTTGCACTAAGTGTTAATGTGAGTTTTGATGGAAGAGAAATGTACAAAGTTACATTTGCTTAAAACAGTTCCACAAAACTTTAAGATTTTAGGGGAACCTAGAAATGCTGAAGTACGCAGGATGCAGAGCCCATCATATTGAACTGTATTAGGCCAATTTGATTTAGGTTTCAAATGACTGAATTTGTAGCCAGAAAATTTAATAGTCTTTCTGGGGTCAGGAGGATGGTTTGCAGAGTAAGGGTAGTAGAACAGTGAAGGCAGAATCTGACCCTAAATAATTAGGTCTTGACTGACTCTCATATCAGTAGCTGGCGAACACTGAGGTGGTCAGGGAGTGGGGAAGCCCATCAACTGGATTGTATCCTGAGCATAGCTTTTAGATTTTCTTTGATATCTAACAAAAATGTTATGGTACATTGTCTCAGGAAACCCTTTTAAGTTTTTTCTCTCTCTCCCCCCTCCTCCCTTGCTTTTTAGTTTACTTCTTTATTTGGAGAAGATAATTGGAACCTCAGATCTGGAGAAACTTTTAATGAAGAAAAATCATTCAGCGTCTCTTGCATTTGAAGAAACTCATCTGCACCTTGTAAATTATCTAACCTAGACATGAAGGAATGGGAGGAAAAAGAACTGTCTTCAGTGCTTCAGCACATGGTTTAAATATGAATGGACGAACCTAGGATCTGGCCCTTGTGCTAGTAATCGTGGATTAATGCCAATATTAATCAGTCCTTCAAAGAAGAAAAAGAGGAGACAGAACTTCTGAGTTGTGCAGCACACAGCGCTCGATTTCTGTGGACTCCGATGTTTGTGAAATTTGAAATGCTTGTCACCTCTCTTTGTGGTGGTTTGAAGTGCCAGCGCCAGCTGCAGGGGAAGCAGGCCAGGTCTGAAAAAGCGAGATGCTGCTGTGAATGAAGATAACAGCGGTGTTGCTGCTGAACTCTGCTAACCGGAGCGTGCTTGTCTGTGGGCAGTGCCTACAGCATCTCTTAGATCCCGCATTGCATTGTCCTGTGTGCAGTGAGTGACCTTCCGCTTGCTGAGGAGCAGACCGGTGGTGAAATGTTTTTGCAACAGTGGGGAACGAATGACATCCCCCCCAAATGCTCCTTGTTCCCTTTCCCCCCTGTATTTATAAGTAATTCAGACTGTCCCATTCCTGTTATGTTACTTGTTGTAGATATAGTTATTTATTGTTCAGTGCTTGCATGCTGAAACAATGCCTGCAATTGTCTTCATGTTGCAAGGGCTTGTGTGAATTGTTGTATGTTTTGCACAGTTTGTGATCGCTGACTTGCTCTGCTGCACAAAGAAAGAAAACTGTTGGGTAACAGTTGGAGGTGGGAGGAAGGGGTGGCTTCCCGGTCGGAAATGGAAGGATTACAAGGCAGGATCTTAAATTACACATGTACTAAAGGAAGAAGCCATGGAGGTCACTTTCTCAGGCCACCAGCTCCCCAGGTTGCATGTGGTGTGTCTTGTAGATGGTGTCCTTGCTACATTTCATTTGTTGGTCATGCCTTTCAATTTCTAATCTGGAAATAGCCAAAATCTCTTGCAGCTCTCTCTTTGTGCAGCTTCCCGATTGCAACACAAATACTGTGGAAGAGCTTCTGGATACCAAGCCCAGATGAAGTCGTTGTCCAAAGTTATTTATTTATTTATTGGGTTGGAGAAGGGTTTCCTACAATGTAGCCACATTGACCTGAGTGAGTGGAGTATGGTGATAAAAAATAAAAACAAAAAAACCTCAAGATAGGTTAGTGATGAAGTCTTAAAAAAAAAAAAGAGCAGCAATTTTGCACTGACTGGATTGCCTCATCCATCTGGATTTCAGATGATCATCTGAGTGACCAGGTGTCAAAAGACCCAAGTGCTCTAGCAAAATTCTTATGGGGATAGAAAAAGAATTTCAAACCTCTTAATCTTAAAAAATAGCCCTCAGACTCTGCTGCCTTTTATTTTCCTTAGCCAGGTGTGTCTTTAAACACTTGGTCGCTCAGAAGCGACAGATACAATCCTGAGAAACCAAACTTTGGTTTTTAAATAAATTTGTTTCCTATCAGTCTGGTCTTGAGACAGAGATGAAGCTACTCTTTTTCTTCTGGATTTCAGAAGCTTGTGTTTCACAGGTGCTTTTTTTGCCAGATCCTGTCATGAAGCATGTATTGTATTGTGTTTATTCCTAAATGTTTCTGGAGCCCAACTTAACTGGCACATTCAGTAACATGGTTGGTGTGTGCTGCAGTATAAGTAAACAGCTGCATGCGTGCATGCAAAACAAAAATAGTCACATTGGTGATGCTTGCCTTTCTCTGTGTGACAGTGATGTAGCTGTATTTGTGAAAGCTCTGTCATCTGAGTGTTTACTGGAAGTATCACTGGAAGTTTCTCTGTGCTGCCTTACATTTGACTTGCTGTTTGGAGTAGACCCTTACATTTCAGAAATAGAGTATTTGGAGTTCTGTGAATACGAAGAGAATATTGATGAATTAGCAAAGGCATTAGTAGTTTTTTAAAGGGTGAGGACCAGCTGGATGTGAACAGTTTTATAGTTCCTCTGGTTAAACTGATTTCTTGAAATGGTAGATTAAGCAAGTGTTTAAACCTACAGCCTCCCCCCTACTCTCTGCCCCCAGCATTAGTTCTTTTCTCTTTGATGGCTTTTAAGCAATAGGAAAACATCTTAGATAGGATAGGTCTCCTTCCTATACCCCTGTACTTGCACAGGTTGCCCCGTTGAAGCAAACAGCCTTGAATTGTTGTTGCCTTTCACGTTGTGGATCACTCCCGGGAGTGTGGAAGGAGCCATAAAATCAGACTTCCTGCCTTTTGCATGTCCTCTCCCCAGGCATAAGTGACTGCACAAGGTATGAGGAAGCAAAGAACTGGGTCCCCAGGGGCCCACTTCTTTGAATAAGGGCATATAGGTTTGAGACCCTTTTTCTCCGTCAAGCTGATCGTTGTCCAGATGTGAAGCTGCACTGCATCTAACTACGTAGCCTATGAAATCGGTTTTGTAGTGCCATGCAGCTTCCGAAACTGGGATGAATTTTCTGCAGCTGCTCCCAAAGTTGTGGTCTGTTTTCAAGTCCGCAATTTATTGCTGTGTGTAGGCTGAAGGAAGCTGAAGTCAGGGTGGGCCTCTGGCTCTGCAGGGAATATGCTAGGCTCTTGCTCTTTGAATTGATGTGGGAATCCTGACTAGCTACTTGACCATTCCAGTCCTGCAAAACACCCCACACTTTGAAGCAAACGCAGTTCGCAGCAGAGTGCACACAAAAACCCTGGCATAAGATGGGAAGGTTCCTCTTATTTTGCGTGCTGGTTGCTGTAGAAACATACAACAAAGGACAGCCTTCCTCTTCTGGTATAATTGTGCAGCCCCTTTTCTCTAGGTCTGACACCTGCCTGAATAAGAGTGATTAGAGCAGAATAATGTTCCCTTTCCTGGCTATTGAAGATGTGGTTCATGTCCTTAAAAAAAAAAAAGTGCAAGTGAAGAAGTAAAATTGTCTATGTTGTGTCTTTTTGTTTGCTACTACATCTTAAGGTTTTGTAAAACTTGCATTTTTTTTCACAATGTGAAACTGAAGGTCAATAAATTATTAGAGATTTTCTCTCCGTGGAACATTTATTTCAAGTGTTGTTGCTTCCTCACCTTCCTCCCCACCCCCAAATGCTTTGAATCCCGTATAATGTCCTTTTCATGTCCTCTTAATAAAAGCGCTTCGACAACATGCAGTTTACTACTTTGGTTTAAGCTTCTGCTTCAGCTGCACTTCCCTTCCCTTTGTTCTGTTCTGCTGCTTTTACTATGATTTCTATCTCAAAGTTCAGCAGTTAAAACTGCAGGGCCTCAAAACATTTAAGAACAGGAAATGCAAGTTTGTTGGTGCTTGCTGTACAGTTTAGCTAGTGCCTGATACGACTTGGAAGCGGAATTAGGCATCTCGAATCCTTCCTAATTATTCTCAATGCAAAAAAATGCTGGCTGTGTGTAAAAGATTCCAGTTGTTCTATATAATGCACACATATAGCCAAACTCTTTGATCTTTTCAGCTTGCTTGCATTTTTATGGGTATACAGGGTGGTTGGGGTGTTTTTTTTTTGATTGTTTCTTTGGGTTTTTTTTAATGCTGTTGGTTTTTCTGCATTGGCTTAGCACCTCTCTGGCCTTAGGGTGTTGCTGACCACTGTCCAGGTCTAAAATAACATCATGGAGTGTCATTCATGTACACATCCTGGAGGTTCAGTTGCTCGGGTCTGCTGAGTACTGACCTGCTGTCCTGCTTAGAAGAGGATTTTCCTCAAGTGTGCATCCATTGCTTTGGAGCAAAGGAGCCCGGCCTTTCTTCCATGCTTGAGTTATTTCACTGCCTAACATCTCATCCCTTTGCCTGTACAGCTCTGGAGGAGGAAGTAAAAGAGAAGGAGGTGTCCACGGGTCACAGCACAGTGCAGCAAGGATGCTGATGGCTTCAGTTGCCATCGGTAGCCTGCACAGTGTGAGTTGTGGAACGGGGTTCCTGGCCCTGGAAAAGAAATTGTAGTGCTTGTTTAGCAGAGAGAGAAAAGCAAGGCAGTAGCAGCAAGTGCTGCTTTCTGCAAGAATTAAGTTTTCTGAAATCTTCTCATCTACCTCTGTTAAAATTTCTGCAGCTGCCTGCAGAAAGTCACAGGTTTCTTCGGGGTGTTTATTTGCCGAAAAGAGTCAGGGCTACAGTATGAAGTGACTTTCAGGCCTTGGCACTGCTCAGTTAACCTGTGTTTAGGTGTGTACAATCAGTGATAGCTGAGGGAGTGGGACACTTATCTCAGAGAATCTTGAAATATGAAGGATACTGGAAAAAATCAGCCTTCCAACAGGGCAGGATAAGGTTGAATCGGCTACAGTGCTCGTAACCTGGGTTCTTTTTTCTTATTTCAATTTCACCAGGGCCTGGGATGCTTACAGCAGCACTGGGCCTGAACAGACTGCTGTAGAGTGACTCACCAGTGTCGTTTTAGGGCATCAGGTTACTTAATGGAGGACTTTGGTCATGGATTCAAACTCCTTCACTTGGCTATGAGTGTGGAAGACTTCTCATACCGGAGGTCTGATATTTATGGTGAGGATTTAAAATGGATAATTACATTTAGATTTAAAACAGCTGATAATCTGTAAATTAGACACCTGCAAGGCATTGGCTCCATTCATGGTATCAGTACTAAATGCCTTGAATTATTAGAAAGGAATCAGCTCATTAGCGTTGAGTATGGCTCCATCAAGCATACCTGGGTGATCAGCCCTGACCTGGGAAAGTCTCAAAGGCTCTGTCTATACTAGCAAATTGAACATACCTGGGAACAGTCTCTGGCACGAAACAGCCGTGAGCTGTTTGGGCAGCCCTTTGTCCTGGCAAGGGAGGGTGGCTGCAGGCAAGCTGCTTGGGGTGGCTGCCGGAGCGCTCTGGCTCCTGAGCATTGCCCGGGAATGCTCCAGAGGAGTGCGAGTTTGCACGGGCCAAAAACGTGCTGGGGCTGCTCAAACAACTTAGCAGAACTGACGGTTGTCTTCCAGTGCCTGGGAACATTCCTGAGTGCAGTTTAATATATTGCTGTTATCCCAGCTGGGATGTCCAAGGAATGTCAGTTCTAGGTTCTGGATAACTGGGTGGAAATTGTCTGACCCAGCATTAGTAACCTAAATACTGTTGAAGGTGGAGGAAGGAATGCTGTCTCTGGGTCACCCAGACCTTGATAAGTGGAAAATATGGGTCCCAAAGAGGTGGAGACGCACTGCTTCTTCAGATGCCTTGATGGGAAACTTTGGAAGTGCGGAGCAAAGAGGGCAGGAGTGCCCACACAGGTGAAGAACGACTGGTGTGCATGAAAGTAGGAGGTGGCAGTGCCCTGTGGGCTTTACGGTGGCAGCATCATGTCTGCTTCTGGTTTCAAAAAAACAAAAAGTGGAGCAGGGCTCTGTCACAAAGAGACAGCTGACGCCTCCAGTGGGAACACATACGTGTGCCCATACCCTTGGCTAGCAAATACCGAAGGAGACAAAATGAAGTCTCTTCTTTTAAAGGATTGCTGGTCCTCAGCTTTACAGGCACATCATCACTTTTGGCCCTTACATCTCTAAGACCTATGTAATTTACTCCCCTCCACAGTGTGAAAGGCTGCGATCTGCAGTAGTAACCTGGTCTATCAATGTGTGTATGTGTATAAACCATACAGAAACATACGTATCATAGGAAAATTCTATGTTTATTCAAATCTTTACATTTCTGTGTGGGTGTGGCATAAATCAAAGTACAAACTCCCTCAGTGGTAACATGCACATACACACCAGGACCATCTGTCCTCTGTGTGTCTTTAATAATGGTCTGTGAATTTTAAAGTGTCACTACTTGCTAGAAACTGTACATTTAAAGATGAGAATTACCCTTAAAACTAAAAATGTACATAAGGTATGACTGTGAATTAAAATGAGTGGTTAAATAAATTGCAAATCTCTTTCCTAGTCATGTTTGGACTATGCTTCTGGCCTGACAATGCTCCGACAGTCTCAGGAAACCAAATTAGACAATGTGTCCTTTTTTTTGTGTGTGTGTGTCTAGTTGCCCTAGAAACCATAATCTTTATCTCTGAAGTGATGGAGAGCAGTGAAGGAGGCAAAGCCGCTGGAATTTCTGCCAGGACCCCTCCTAATCCTTCTCTTATGTTATCAGACATTTAGTAAATTACTTAACGCTTGTGTATTAGATGAAGTTCATTAAATATTTTGTAATCACTGTGTGGAATTTGAGGGTCATAGCCCGTGGTCTGATTCAGAGGTAAAGTTTATGGTTGACTGTGTTACTTAATTGCAACTATATATTTATGTGAGCCAGAGTCACAAAGACAAACTAAGATTTTACAAATATGCATCTCTTTCCGTGAGATTTCAACATATCTCACCACATTTCATCCCAACAACAGGTTTCTGAGGGAGCAAAAATGTTTAGTCCCAGCCTCGTGCCAGGAAGCCAGGGCATAGGGCTTTTGTCGAAGGATGCAACAGGAGTCACAGCAGAGCCTCCTCCGGTCTCCCAGCACCTTCTCCTGGAGCCACTGCGTGCACTGCGCTGGTCAATGAGACGTCAGGCTGCTTTGTGAGACTGGCTGTGAAAACTTGTCATCTCATTCACGTTGTTAATTGGCTTGAGAAGGGGTTAAACTGTTTACAGAGATGTTGTCTCCCAGGTCTAACAGAACTAGGGGGGACTTGCTACAAGGCAGACAGGAGCAGGCTGGCTTTTTATGTAGCAGTGAGGGACAATAGTTCTTTCAGGCAGACAGTTGCTCTTTAGCTAAAGAGTGCTGATAGGAAGCAGACAGGTTTGGGGAGCTGCTGGTAGCAGAGTATTTACATGGACTCAAAATGTTATTCTGCTCCTCAGAATCCCTACCTGTATGGAGAGGTACTGGGCAAAAGAAAGATGCATGTCAGATTTTTTGTATTGAATGCAATAGGCTTTCTTTTTGATCCCCAGAATAGAAATATCTTGTCTTACAAATACTGGAAAGAGGAGTTTAAAGCCTGGGGATCACTGTAAAGGGACTCAGGCAATGCAGATTTTCTCCTGGGGTGAATGGCTGGCTGCAGTAGCCTGGTATGGGAAGCGGCTGGGTGAGAGGACATCAGTGGGTTGGTGGAAGTGTCCCTGGGCACACAGAGTAGTGGTCCAGCTTTCATTTCCATGCCAACTTAGCCCTTAGTTTCCTTCAACCCCATCTTTGCTCTTGCAGCCCATTTCTGCATAAACTCCTCCTAGACCCGTTGCCCCAGACCGTACAGTTAGACGGGGAGAGCAGCGAATCTTACAGATGTTAGCAAGAAGGGAGGTGAAAAGCTTTTGGCAGCATTTTGCTTACATATTGCTGTTGAATGTGGTCCAGGAGCTGTATCCCATGGCCTGATAATCCTGCAGAGGATCTGCCTTTGTCTCGCTGTACCTGAATAGCACAGCTTTAGCCCCTTTTTCACATGGCTCACGGCTATTAGCTGTCTGCAGCGCTGTTTGGCACAGGCCTGTATCTAGCTGTTTCTGGTTAACTTTGCAAAAACCCTGAAAATACTCATGTCATAAGGTAAGATCTGATGTGTTGTGTTAGCTGGTGTTTTGTTAGCTTTAAAAGGGTTAGTCATCGGTGCTGATGTACGTCCTCTTCTGTTTAGCTGAAACATGCCTTTCATCTTTGATCCTGCAAATGGGGTTCTGGAACAGTTGGGCACGTGCAGATGCTCTCTCAGGGACCGCCTCACCCTGCCCACGGGTGTCCAAACACCCTCCCTCTTTCCGGGGGGTGTCGGGGTTTGTTAGCTACTTTGCATTTTCAGCAAATCAATTCAAGTTGATAGAAAAAGTTCTCTTCTCCCTACGTCCCACCCAGATGAAAATACCACCCCTTTAGTCAAAGAGCAGGTCAGTCAGTCTTTCCTCACCTGGTATTTTTTGCAGATTTTTTTTTGCCAATCTCCTTGGGATGGACATTTTGTTTGCTTAGTTTTGTATACAAAAGTGGAAATTTTTTTCAAGGTGTGACTTGGCAGCAGCAAGGAAACACACCTGCTTGTGCCCTCCTGGCCACAGCATTGCAGCGTGGTGCTCACTGTGGGATGGAGGGAACAGGTTGGACAGGACTCTGAGCAGCTTAATCTAGTTGCAGATGTCACTGCTCACTGCAAGGAGGCTGGACTAGATGACATTTAAAGGTCCCTTCCAACCCAAAGCATTCCATTTTGTGATCTGCGTGGGTAAAAAGCAGCTGCTTGTGGGACATGCTCCAGGTGTGCAGCCCGGAAGGTGGGCATGGATGTGTTGATAGTACAAGTGGTGACTGTGGTATCTTTAGAAGTACAGGAGCTTTCTTCCAGTTAGAGCAGAGCTGATGCAAAGGGTCTGAGATGCTGAAGGAAGCGAGTTTCCTAGGGACCCAGAGGAGACTTTGTCAAGTTTCTTCAGCATTCACAGTTGCTGGACTAGTGGGAAAGGCTGTAGGAAAAAATACATGTTTTTCTATGTCACACTTTTCCTCCAGGAAAACATGATATTAGTGTCTAAGAATCTCCACTTTGTTCACCTCACACAGTGCATTTGGGTGTTTCTATTTAAAAGTTATTTTATCTGAGACTATAATAAAATATGACGGTATTGATCAACACCCTATGGGTATATATGATCCATCTTGCTTTCAAGAAAGGATAGGGCACTCGCATTTCAACCCTCTGCCTCATTCAGAGTTGTGTCCAGCTGCTGCTTGGTGTTGCTTGCCTGGGACCACAAATAGAAAATGGGGAGAAACAGCCTTGCTGTAATTGCTGGTGAACAGATGGCTCAGAACTGATTGCAGCCCTAGAAACTGAGGATGCAGCTCTGGATCCTGACTCTGCACCAAGGCTCAACTTCAGATAACTGCAGATGCAGCTGCCAATAAGCTGAGGCACGTTTTCTCACTCCTTGAAGCTACTTCAGTCACTGGAAAAACAAGTTATGTCTTTCTCCCACTGTAATCCATTTCAAAGTTGCAATGAGGAAAAATATTTATGGTTAAAAAAAATTAGAAACTGTGATATGGGCTTTATAAATTCGGAGATAATTTAGTGGGCTGTTTAGAGAATTGCACAGTCAAGGCCCGTAACAAGAATATGTAAATAAAAAGGTGTAAGAGTGATTTTTAACTTAGTTGGGATGGATTAATTTTGATCTCTAAAACAGGTAAAGATTTTTTTCCCTATTTTTATTGAGCTATTCTAGTTAAAAGCTGGCCTATAAAATTCTGTACCTTTCCTCCTGTCATCTCAGATACAACTTTTACCCTGCGAGTATGTCTGTTTGTGCTTAATTTCACGCAGCCTGAGTACTCCTGTTGAGTTCAGTGTATTCATTCAGAGACCATAATGTTAGCATGTGTCAGTTGCAGGATTGAGATCCATGCTAATAGGAAACAATTTCATGATGGAGCTCTGCAGGGTACTGTCATAAAGGGTTGAGGGATGGCCAAACCCTTTGATTATTCTATTGAGGTCATCAAAAACATTGTTTCTGTGACAGACATTACCCACTCCTAAGGGTGCTTGAAAAACACAATAGACAGAAAACAGCTAAAATGACATATAAAATCCTAATACTGAGCACAGAAACAATACAGTTTTAATGGTTTTAGTTTGTCATTTTTAGAATTTATTTATTT
>Ga0181612_112688_pt1 | contig 19002 bp, 14 predicted proteins | sample HoacroProtozoa21_FD_119630 | JGI IMG/M metagenome (GOLD analysis project Ga0181612, IMG submission 119630) | Hoatzin crop microbial communities from Cojedes, Venezuel. Combined Assembly of Gp0051906, Gp0051904, Gp0051908 | reverse complement strand
ATCATCATCATTGCGGCAGACGACGATGTGATGCCTCAGACCAAAGAGGCTATCAACCATGCTGTTGCCGCCAATGTGCCGATGGTGTTCGCAATAAACAAGATAGACAAGCCAGGAGCTAATCCAGAGAAGATAAAGGAACAGCTTGCCAACATGAACTACCTGGTGGAAGACTGGGGCGGCAAGTACCAAAGCCAAGAGATATCAGCGAAGAAAGGCGTCGGCGTAGATGAGCTGATGGAGAAAGTTCTTCTTGAGGCCGACCTTTTGGAACTCAAGGCCAATCCAAACAGGAAGGCAACAGGATCGGTGATAGAATCATCGTTGGATCGCGGCCGCGGTTATGTTGCTACAGTGCTGGTACAGAACGGCACGCTCAAGATGGGCGACATAGTTCTCGCCGGCACACATTACGGCAAGATCAAGGCGATGTTTAACGAGCGCGGCCAGCGCATCACCTCAGCCAAGCCAGCCGAGCCGGCATTAATCCTTGGTCTTAACGGCGCTCCGACAGCTGGTGACACCTTCCATGTGATGGACACAGAACAGGAAGCTCGTGAGATAACCAACAAGCGCGAGCAGTTGCAGCGCGAGCAAGGATTGCGTACTCAAAAGATGCTGACACTAGATGAAGTGGGCCGTCGTATAGCCTTAGGCAGTTTCCAAGAGCTGAACATTATCGTGAAGGGCGACGTTGACGGTTCGATAGAAGCCTTGAGCGACTCATTGATAAAGCTGTCAACCGAGCATATACAGGTGAACGTGATTCACAAGGCAGTCGGTCAGATTTCAGAGAGCGATGTATCTTTGGCAGAGGCATCAGACGCCATCATCATTGGTTTCCAGGTGCGTCCATCTGCATCAGCCCGTCACCTAGCCGACCAGGAAGGCGTGGATATCCGTTTGTACTCAATAATCTACGATGCTATTGAACAGGTGAAGGCCGCAATGGAAGGCATGCTTGCTCCAGTAGTGAAAGAAGAGACCACAGGTACCGCAGAGGTACGTCAGGTATATAAGATCAGCAAGGTGGGCACAGTAGCCGGCGCATTCGTATTGAGCGGCAAGATCCACAGGAGCGACAAGATCAGAGTGATACGTGACGGAATTGTGGTATTCACAGGTTCGATAAACGCCTTGAAGCGATTCAAGGACGACGTGAAAGAAGTGAACACCAACTTTGATTGCGGTATATCAGTAGTGAACTTCAATGATATCCGTGAGGGCGATATACTTGAGTCGTTCATGGAAATAGAAGTAAAACAGAAGTTATAGAAAACATCAAGAGAAACCAAGGCGACATGCGTCGGCATACATCAAGAAATGCGTCGCATGTTGCCGATTTCATATATTCAAGCTTATGGTTGAGTTAATTTATGTGGTATGGGGAATAGCCGCTGTAATAGGTTTGTGGCAAGGATTTTTCAAGCAGTTGGCCAACCTGTTGGGCGTAGTTATAGGTCTTGTATTGGCGACGTCGCTCTACCATCGTTTCGGAGAGATTCTAGCCCCTCACACGGGCACATCGGAGACTACGATGAGCATGATAGGATTTGTAGTGATAGCTGTTTTAGTCCCGATATTGTTAGGCTTTTTGTCCACCCTGCTGACAAAGTTGTTTTCCGCCGTTCACTTAGGTTTCATCAATCGTTTGGCAGGCGCAGTATTATCGATAGTGATTTATACATTCGTCATGAGTTTCGCGTTCAACGTAATGGACTTTGTGAAGAGCAATGGCGGATTTCACAGCGAGAAGCTAGATGAGCGTCCCGCCCTATATTATGACGTGAAACATTTGGGCAGCAGCTTTCTTCCCAAGTTTTTGATAGTGAATGACGCTACAGAGGAGAAGATGCTGGAATCTTCGGGCAAGGAAGACGAGGCCCGCCACGGACTATCAGACATATTCAAAAAGTAAATATAGAGAAGGATATGAGTGAGTCGAATTCATTTGTGAGGAAGGTAGCCGACCAGAAATACCAATACGGTTTCACTACCGACATAGCTACAGAAATAATCGACAGAGGATTGACGGAAGAAACGATTCGCACAATATCATCAAAGAAAGGCGAGCCCCAGTGGTTGCTAGATTTCCGTTTGTCGTCGTTCGCCATCTGGCAGAAGATGCAAGAGCCTCGTTGGGGTCATCTGAAGATGCCAGAGATAGACTACCAGTCGATATCCTACTATGCCGACCCGTTGGCAGGCAAGAGCAAGGATGGTCCCACCGAGATAGACCCAGAATTGATGAAGACGTTTGACAAGCTTGGCATACCCCTTGAAGAACGTCTGGCATTGAGCGGAATGGCAGTTGACGCGGTGATGGATTCCGTATCGGTAAAGACCACTTTCAAGGAACGCTTGGCAGAGAAAGGCATCATTTTCTGTTCGATAGGCGAGGCAGTGAGAGAATATCCCGACTTAGTGAAGCAATACCTAGGCAGTGTTGTTCCACCTCGTGACAATTACTATGCAGCCCTAAATTCTGCGGTATTCAGTGACGGTTCATTCGTGTATATCCCGAAGAACACCCGTTGCCCGATGGAGTTATCGACATATTTCCGCATCAATGCCCGCATGACAGGTCAGTTTGAGCGCACTTTGATAGTATGCGACGAAGGGGGCTACGTATCCTATCTAGAAGGTTGCACAGCCCCGATGCGTGATGAGAACCAGCTTCACACAGCCATAGTAGAGATAGTGGTGATGGACAATGCTGAGGTGAAATACAGCACAGTTCAGAACTGGTATCCAGGCGACTCAGAAGGCAATGGCGGAGTGTTGAACTTGGTGACCAAGCGCGGCCATTTGCGCGGAGCCAACAGCAAGTTGTCGTGGACCCAGGTAGAGACCGGCAGCGCGGTAACATGGAAATACCCGAGTTGCATACTCAGCGGCGACAACAGCGAAGCCGAGTTTTACAGCGTAGCTGTGACCAACCACTACCAACAAGCCGATACGGGCACAAAAATGATACATATAGGTAAGAACACCAAGAGCACAATAATCAGCAAAGGCATATCCGCCGGCAAGAGCCAGAACTCGTACCGCGGACTGGTAAAAGTAGGCACCAAAGCCGATGGCAGCAGGAACTACAGCAGTTGCGACTCTTTGCTGTTGGGCAGCGAATGCGGCGCCCACACCTTCCCATACATGGATGTCCATAATGACAACAGCATAGTGGAACATGAGGCCACGACGTCCAAGATATCAGAAGAACAACTCTTCTACTGCAACCAGCGCGGCATCCCGACCGAAGAAGCCGTTGGCCTGATAGTGAACGGTTACGCCAAAGACGTGATAAACAAGCTCCCGATGGAGTTTGCCGTAGAGGCTCAGAAATTGCTGTCAGTGTCATTGGAAGGCACAGTGGGATAGAGATTGCAGAAGTGTACGTGTGTATATTAACCCCCAAAATAGACAAAGAAGACAACAGATATGATAGAGATAAAGGATTTGCATGCCGGAGTTAAGGGCAAAGAGATACTGAAAGGCATAGACTTGACCATCCGCGATGGCGAGATACATGCCTTGATGGGTACGAATGGCGCGGGCAAGAGCACATTAAGCAACGTGATAGTTGGCAACCCCTTGTATGAGGTGACTCAAGGGAGCATTACCTACAATGGCAAAGACTTATTGTCGATGAAGCCAGAGGAGCGCGCTCATGCCGGCATTTTCTTGTCGTTTCAGCAGCCAGTGGAGATACCAGGCGTAAGCATGACCAACTTTCTGAGGGCAGCATTGAACGCCAAGCGCAAATATGAAGGACAGGAGCCTTTGAAACCGACCGAATTCCTGAAACTGATGCGCGAGAAGCGCAAATTGGTAGAACTAGACTCCAAGTTGGCTAACCGCAGCGTCAACGAAGGCTTCAGTGGCGGCGAAAAGAAGCGCAACGAGATATTCCAGATGGCCATGCTAGAGCCAAAGTTCTGCATATTAGACGAAACAGACTCCGGCCTTGATGTTGACGCACTTCGTATAGTAGCCGAAGGTTTCAACAAGCTGCGCACATCAGAGACAAGCGCGATGGTGATAACCCATTACCAGCGTCTTTTAGACTATATCAAGCCCGACCATGTGCACGTATTGATAGACGGCAAGATAGTGAAATCGGGTCCAGCCGAGTTAGCGATAGAGATAGAGAACCGCGGTTTTGAATGGTTGAAATGAAAAAACATCAGATTTCATGACAGAGAGCGAACTTCAATACATAGAACTCTACAAGAACAACCGCGACCTTATCATGCATCACAGTTGTGATGAGATGAACGCCTTGCGCGACGCATGTATGGAATCGTTTTCACAGAAAGGCTTTCCCAGCCGCAAGGTGGAACGATACAAATACACAGATGTTGATGGGGCGTTTAGTCCGGATTATGGTTTGAACTTGCATCGCATCCCAGTAGAATCGAAGACATGCGACACCTTCAAGTGCACTGTTCCAAAGTTGAACACCCAGATGTACATAGCAGTTAACGATGACTACAGAACAGCGAATGGCCCATTGATAGATGAAGACGGGATATACGTGGGTTCGATGAATGCAGTGAGAGAACATTATCCGGAGATATTGTCACGTTATTACGGCAAGATAGCCATTCCAGGCAACGACAGCATCACAGACCTGAATACGGCATTGTGCCAAGACGGATTGCTGGTGTATGTACCCAAGGGCAAACAACTGAGCAAACCATTGCAAGTGATAAACCTGTTGCATTCCCAGATAGACTTGATGGTAAACCGCCGCATACTAGTGGTGCTAGAAGAAAACGCTTCAGCCACCTTGCTGTTTTGCGACCATGCCATCGACAAGGTGAACTTCCTCAGCACCCAGGTGTTTGAAGTGTATGCCGGCAACAACAGCCAGTTGGACATATACGAGATGGAAGAGACCCATACGGGTTGCAAGCGATTCAGCAACATGACCGTAGATGCCGAGCGCGATTCACGCGTGAACCTGTTTAACGCGACGCTGTATAACGGCATGAGCCGGAACATGACAGACGTGTTGCTGAAAGGCGAGAATTCAGAAGTGACGATGAACGGTTGCGTGATATGCGACAAGACCCAGCATGTGGATAACAACACCCAGATAGAGCATCTTGTGGGCTATTGCAAGAGCGAGGAGAACTACCGCTATGTGCTTGACGACTCATCGGTAGGAGCCTTTGCCGGCAAGATATTGGTTCATCCGAACGCTCAGAAGACCATATCACACGAGAACAACTCCAACCTATGCGTTACAAAGTCGTCTCGTATGTACAGCCAGCCGATGCTAGAGATATACGCAGACGACGTGAAATGCTCACATGGTTCGACAGTGGGAGTGCTCGACGAGCAAGCCTTGTTTTACATGCGCCAGAGAGGCATACCTCTTGACGAGGCCAAATTGCTGTTGAAGTCAGCCTTCGTTTGCCAGGTGATAGACATGATAAAGCTGGAACCATTGCGCGACAATATCCATTACCTAGTGAACAAGCGATTCAGAGGCGAGTTGAGCAAATGCACAGGTTGCAGTTTGTGCAAGTGAGAAAAGTGACAAAAGAGAGAACATATATGTTTGATGTAAACGAAATACGAAAAGACTTCCCGATACTTAGCCATAGCGTCTATGGCAAGCCATTGGTATATCTTGACAACAGTGCGACGACGCAGAAGCCCCGTTCAGTAGTAGATGCGATAGTGAATGAATACTACAACGTCAATGCCAACGTGCATCGCGGCGTTCATTTCCTGTCGATAAAAGCCACAGAACTGCATGAGTCGTCACGCGAGACCGTTCGTGCATTCATCAACGCCCCGTCAACACGCACAATAGTGTTCACGCGAGGAACGACAGAGAGCATAAACTTGGTGGCCAGCTGTTATGGGGAGAGCTTCATGTCGGAAGGAGATGAAGTGATTGTCTCAGAGATGGAGCATCATTCAAACATAGTGCCTTGGCAGATGCTCGCCGCTCGCAAAGGAATAGAGATAAAAGTGATTCCCATAGACGAACGAGGAGAACTTGACATGGACGCTTATGAGAAACTCTTCAGCGAGAGGACGAAGATGGTGAGCGTTACGCATGTTTCGAATGTGCTAGGAACAGTGAATCCAGTCAAACGTATAGTAGATATAGCCCATCAGCATGGCGTTCCCGTTCTTGTTGACGGAGCGCAGTCAACTCCTCATTCCAAGATAGACGTCACGGATTTGGACTGCGATTTCTTCGCATTCAGCGGCCACAAACTGTATGGTCCGACAGGCATAGGTGTTCTTTACGGAAAAGAAGAATGGTTGGACCGTCTGCCCCCATATCAGGGAGGTGGTGAGATGATAAGCCGCGTTAGTTTTGAAGAGACCACATTCAATGAACTTCCCTATAAATTTGAGGCAGGCACACCAGATTATGTTGGCAGTCATGCTTTGGCAGTGGCCATAGACTACCTCAACGGCCTAGGCATGGACGCAATATCGGAATATGAACATGAGTTGACCACATACGCTACAGAACGTCTTTCAGGCATATCCGGCATGAAGATATACGGAACCTCAGCAGGCAAATGCGGAGTGATATCATTCCTTGTGGATGGCATTCACCATTTAGACATGGGAACATTGCTAGACCGTCTTGGCATAGCAGTGCGTACTGGTCATCATTGCGCAGAGCCACTGATGCATAGGCTCGGGATAGAAGGATGCGTGAGAGCGTCCTTGTCTTTCTACAACACACGTGAAGAAATTGACGCACTTGCGGCAGGCATAGAACGTGTGAAACAACTTTTTTGACGCTACGCTTACGCTTTGCTCCAGTGTTTAGTGTTTAGAGTTCAGAGTGTAGTTGATTTTAGTTGGGCCAGATAAAGCTTCGCATAGTGTTTGGAGCTTTGTCGCTTCGCTCCAGTGTGTAGTGTTCAGAGTGTAGTGTTCAGTTGATTTGAGACCAGATTTTCAGTGTAACAGACAAGATATAAGCCAAAAACCATATTGGCAATCATAGAGCAGAAACAAAAATAAAAAACATAGAAACATCATAGGACAATGGCACAGAAACCATCAATACCAAAAGGAACCCGCGATTTTTCTCCTTTGGAGATGTCGAAGCGCAATTATATATTCAATACGATAAAAGAAGTGTATTCATTGTTCGGTTTTCAGCAGATAGAGACCCCAGCAATGGAGAACCTGTCAACCTTGATGGGCAAGTACGGAGAAGAAGGCGACAAGCTGCTATTCAAGATACAGAATAGCGGCGACTATTTCCGCGGCATCAGTGACGAAGAACTGCTAAGCCGTGACGCCTTGCATTTGGCAAGCAAGTTTTGCGAGAAAGGACTTCGTTATGATTTGACAGTGCCTTTTGCCCGTTATGTGGTTCAGCATAGAGAAGAACTGACATTGCCATTCAAGCGTTACCAAATCCAGCCTGTATGGCGTGCCGACCGTCCACAGAAAGGCCGTTACAGAGAGTTTTATCAGTGTGATGCCGATGTTGTTGGCAGTGAATCACTTTTGAACGAAGTGGAATTGATGCAAATAATCGACATGGTATTCAGCCGTTTAGGCATACGTGTGAGCATCAAGATGAACAACCGCAAGATTCTGAGCGGCATATCCGAAGTGATAGGCTGTCCGGAGAAGATAGTTGACATCACAGTAGCGATAGACAAGTTGGACAAGATAGGCATAGACAACGTCAATGCCGAGTTGCTGTCCGCCGGTTTGCCAGAATCAGCCATCTCAAAGTTGCAGCCAGTAATAAACCTCCAAGGCAGCAATTCAGAGAAGCTAGCTACGATGAAAGAGTGGCTTAAAGACAGCGAGACAGGACTGAAAGGCATAGAAGAAAGCGAATACATCTTGGAGAAATGCGGCAATCTGTGTTTCAACAACGAGATAGAGTTGGATTTGACATTGGCCCGCGGCTTGAATTATTACACAGGAGCCATATTTGAGGTTAAAGCCCTTGACGTATCAATCGGCAGCATCACAGGCGGCGGCAGGTATGACAACCTGACTGGCATTTTCGGAATGCCCAACGTGTCGGGCGTAGGCATATCATTTGGTGCCGACCGCATATATGACGTTTTGAACCAGTTGGACCTTTATCCAAAGGAGTCGGTTGACAGCACGAAGCTGCTGTTCGTGAATTTCGGAGAGAAAGAAAGCGACTACTGCTTGCCAATATTAAACAAGTTACGCGGTGCAGGCATACGTTGCGAACTATATCCTGACAGCGTGAAGATGAAGAAGCAGATGAGTTACGCCAACAGCAAGTCGATACCATTCGTTGCCATAATAGGGGAGAGCGAGATGGAGACAGGAAACATTACCCTAAAGGACATGACCGTTGGAACCCAGGAAGAGATAAGCGTGGATGCGCTGATAGAAAAGATGACGAACAACTGACCTCAAAAGACGAAAGAACATGATAATAGATTTTGACAGCATGCCCGACACCGTGATAGAGCATTTCAAGGGCGGCGAGAAACATCTGGCGTCAAAGATGTATTATGACGGCAACATGCGCATCATGCGCGGAATATTGGAGCCAGGAGCATCTATAGGCCTTCATCGTCATGAAGGCACTTGCGAGGTGATTATAATGAAGCGCGGCGAGGGAACAGTGATAGAAAGCGATGGCGAGCATAAGTTGCTAGAAGGCCAGTGCCACTACTGCAAAGAAGGCGAGGAGCACAGTCTTGTCAACACAAGCGACAAAGACCTTGAATTTTACGGCATAGTTCCCTCTCAGGCAACATCGGCATCAAAGTGAGTCGCGGCATTGCCGACCATAAGCCCTTCCACTGTTATTGTGCATTGCAGAGGGCAGAGCAGGCGGGGAACAGAACTTAGACAGATGTGTTGTCAGAACGAGGCATAAAGATGGTAGAGATAGGAAAGACATTGGTGTCATTGGACATATTCGAGGAACGATTCTGTTGTGACTTGGAAGCATGCAAAGGCATTTGCTGCATAGAGGGAGACGCAGGCGCACCGGTATCGCTTGACGAATTGGCAGACCTTGAATCAGCCAGTGAGGAGATATGGGATGACTTAGGCAGGAAATCACGAGAAGTGATAGAACGCCAGGGAGTGGTGTATCCCGACCGTGACGGCGAGCTAGTGACCAGCATAATAGACGGGAAGGACTGTGTGTTCGCATGCAGGGAGAAGGGTTGTTGCTTGTGCAGCATAGAGAAAGCCTACCGTGCTGGGCGCATCGGATTCTACAAGCCTTTGTCGTGCCATCTCTATCCCATCCGTTTGAAGAAGATGGGAGATTACACAGCACTCAACTATCATCGTTGGAGCGTGTGCAAACCAGCCGTAGCCTTGGGGAAGAAACTGGACTTGCCCCTTTACAAGTTTCTTAAGGAACCGCTGATCAGGGCTTTCGGCAAGGAATGGTATGATGAGCTGGAACTGACCGCTAAGGAATTGATTAATCAGGGGTATGTTAGGAAATAGGATTTGTCGCTTCGCTCCAGTGTTCAGAGTTCAGAGTGTAGAGTGTAGTGTTATGTCGCTTCGCTCCAGTGTGTAGTGTGCAGTTGGTTTTTAGGGAACAGTTGTTGAGAATCTTAACGGATGGGGAACACATTTGGGGATATTGGAGTAATTTTGCAGCGGAATCGGATGATAGAGTGACTGTAGGAAATAATTACAAATGAGCGATGTTGAGTTATAAACATCGCATAAAGATGAAAATGGAGAAGATTGATAGAAAATGCGTTGAGAGTTTATCTATCGAATAGACATCCAAAAGCACAAATAGAGAGAATATATCTGTATAAAAGTGCTGATAAATAGAATTTTTTTACTACTTTTACCACGAAATGCGAATAATGTGGAATTATGAGGTTTCAAAGACCTTAGGTAAGACCGAACAAACTGAAAATGTAATCAAAAAGAGGAATAAGATGCAGAAAAATCCTTTATTGACTTTATTGTTGATATCATGTCTGTCGCCGTTGTTCATGTCATGTTCAGACACATCAAAGCTGAATGTATCGTGGACAGAGAAGGCATCAGAGAAAACGTCATCACCATCTCGTCCAGTATTGAACGTTTATGTTGAGAGCAGCGGAAGCATGAACGGCTATACCAATGACGGGTCGGAGTTCAAGGATGCGATATACAGTTATGTGAGCACTTTGGACAGTTACATAGACAAGACCAACCTGAATTTCATCAATACAGAAGTGCTGCCCTACAAAGGCGATGTTGACAAGTTCATCGGTATGATCAACGGTGCTGGTTTCAAGAAGGCGGGCGGTGACACCTCGAAGTCGGACATAGCCGACATGTTCAAGATGATACTCAGCAAGACAGGCGAGGACACAGTGTCGATATTCGTGAGCGACTGCATCCTAGATGTCCCGGAGGGGGCTGCAAAGGATTTCTTTGTAAATCGTCAGATAGCCATCCGCAACGCTTTTGTGAAGCATCTGCAAGGCCATCCTCAGACCGGTGTAGAAGTGTTCCGACTGATGTCGTCGTTCAGCGGCAATTATTACTACACCAAAGGCAAGGAACTGCTCAAAGACGTGGAACGACCATACTACATGTTTGTAATAGGTGACAAAGATGTTTTGTCAACATTAAACCGAAAAGTGCCGTTCACAGAAATCAAGCATGGCGTTGCAAACTACATAGCATACTCACCCTACAGTGAAGCCGCATATACAATCACCAACAAGCATGGGGCAGGAGTGACCCGCAGCAATATGCGTTCAACGTCGGAAGGCCAGTCGTACAACTGCCAGAGCAAGGCTGACAGAGACAGGAAATGCCGCTACAACATAGACATCGACTTGAGCGGAACCCTCCAAGACATGAGTTATATAAACAACCCCAAAAACTACAAGTTCCAGAACAGAGGCGTTGAGGTGGAGAGCGTGAAAGAGAAACGGGGCGGTGACGGAAAGTACAGCCATGTGATACAGGTGTCGATAGACACAGGAACCAAGCCCAGCGGCGAGATGCTCCAGCTGAAATTCCCCCGTCAACCAGAATGGTTAGAGTCGTGCAACGATGACAGCGGGAAGAACATCCAAGAGAACCTGGACAAGACCACAGGCATCAAATACATAATCGGGGGCATCTCGGACGCATACAAAGACGAGAGCCGATTGGCAGAAGCGAAATTCGTAATAAGCAAGAAATAACAGATAAAACAAAGAAAACATAGGAATCATGGGAGAACTATTCATCCGCATCTACGGAATATTCGAGAACTTTTTCGGTTTGGACTTGTCGGATTATCTGTCGGGCAACACCGCCGCAAACGACACCAACCTTTTTATCGGCATCGGTTTGTCGATGTTGGGCATAAGCCTTGCAATAGGTTTGATATACTACTACGTAGTGAATCATCCGCGTTTGAACAACTTGTGGGGCTGGGGATTGTTCCTGCTATTGAACAGCATAATAAATTTCGTTGTGGGTTGGCAATGGACACAGCATGACTACAACATGGGCAAGATGATGGTTCCCGACCCATCGACCGACCAATATGTACCGATGAACATCGACACGACGAATTGCTTGAGTTTCGGTGTGACCAATATGCTACTGTCGATAATATCGTTCATAATCATATCATACATAATCAAATGGTGGAGCAGCAACTGCTCGAAGGCGCCATTCTAAAAAACAGGATTAAATGTCAAAGTTATATATATTCGGAATCGGCGGAACCGGCAGCCGCGTATTACGTTCGTTGACGATGCTCTTGGCCTCAGGCGTTGACTGCGGCGCGGACAGCATAGTGCCGATAATCATAGACCCCGACTATTCCAATGCGGACTTGACCCGTACAGTGTCGTTGCTGAACAAATACAGCACTATCCGCAAGCAACTGAGTTTCGGTACAGGTTTGAACGGAAGTTTTTTCCGTTGCGACATAGAGAAGATACTGCCGAACTACAGCCTTCAGATAAAAGACACCGACGACCGCACATTCCGTTCGTTCATAGAGCAGGCATCGATGAGCAAGGCCAACCGTGCGATGACGAGCATGCTTTTTTCGACAAAGAACCTGAACTCACACATGGACGTAGGTTTCAAGGGCAACCCGAACATCGGCAGTGTTGTGTTGAACCAGATAAGCCAGTCGGAAGACTTCACTCTGTTTGCGAACAGTTTTGAGAAGGGTGATAAGATTTTCATCATCAGTTCGATATTCGGCGGCACTGGCGCGAGCGGTTTTCCATTGCTTCTCAAGACCTTGAGAACCGGAAATACATTCCCGAACTACAGTCTGATAAACGACTGCGAGATAGGCGCGATAACCATATTGCCATATTTCAAGGTGAAGCAAGACGAGGACAGCGAGATAGACTCATCAACGTTCATGTCGAAATCGAAGTCAGCCCTTGCATATTATGAGAACAACATCATCAAGAACGGTCAGATCAACGCCTTGTATTTCCTTGGCGACAACATGACAGGGATGTATGACAATCATGACGGCGGCGCCTCACAGCAGAACAATGCCCATCTGATAGAGTTCTTCGCATCGACAGCGATAGTTGACTTCGGTTTGAAATCACATCCTACGACAGTGAACAAGGAGTTGGGCATCAAGGACGTGAGCACCTCAGTGACCTTCAATGATTTCTACACAGGGCTTAGCACGATGCTCCGGATGCCATTGACCCAGTTTGCTTTGATGTCGAACTGCTTGTCGAACCAATACGACTATCTGAGTTCGTCAACATTCAACGCCAACAACACGCTGCACATAGACAGCACCTTCTACAGCAAGCCATTCATGATAGAGCTGAAGAGTTTCACAGAAGACTACCGCGACTGGTTGGAAGAGATGAAAGATAACCGCCGTTCATTAGACCTGTTTGACTTGAGTTGCGTGAGCACTCCGTTTGAGTTGGTGACAGGCGTCAAGCCAAAGCGCATCATGAGTCCGAAATCGAATTACTCATTGTTTTTCGACCGTTTGAACAGCAGTTCAAAAGACACTAGCGGCGAGCGCGAGAACCGTTTTATGGAAATGTTTGCATTAGCGACCAAGAAATTGTGCCAAGAAAAATTCAATTTTTAGTTAAGAGATATGTCAAAGATACTCAGGATATACAAAGACGGTGCGACCACTTATCAAGACTGGAATGAAAGTCCATCGTTCCCATATAACTCCCACAGCCGTGAAAGCATAGTTGACCCAGACGGTGACACAGCTCAGAAGGAGATTACCTCGATACCATCACCTTTCGCCCGCATGGACTTGGTGAAGAACGCTTTCAAGGAAGTGTGCAAGGTAGATAACCGCGAGCACGCCGATTTAGACGGCCGTTCGATACATCACAAGACAGTGTCGGACACGTTGGACATAGGCGAATTGTTTTTCAACATAGACAAACTAAGCCATAAGCTGGAGATTATCACATGGCACACAGAGGCATGCATCAATGAATTGAAGACTTCGTCGCGTCCAGGTCATGTTTACTTAGGCGATGCATTGGAGAAATACATGCTATCAGACGCGAAGACATATAATTTCGGCCGTCTTCAGAACATATATCTTCTGAATTATCTGGATGGTCCGGATGAGTTGAACATCATAGGCGCGACATCGCCTTCGACCGTGTTCTTCAGCACCGCCAACAAGTTGGACTATGTAGGAGAAGACATCAATTTCGGGACTAGCCATCCGTTTGACAGCAACTACCAGCCATTGTACAGACGCGACCCGTCGTACATCAAAGCATGGTTTGTGCTTCGCAGCAACATTCCCGACTTTGCTACATTGTTCCCGGAGGTTGACAGTTATCTGACCCATACGCTTCATGCCATCCAAGACCAGAGCCTGAAGAAAGAACTGATAAACATCACCGACAGCACGCGCTCTCAATATTCAGAGATAGACGTCACGAGCGACCAAAAGCGCGATACAGTGGAAGTGCTGGGCTACCCGTTGCTCAAGAAGAACCAAGACGCATCGGGCCTTCAGAGTGACTTCGAGATAATGCCAACCCGCAGTGTCAACGACCGTCCGTTGGTTTTGCCAGTGGAATCAGGCGGCAAATACAGCGAATTGAAATACAACACGAGCGAGTGGGGCAAGGACAACAAAGCCCCATACGTAGATGCAGAGCCAGACATCCACAAGAGGATATTGCCATACGATGGACTGAAGAAATCATACCTGACCATAGGTGACTTGTTGGAAGACAGCATAGTGTGCGTTCCCCACAAGATGAACGACCAATACTTCTTCAACGGAAACCTGGACAACAATGATAAAGGCACGTCGTATCTTCTGCCACTGAAGCGCGAGTTCTTCAATTACTTCAGCGCAGCCGACCTTCTCAATCCATTGCCAGACGGCAAGAACATCTTGGAACTTCAGGAATTGGCAGGCAACTCGGTGAAATGCTATCTGCGTATTCCGATCAAGGGCAATGGAAAGGTGAAGTATGTGGAATACACCCGCATATATTACAATTCCAAGAATGCCGACATAACGAAGAACGAAGGTTTCATATCAATATTTGACTTCGCCTCAGTGTTCACCCCGATGGTGGAATTCATCAATGACGAAGACGCATACTACAAGATTAGTTGCGTGAGCACTTATTCATCTCGCTACAACTGGACCTTCGTGAAAGGCAACGAAACCGTGTCGGGCGTTTATAAAGACTGCCGCAACACGACTGGAGCACAAGAGATGTACAAGGCCGATGTTTATACAGTGGAGAAATCGAACATCGACTATTGCCAGATATCGGATGAGATGGGCAACAGCGGCATACTTGTTCCGAAGTTCAAGCGCCAGTCGAACATCAACTCATACGAGTTTTCTGTTGACTTAGGAACGTCGAACACCCATATCGAGTACCGCAAATCCTCTTTGTCAGTATCCCAGCCATTCAGTTTCGATATGGGAGAAAACATCATCTGCCACACCTTCGTTCCGACGTTTGACACCCGTTTAGGTTTCCAGAAAGACTTGGAGACAGAAGACGAACTGATAGAGCGCGACATGCTTCCCGACAGTTTGAACAAGAATGTTGACTACCATTTCCCGACGCGCACCATATTGTCGGCAGCCAAGGTGACCAACTGGCAGAACGTAGTTCGTCCGATGGGAATGACCAACATCCCGTTCACATACGACAAGCGTCGTGACCTGCAATACAACGACTTGATATACAATATCAAGTGGCAGCCAGGCGACAACATGCGCTATATGGAATCATACGTGGAGAACCTGGCATTGATGATCAGAAACAAGGTGCTGATGAACGACGGCGACCTGAGCAAGACAAAGATAACATGGTTTTATCCATTGAGCATGCCTCCGAAGAAGGTGACAGGCTTGCGCATGGCATGGAACAACATAGTGTCGAAGTACTTCCCGGGCGGAGAATCCGCCAGCATGTCGGAATCGGCAGCTCCTATATTATATTTCTTCAAGAAATACGCCACAGCTACAAGCATGATAAACGTGGATATCGGCGGCGGCACGACCGACATAGCATTCGCTAAGAACAAAGAGATACAATACGTGACCTCATTCCGTTTCGCTTCGAACACCCTGTTTGAGAACAGTTTCTCGGATGTGGACCAGAGCAATGGCATAGTAGATGCATACAAAGAATATTTCCTCAGGATATTAGAGAGTGACGGCAATTTGTCGGAAATCGTGCAAGTGTATAACAGCGAAAACAACCAGAAGCCCTCGAACATGGCTTCGTTCCTGTTCTCACTTCGCGACAACTCGCTGCTAAAGAACCTGAATCCAGGGACAATAGATTTCAACAGCATCCTTCAGAATGACGAAGACTTCAAGATAGTGTTCATACTGTTCTACACCTCGATTATCTATCACATAGCAAAGATAATCAAAGTGAAGGGCCTAGATGTTCCGCGCCACATCACATTCAGCGGCAACGGCAGCAAGATATTGAAGGTGATAACACCCGACATAAGCATATTGTCGAAATTCACCAAGACCATATTCGAGAAAGTCTTAGAGACCCGTTTTGAGAACGGCCTTGACCTTTTGGGCCTTGACAGCGACTCCGACCCGAAAGAATCGACTAGCAAGGGCGGATTGATAGACGCTGTTGACAACACCGACAGAGACAAGATCATCAAATTGCGCGCGAACGGCGAGAGCATGACCGATTATGACGACACTTTGAGCGGACTAGACGACGCATACATCAAATCGGCTTCATCGTCAGTACGGCAGTTCCTCGACTTCGTGCTGAACGACCTGAACCGCGCCTTCAACTTTGATGACAACTTCGGAGTGTCATACGGTTCACTGACGCTGGCACGCGAGATATGCTACAATGATATGGAGACATATATCCGCAAGGGCATAGAGATACAAAAAGAAGAATCGGAAGACGACAGCATCCAAGAGACATTGTTCTTCTATCCGATTAAGGGTGCCCTCAATGAATTGTCGAGAAGAATAAAAGAACAAAAAACAATAAAGTAAGCATTATGAAACAATCGATCAGACTTATCGTCACGATGCTGCTACTGACGATATTACCATTCGCACTCTCAGCAGCTCCCAAGGCCAAGAAGGGGCAGATGCAAGAAGTAGGTGCCGGTGTAAGCAGCGAGATAACCGAGATTAATGATTCAGGCATGAGCTATAGGGATGAAGCAGAGATGTTGGCCGCCAAAGCAAAGATCAGGAAAGACAAGAACTACCCGACCGCAGTGCCAATCCGCCGTTCGAACAACATCGGTTTGATAATAGTAGGCGTATTGTCATTTTTGGCATTGTTGTTGTCAGCCATAGACTTGTGGATGATACTGCATAACAAGCGCCATGCCGCTTCGAAGAGTTATGTTCGTTACAAGATTAATGAGCTTCAAGAGAACACCGATCTCAACGTAGATGACATGACCGCCTTGGCAAAGCAGATGAAGAAGACGATAGGCAAGGTGAAAGACTTGGAAGACGACATCATAGACATTAAGCGCAAGAACCGCACGATTGAGCAAACCTTCACCAGCCAGAAGATAGCGGCAGCTCCAGTTATGCTTCAGAACGGATATCTAGGCAGGATAAAGGGCGACCGTTACTTTGATGAAGAATACTCCTCAAAAGACGACCGCAGTTATTTCACCTTCCGCAGGACAGACGACAGTCATTTAGAGTTCGAGCCATTCGACTTGCGCCGTTTGAAGTCGGCTAATTGGTTGAACAGTTGCTTAATAATAGACTACAACTGCACGATGCCCGAAGCAAATGACATGAAGGTGATAAAGGCAGGAACCGCAGAGTTCAAGAACAACATGTGGGAGATAACCAGCAAGGCCTCGATAAGCGTAAGCAAGCGCTAATGGTTTTATCAAGACGAAAGCAAGATATAGACACACATAAAAACAAGCCAGCCAATAGAAATGGCTGGCTTAATTCCAATACATAGAGACATTATGATAACAGCAGTGACAGTCATATTTTTATTAGTATTGTTGATACAACTTATTTCATACTTCCGTTGCCGTTACAAGTTGGGAAATTATTCGCGAATGTTTGATTCCGTATTGTTGCCCAGCGCATCGGAACTGTTCAGCGTGGAGCGCAACACTCGTACAGGGACGGTGACGCTGGTGAGCGGCAAGGGCAATAAGATGTATGCGAAGTTGGAACAATCGATAAACATGTTTTTGAAGAGCAACATAAACCATGTTGTGAACTTCAACACGATAAAAGGCATAGTTGACAGTCACTGCGACAGCATAGAAGAAGACAGCAAATCGCGCATCCCAATGCCAATGTTATGGGGCTTGTCAGCGACTATATTGTGTGCAGTGGCAAGTTTCATATATTTGTTGCTGTTCAAAGCAGAATCGGGCGACATAGAATCGTTGTCTCCATTTAATTGGCGAGAAATGGCAGGCGTGCTGTCGTTGAGCCTACTTCCGACCTTATCAGGCATAATCTTGAGCGTTTCCAACAGTTTGAAATACAAGAAGAGCAAAAGCCGCGCGGAACTGGGCCGCAATGAGTTTTTGTTATGGCTGGAGACCAACCTGAAGCCAGAGCTCAGCAGCGACACGAACGAGGCGTTGGCAAGTTTGTCGCACAACCTGCATTACTTCAACATCGACTTCGCCAAGAACACAGAAGAAATCAAGGCAGCGATATCCAACTTGAACGAATCATACAAGTCGTTGTCGGACATATTCAACAGCATTCAGAAAATGGATGTGGTGAAGATGTCAACAGCAAATGTGAATGTGTTGCGGCAGTTGGAGACCTCGACCTCGCATTTGGAAGGGTTCAACAAATACCTGAGCGACATAGAAGGCTACACAGAGAGCATCCAGCGATTCAACGAACAATTCAACCAAGAAGCCAATCGTCTTCATGTGTTGGAAGAGATAAGAGACTTTTTCAGCAATTACAAGGGTTCGATGGACAAAGTGATAAGCGACACCGACAACTCACTGAACGAATCCTTGCGCCATCTGAGTGAATCATCAGAAAGCAACCTCAATGAACTTCAGATGAGCCTTACCCGTCAGTCGGAAGCCTTCAAGTCGATGCTGGAAGACGAGAAAGAGGCCTTCAGGACGATGAGCGAGCGCATCCGCAAAGAACTTGACACCCAGTTGTCGAACTACCCGTCGATAGGCAAACGTTTGGAAGCGTTGACCAATTTGCCTACCCAGTTGGACGAATTGTCGCGCAGGGTGAGCCAGTCGAACCAGTTGTTGTCGAACAGGATAACCGAGGCATTATCAAAGACAGGAGTGATACAACCAGTGGCATCATCATCACAACCCACGCCATCGTCGTCTTCGTTCCCCACTTGGATGAAATGGCTGATTTGCATCAGTTTGTTGCTGATAGCCGCTTCATGCATATTCAACACATTCAAAGGATATATTCCGAAGGAAGAAGAAACACCCGTACCCACATTGGCAGACACCGTATATATCAATGACAGCATACCAGATACAGTGGCCTACGAGGTGCCAAAAGGCATTATGGAAGATGTGGCACCATCGCAGTAT
>Ga0181612_122344_pt1 | contig 19003 bp, 20 predicted proteins | sample HoacroProtozoa21_FD_119630 | JGI IMG/M metagenome (GOLD analysis project Ga0181612, IMG submission 119630) | Hoatzin crop microbial communities from Cojedes, Venezuel. Combined Assembly of Gp0051906, Gp0051904, Gp0051908 | reverse complement strand
TCCTTGGTGGCAGGCCAGGGAGCGTCTGCCAGCTTTGATGCTAATTCTAATGTCCAATACATGTTTTCCAGTATTTAATTGTTTTCTTATTTCTTATTCGCTTTCCATAAAATCTCGTCCGTGCCCTGGTCGCTGTTTATCTTGCGTGCCAGCACATACAGGTAATCGGACAGGCGGTTGATGTAGCGCAGCAAGGCCGCATCTATTTCCAGTTCGGGCAGCAAAGCCAGGATCCTGCGTTCGGCGCGCCTGCAAACGGTACGGCACACCTGGCACCATGCCGCAGGGCGGCATCCGCCCGGCAATACGAAATAGTGCTTGGCAGGCACCAAGGCGTCAATCCGGTCTATCTCGCCTTCCAGCTCGGCCACCATTCCGTCGGTGATGCGCATGTGGTCGGCCACCTGCGCCTTGGACTGGTCGGTAGCCAGGTAAGCCGACAGGACGAACAAGTTGTTCTGAATCCCGAGCAGGAATTCATAGTCGTCGCTGCCCGACAGAAACGATGCCAGCATGCCCAACGAAGAGTTCAGTTCATCGACCGTGCCATATGCCTCCAGGCGGGCATCGGTCTTAGGCACCCTCGTGCCTCCCACCAGCGAGGTGGTCCCCGCATCGCCCGTACGGGTGTAAAGTCCACTTTTCTTAGCCATAACTGTCTTTAAAAATTGACTATATAGTCTTGTTTATACAACGTTTTGTCAAACATCAGCACCCCCACGTCGAACAAGTCGAACGTAACGCCCACCGAGGGATGACTCGTCATCTTGCGCCAAGCTTCCTTCATGGGCGAAGTGTAGCCTATGCCGAGCACCACAACTATAGAGGCAGGCTTCGTCCTTTCCGTTAAATGCACAAAATCCTCATATACTGCACGGGGCCGGGAAAAGTCGTTTAAATACGCAAAATCCACTTCCTCCCACGCTTCCGGCCACTCGCCCCATTCCCGCATGTGCCGCACACAGGCGGCCTCGTTTCCTGCCTGCAGGCAGGGCAATGCAGGCGATTTGGGCCCTATGGCTATCACCTTGGCCGGGCAGGCATGCCGCACCATCCGAAAAAGCAGCTGCTTTACCTTGCGGGTCTCAGCCTCCTCCTGCCACATTCCTTCCGCCGTTGCGGCCTCCTGCTCTTTCAGTTCCAACGCCCGAGCATCGGCCTTGGACGTAGCGCCCAAAAGAACCGTTGTCGTGTAATCGAATGCAAAAGGCGACTGGATTCCAAACCCTTTGGAATGGGGCAGGCGCCGCACCCGCATACACAAGCGTTTGATGTTTAGCAAAAGACCCATTTTTGCGAAACCTCTGTTTTTAGTCGCGCAAAGATAGTGCAAGGTAAAAAAAAAACAAAAAAAATAACAAAAATTTTACAGGGGTCCCCTTTCCCAAGGGCAGGCAATCGCTTTCAAAGCCTTTGCAAAAAGGCAAAATGAGACTCCTGCCACAAGTCGGTATAAAGCTGCCGCACCGTCTGCTTAAGGACGGGGTGGACCAAATCGGGCGCTATCTCGCACAAGGGCGTCAGCACAAAGCTGCGCTGTGACAAAAGCGGATGAGGGATGGCCAGGTCGTCGGTACGCACCACTCGGTCGGCATACAAGAGGATGTCGATATCGATCACCCGGTCGGCATAGATGCCCGCATGCGACTTGCTGCTCCGGCCCAGCGCACGTTCTATGGTCTGGGTAGCCAAGAGCAGTTCGGACGGTGTCAGCGTAGTGAGTACCTCCACCGCCGCATTTAAGAAATAGTTATCGGATGCAAACCCCTGAGGGGCAGAGACATAAAAGGCAGACGAAGACCGAAGGTCTCCTATCTGCTCTTTTATATACTGCATGGACTGGCTCAGGTACCCGGCACGGTCGCCCAGGTTGCTGCCCAGCCCCAAATAAGCCACGTTCATGGTTAGTCCACTATAAGCAGGGCGTCGCCGTAAGTTCCGAACAGGTAATCGCCATTTAGGGCCTCCTTGTACGCCGCCATCACCTTTTCGAACCCGCCAAAGGCAGCCGTCATCATTAGCAGCGACGACATCGGCAGCTGGAAGTTGACCACCATGGCGTTGGCAATGCTAAAGTCGTAGGGAGGGAATATGAAGCGGTTGGTCCATCCCTCGTAAGGTTTCAAATGGCCATCGGTGCTCACGCAGCTCTCAATGGCGCGCATCACCGTCGTGCCCACGGCGCAAACACGCCGTCCATCGTCGATTCCCTTGTTGACTATCTTGGCTGTTTCTTCCGAAATAAACATCTGCTCCGACTCGCTCTTATGCTTGGTCAGGTCTTCCACATCGATGCTCCGGAAATTGCCCAGTCCGGCATGCAGGGTAATGAAAGTACACTCTATGCCCTTTATTTCGAGGCGCTTCATCAGCTCGCGGCTAAAATGCAGGTTGGCCGTGGGCGCCGTAACGGCTCCTTCGTTGGTTGCAAAGATGGACTGGAAGCGTTCGGCATCTTCGGGTTCCACGGGGCGGTTGATGGTTACGCGCGGCAGGGGCGCCTCGCCCAAGGCGTAAAGCGTCTTCTTAAACTCGTCGTGCGGCCCGTCGTACAAGAAGCGGAGCGTCCGCCCACGCGAAGTGGTGTTATCGATTACCTCGGCCACCACCGAGTTGTCTTCGCCAAAGTAAAGCTTGTTGCCTATCCTGATCTTTCGGGCAGGATCCACCAGCACGTCCCATAGGTGCATCTCGGGGTTCAGCTCGCGCAGCAAGAACACCTCAATGCGGGCGTTGGTCTTTTCCTTATTGCCGTACAAGCGGGCCGGGAAGACCCTGGTGTTGTTAAAGATGAACACGTCCTTGTCGTCGAAATAGTCTATGATTTCCTTAAACACCTTGTGCTCTATCTCGCCCGTCTTGCGGTGCAACACCATCATTTTGGCTTCGTCCCGGTACTCGGTGGGATGTTGTGCTATTTTTTCCTGAGGCAATTTAAAATTAAATTGTGACAATTTCATATCGTATCGGTTTTTGTATTTATTCAGTATCTGTTATTATTTCTTGCGACTCGAGCCATTCGGGAAACGTCTGGGGGTCCATGCAGTCCTCTACCCTCACCTCGCCCACCCTGGTGCGGCAGAGGGCTGAAAGGTAGGCCCCGCTCCGGAGCGCCTCGCCCAGGTCGCGCGCCAAGGCACGAATATAGGTTCCCTTGCTGCACACCACCCTTATCTTAATATGGTTGGGGCGGTATTCGAGCAGCTCTATCTCGTCTATCGTCAGCGTCTTGGGCTTCAGCTGCACCTCCTCGCCGTTGCGTGCCAGCAGGTAAGCCCGCTTGCCGCCTACGTTGCAGGCCGAAAAGACAGGCGGAATTTGCTGTATCTCGCCCTTAAACTGCGGCAAAGTTTCTTCCACCAGCTCACGCGTAATATGGTCGGTGGGATAAGTGGCGTCTATGGGGTGCTCCATGTCGAACGAAGGCGTGGTGGCACCTAGTTCTAGGTCGGCCACATATTCCTTGGTCTGGTACTGAAACTCCTCGATGCGCTTGGTAGCCTTGCCCACGCACACTATCATCACCCCCGTGGCCAGCGGGTCGAGCGTGCCCGCATGCCCCACCTTCAGGCGGGGGATCCCACTACGGCGGCGGAGGTGGTAGCGGACGTGCTTCACCAGCTGGAACGAGGTCCATCCCAACGGCTTGTCAAAACACAATATTTCTCCTTCCTTTACGCGCAACATGGCTTACAACGAAAATGCCAGCGTCAAGGCACCCACGATGGCACAATAAATGGCAAAATAGATGAGCTTGCCTTTCTTTACCAAGTTGATCATCCACTTGCAGGCAAAGCAGCCTGCTATGAAGGCGGCTGCAAAGCCGATGGCCAGGGCGCTAAGCGACAAGTCGCCCATGGCAGCCTGGGCGCCATCCTTTGCCACCTTGATGGTATCGAGCAAGGCCTCGCCCAAGATGGGCGGGATGACCATCAGGAACGAGAACTGGGCCAGCTTTTCCTTCTTGTTGCCCAGCAACAGCCCGGTGGCGATGGTGCTTCCCGAACGCGACAGGCCGGGCATTACCGCGGCAGCCTGTGCCAGTCCGATGATAAACGCATCCTTCATCGAAATCTTTTCCTTGCGGCGTGGACGGGCATAATAGGAAAAGGCCAGCAGGCAGGCCGTAAGCAGCAGCATGCAGCCGACGATGACCAGGCCCGAACCAAACACTTCCTCTACCTTGTCCTTGAAGAACAACCCCACAATGCCCACCGGAATCATCGATATCAGGATGTTGATGATGTAACGCATCTCGTCGTTCATCTTAAACTTAAAGAAGCCTTTTATCAACCACACTATCTCCCGCCATAGCACCACCAAGGTGCTCAGCACGGTAGCCACATGCACGGCAATGGTAAACGTCAGGTTCTCCTCCCCCTCTATGCCGAAAAGGGCGGCACCAATGGCCAAATGGCCACTGCTACTCACCGGCAGGTACTCGGTAAGTCCCTGCAGCAATCCCAACAGTAATGCTTCAATATCGCTCATTCCTTATCTTTTTTCTTAGGACTATACATAATGCCAAACAGCATAAAGACGAATCCCGCAAGGCAAACCAGCGGGGCCACCTTTATGCGGCGGGCGCTGAATATTTCGGGATTAAACACTTCGGGAGTCGACGGACTGCCCGACATCAGTACAAATCCCAGCACCACGATGGCGAAGCCAATGGCTATCAGTATGTAGTTCCTTTTTGTAAACGCAAAATTATTTTTGTCCATTCTCTCTATATATAATATAACGTGTTAGCACTCATTTTCAAATACTTGTTGATAGACAGCCACGAGCATATCAGCGATATCAGGCACCCCAGCACAAACACGGTGGCCGTGACAATGGCAATGACCGGCAGGGTGATGACGTCGCGTATCTCCGGCTGGTAACTGAACAGCAGGTACAGGCCCGCACACAGGATGAGGTCGGCCACAATGGCGGCAATGATGCCGATCCATATATGCCGCTTGATAAACGGCTTGCGTATGAATCCCTTGCTGGCCCCCACCAGCTTCATGGTGTTGAGGGTGAAGCGCTTGGCGTACACCGACAAACGGATGGTGTTGTTGATGAGCGCAAAGGAAATGAGGGTCAAGGCGGCCGCCAGCACCAGCAAGATGATGCTGATGTAGCTGATGTTGCGGTTCATGGTGTTTATAAGATCCTTTTGGTACAGCACCTCGCGCACGCTGGTCTTGGCCTTGATGCGCCTTTCTATGCGGGCTATGCTGTCGGTGTTGGCATAGCTGGAGTGCAGCTTGACCTCGATGGACGCCGGGAAGGGGTTGTAACCCGTAAACTCCTCGGGGTCGGCCACAGTCTCCGACATCTCCTTCAGCGCCTGCTGCTTGGAAATGTACTGGGCCGATTTTACGAAAGGCTCCTTTTCCAGCTCCTGCTTCAGCTTCAGCACGTCGGCTTCGGGCATGTCCTCGCTCATTACAATGGAAAATCCTACGTTTTCCTTTACATAGTTGGACACGTTGTAAGCCGTAAAGACAAAAAACATTACGATGCCCAGCAACAGGAGCACCAGCGTGGTGCTCACGGTGGCCGTGACGGCCTGCATGCTGATGCGCGACGACTTCTTGCGCCGCTTGCGGGCGGACTTGTTCTTATCGTTCTTTCCCATTTATAGACTTTCCTTTTTTAACACATATATAATGGAACTGCTCTTGTCTGCCTTTCCCAGACTGCGCAAGCATGCCTTGCACCCCGTCCACAGGCCGCGCACGAAGGCGAAACGTTTCTGCATGTTTTTTTCGGAGAGCATCGATATGTAAAAGGCATCGAAAGGCATAGCGTACTTCCTAACTATCTTAAACCCATACTTCTCCGCCATTAGGGCCACGGTCTGCGGGGTAAAATGCCAAAGGTGCCGCGGCACGTCGTAAGCTGCCCAGTGGCTTCCGTAATGCTTGGCATCATACGACCGGCAGTTGGGTACGGCAATGAGCAGGAAGCCGCTGGGCGACAAGGATCTTGCAAACAGGTCCCACATGCGAGGCAGATCCTGCAGGTGCTCCAGCACATGCCAGAGCGTAACCACGTCGTACTCTTGGGCAGGCATGGCCAGAAACTCTTCCATGGTGCCAACCTCCAGACCGAAATGTTCCTTGGCAAAACGGCGGGCGCCCTCGTCCCTTTCCACGGCAGCCACTTCCCAGCCGCGACTCTTCATCTCGTTAGGGAAGTAGCCTGTACCCGTCCCTATATCCAGCAGGCTGCCTTTTGCAAGCCCCAGGTCTTTTTCTATGATGCGCGCCTTCTTGCGCAGCATGCGGCGGCGCACCTTATGATACAGGCGGTTTTGCAGCCCCTTGCGGGTGTTGGTATGCGACACGTAATCGGGCGAATGGTAGTAGGCGCCCATCTCCGACTCGTCGGGCACGTCTTGCGTAAACATAAAGCCACACGAGGCACACGCATAAATCTCAAAGGTGTCCCGGCTGACCAAATAATCCACGCACTCCAATGCGCTCGAAAGCTCATTTTTTCCACACAGCGGACAATAAGTGAGATGTGTCTTTGTCATTTTATCTACCAAAAGGGCGCAAACTACACCAAATTACGATGCAAATATAATACAAAATGCAAATTTTGGTACTGAGAAAAAACAATTTATGCATTTTTGTGGCTGCCACGCCACTCGGAAACAAGCGTGTACAAAGGTTATTCCACCACTTTCCCCTGCAAGGTGGCCGACGACGAACCGGTAATGACCACGTCTAAGAACTCGCCTATGTGGTGCGTGCCCTTGTCGATGATGACCACCTTGTTCTGCTCCGTCCGCCCATAGAGCTGCGCCCGCGAGCGTTTGGAAAATCCCTCTACCAAGATTTGGTAGGCCTTGCCCACGCAGCGGGCATTGGAAGCGGCCGAGAGCTGGTTCTGCAGCGCAATAATTTCGTTCAGCCGGCGCACCTTCGTCTCCTCGGGCACGTCGTCGGGCAAGTGCTTGGCGGCATAGGTACCCTTCCGCTCCGAATACTTAAACATAAAGGCTGCGTCAAACCCACATTCGCGCATGAGGTCAAGCGACTGCCCATGATCTTCTTCGGTCTCCGAATGGAACCCGCAAAAAATGTCGGTCGACAGCCCGCAGTCGGGTATCAGCCGCCTGATGGCCGCCACCCGTTCCAGGTACCACTCGCGGGTGTATTTGCGATTCATCAGCTTCAGGATGCGGTTGCTGCCGCTCTGCACCGGCAGGTGTATATGGCGGCACACGTTGGGTACCTCGGCTATCACGCGCAATGTCTCGTCGCTCATGTCCTTGGGATGCGACGTGGTGAAGCGTATGCGCACCCCGGGGGCCGCCTCGGCCACCATGCGCAGCAGCTTGGGGAAATCCACCGCCTCGCTGCCGGCAGGTTCGTAATGGTACGAATTGACGTTCTGCCCCAGCAAAGTGATTTCCTTATAACCCTTTTCGGCCAGGTCGCGCACCTCGCCCAAGATGCTTTCCACGTCTCGGCTCCGCTCGCGTCCGCGCGTATAAGGCACCACGCAGTAGGTGCAGAAATTGTTGCAGCCGCGCATAATGGAGACAAAGCCCGAAATGTGGTTGCCGCAAATGCGCGAAGGAATGATGTCGCGATACGTTTCGGTAGTGGACAAGTCGATGTTGATGGCCTTCTCGCCCGCCTCGGCCTGACCTATGAGTTGCGGCAGCGACAGGTACGAGTCGGGGCCTGCCACCAGGTCCACGTGGTGGTTGGCAATCAGGTCTTCCTTTACATGCGTAGCCATGCAGCCCAGCACGCCCAGTATGGGCTTGCGGCCCGTCTTCTTGTGCGTGTGGTAAAGGGTCTCCAGGCGGTTAAAAATCTTCTGCTCCGCATTGTCGCGCACCGAGCAGGTGTTTAGAAAAATGGCGTCGGCTTCCGCCAGGTCTTCCGTTACCTCGTAGCCGGCCATCTGCATCACCGTGGCCACCACCTCGCTGTCGGCCACATTCATCTGGCAGCCGTAAGTCTCTATAAACAATTTCTTGCCGCCCATGTCCTTGTCTGCTGTATCCATCATATAAACTCGCTACAAAATCGGTGCAAAGATAATTTTTCAAACGCATATTTTCTCCCGACACGCATATTTTTATTGCTTTTTTTCCAAATTTGTCTGAAAAACATTAACTTTGCACGAAATAACAACACTATCCCTAATGGATGTCCTTGTCATCATAGCCATCGTCGTGGGCTGGATTTACAAAATGACTCAGCAGGAGAAGAAGGAAAATGATTCTTCCCCGCAGCAAACCGTGATGCCGCCCGAAAACTGGCCCCACATTCCCATGTCCGGCACGGATCAGCCGCAGACGGTGCGGACGGCCAAGGCCAAGGCGGCTGCCCAAAAGCAGCGTGCCAAAAAGACCTACAGCCAGTCGCCTGCCGATGCCTACCACTCCATGGTCGGCGATGGGGTGCAGTCCACTACCAAGGAACAAGTGGCCGCCCTGCAAAAGGAGGCTGCCGCCCTGCAGGAAAGCGAGGCACCCGACTACAGCATCCATTCGGCCGAAGAGTTGAAAAAGGCGTTTGTCTGGTCTGAAATTTTAAAACGAAAATATTAAACACATTCACTTATGGCATTAAAATTTATATCGGCGGTCGAAGCCGCCCAGATGATAAAGAATGGCGAGAGCCTGGCCCTGAGCGGTTTCACACCCTCCGGCGTAGCCAAGGCCGTTTGTAAGGAACTGGCAAAGATTGCCCTGGCCGAACACGAGGCAGGACGCCCCTTCAAGGTAAACTTGTTTACGGGAGCCTCCACCGGCCAAAGCAACGACGGCGACCTGTCTAACGCACAGGCGCTGAACTACAGGGCTCCCTACACCACCAATCCTGATTTTAGGAAGCACGTCAATGCCGGCGAGATTGCCTACAACGACCTCCACCTCAGCCACATGGCACAGGAACTGCGCTACGGCTTTATGGGTCCCGTGGACTGGGCCATCCTGGAGGTGTGCGACATTGAGGAAGAAGGCGGCATCATCAAGGCCTACCTCACCGCTGCAGGCGGCATCAGCCCCACGGCTGCGCGACTGGCCAAGCATATCATCCTGGAACTCAACTCGTTCCACAGCAAGGACGCCAAGTTCCTGCACGACGTGTACGAGGTGCAAGATCCTCCCTACCGCCAGCCCATCCCCATCACCCATGTGGGCGACCGCATTGGCAAGCTCTACGTCGAGATAGACCCCAAGAAGCTGGTGGGCGTGGTAGAATGCAACATCCCCGACGAGGCACGCGCCTTCAAGGACCAAGATGCCATCACCTCGCAGATTGGCTACAACGTGGCCGAATTTTTGGCCAACGACATGCACCGCGGCATCATTCCCAAGACCTTCCTGCCGCTGCAGAGCGGCGTGGGCAGCACCGCCAACGCCATCTTGGGTGCCCTGGGGCAAGACAAGCACGTACCCGACTTCAACATCTACACTGAGGTTATCCAAGACTCCGTGATCGACATGATGCTGGAAGGACGCGTGAAAGACGCCTCGGCCTGCTCGCTGACCGTAACCAACGAATGCCTGATGAAGGTGTATGACCACATCGATTACTTCAAGGACCACCTGACCCTGCGCCAGAGCGAGATCAGCAACTCGCCCGAGGTTATCCGCCGACTGGGCGTCATTGCCATCAACACCGCGCTAGAAGTGGACCTCTACGGCAATGCCAACTCCACCCACATCAGCGGTACCAAGATGATGAACGGCATCGGCGGCAGCGGCGACTTCGAGCGCAATGCCTACATCAGCATCTTTACCTGCCCGTCGGTGGCCAAGAACGGACTCATCAGTTCCATCGTGCCCATGGTGAGCCACCACGACCACACCGAACACGATGTGAACGTCATCGTAACGGAACAGGGCGTGGCCGACCTGCGCGGCAAGAGCCCTATCCAGCGCGCCAAGGAGATTATCGAAAACTGCGCGCACCCCGACTACAAGCAGTTGCTGTGGGACTACCTCAAGATTGCCAAGATGGGACAGACCCGCCACTACCTGCCGGCCGCATTTGCCATGCACGACACGCTGGCACGCAAGGGCGACATGCATCTGACCGATTTCTCCGAATATATTAAAGAGTAGGATGCTGCCTGCGTCATAAAAAAAGCCCCGATGTTCGGGGCTTTTTTTGTACATTCTTTCTTTGAAGACCGCGCCTTCAAGCATCCCTTTCCTTTGAAGACTAGCGTCTTCATTCACTTACTTTTATTCTTTGGCCGCAAAGAACAAAAGTAACAAAAAAGAAACGGCCCGCTGCGTCTCCCGCACGAACGCTTTCGTTAAGCCATGCGCAGAGGCCAAGCTTGCTTGGACTATGCCGTGGCGAGAAAGGGTCGAATGAAATTCAACCTGGGGCCGCTCACTTAAGCTAAGTTCAACGGATGCTGGCGCATCTGACAAGCTATCGCTTGCGGGTGTCTTGCTTCGCAATCCACGTTGTCCTTGAACCTGCTCCCGCGCGGCAAAATTCAAGCGAGCTTGATTTTGCACTTGCTTACTCGCAGATTTCGCTACCGCCCTCTTTTGTTACCGTTGCTCCGACGAGGCGGGGATTAAGCGAGCGGAAAACGGAGCTTGCTTATGCTTTCCGAACCTTATCGCACAGGCGACAACGGCATGCCGTTCAGGGTTACGTCGTTTATGGTCAACCGTTCGAAGACGCTTGCATCAAACAGGTTGCCCACGTCCTCGGCACGGATGTGCTCGAAGCTGAAGTCGCTCAGCACGTATTTGTCCGACGGCTTCACATTCACAAAGCCCCTGGTGCATTTCAGATCGATGTGCTTAAAGCTGATGTTGTTGCACCTCGACAACGGCATGTCGTCCCGATTCTCCAGGTTGTAGAACTGCATCCAGGGATGCGTAAACAGGAGGTGGCGCGCCACGCCCGTAATGTTTTCGACTGTGATGTACTCGTAATGCTGCGGGGTGTCGGGCCGCATCTTCAGCCACAGCACACGCTCCGACTCGTTCATGCGGCAGTCGCGCATCACAATGTTTCGGTCGTGTAGCGACTCGCTTCCCATGGTCAGGCACCCGTGCGTGCGTCCAAACACGCAGCGCTCGATAATGATGTTGTAGTTGGGCCCGTTGTTCGGGTCTTTGTCGGCCCAGGTGCCCTTGCCGCCCTTCAGCACCACCGCATCGTCGTTCACGTCCATGTGACAGCCGCGCACCAGCACGTCGTGGCACACGTCCAGGTCGAGTGCGTCGGTGCTGGGCCCCTTCAAGAAACCCGTGGTGGGCGACAGCATGGTGCAGTCGAGGTAGCGCACATGGTGGCACTTGTACAGGTGGTTGGTCCAAAACGGGCTGTTAATCATTCGCACGTCTTGCACCGTCACGTTGCAGCTGTTGGATATAAACACTAGGCGCGGCCGCTGCCCGTCCTTGTTGGTGCAGTCGGGGTTCCACTTGCGCCGGTACCAGAACTCTTCCCAGTAATGCCAGCCGTCGCCGTCTATCGTCCCCTTGCCGGCTATCACAAAGCCGTCGAGCCCGTCGGCGTTTATCAGCGCATCCACGTACTTGCAGTTTTGCCCCTCCATGCGGGTGTCGAGCACCTTGAAATGCACCACCCTGTTGCTGCCCTTCAGCACGGCCCCCTCGTCCACGTATAAGTGGGTGCCCTGCTTAAAAAACAGGTTGCCCGTCAGGAACTGCCCCTTGGGAATCCATATCACCCCTCCGCCCTGGCTTGCCGCCAGGTCTATGACCCGCTGTATAGCGTCGGTTTGCAGCAGGGCCGAGTCGTTTTTCACCCCATAGTCGGTAATCACGTATTTCTTTCCCAGGGTGCTTACATCCACCTTTTGGAAGTCGGAGAACCAGGCAGGGACGGGCGTCCCGTCGGGAAAAAGCTGCTTCTTGTTTTTCTGGGCATGGGCGCACAAGGCAAGCCCGCACAGCATGAGGCAAAAAATGGTCTTCTTTATCATATCCGGTCGCGTGTGTTCGTTGATTTTCAACAAATTTATACCTTTTTTGTGTTTTTTGGGTCGCCCTGCGCATTTTTTTTCTAACTTTGTCGTAAATTCTCGTACCTATGAAAATATACAACTTTGCCAAGACCAATTCCGTACTGAACCAGTTTATAGCGGAGATACGCGACGTGGAAATCCAAAAAGACCGGATGCGCTTTCGGAAAAACATAGAGCGCATCGGAATTATGATGGCGTTGGAAATCAGCAAGAAGCTGACCTATTCCGAAAAGAGCGTGCAGACGCCGCTGGGAGTGGCCAAGGTAAGCACGCCCGACGACGACATGGTGATTGGCACCGTATTTCGTGCCGGACTGCCCCTGCACCTGGGCTTTCTGGAAGTGTTCGACAAGGCAGGCAACGCCTTCGTGTCGGCTTACCGGTATTACAAGGACCCGGAGCACAAGGACATAGACGTACGCATAGAGTACCTTGCCACGCCCGACCTCACCGGCAAGACCCTGTTGCTGGTAGATCCCATGCTGGCCACGGGTGAGAGCATGGAAATGGCATGGAAGGCCTTTTCGACCAAGGGCGAACCCAAGAAACTGCTCCTGGCCTGCGTCATTGCCAGCGAGGCAGGCGTCAAGCACCTGCAAGAGCTGTTCCCCGGCAACGAGGTAGAGTTGTGGTGCGGGGCCATCGACCCCTACCTCAACGAGCATGCCTACATTGTACCCGGACTGGGCGATGCAGGCGACCTGGCCTACGGCGAGAAGCTGTAAGCAGGCCTTCGGGGAGGCTTATTTCACCTCCCAGATGTCGTTGGTCTGCAGCAGTTCTTCGAAGTTGTGGTATTTCTTTTTCCCCGACACCTCATCCAACTGGGCATATACCGCCTCGTCGTAGGTGGGAGCCTCCACGTCCCTGATCACGCCCAGGGCTATGGGGAATTCAGGCCCTTCCATCAGCGCCAGTTTCATCTGCAAGGTGTTGTCTTCGCAATGGGCGTCGTGTACCAGGATGTCCTTTTCGGTAATCCCGTCCTCGCCCAGCTTCACCACCTTCAGGCCGAAACCATCCTGCACCAGTCCGTACTCCTTGTTTTCGCCAAACAGCATGGGCTTGCCGTGCTCTAGGTAAATGGCGTTGCGCAGGCGGTCTTCCTTCTTGGCCAGTGCGTCGAAGGCCCCGTTGTTAAATATCATACAGTTCTGCAGAATCTCGCATACCGAGGCACCCTTGTGCTGGGCGGCCGCCTTCAAGATTTCGACGGTCTCGGCCGAGTCCGAGGCTGCCGAGCGGGCGAAGAAGCGCCCCCTGGCGCCAAAGCACAGCTCAGCCGGATGGAAGGGGTCTTCCACCGTGCCGTAAGGCGACGACTTGCTCACAAAGCCGCGGGGCGATGTGGGCGAATACTGTCCCTTGGTCAGGCCGTAGATGCGGTTGTTCAGCAGCACCATGTTTAGGTCGATGTTGCGCCTGATGGCATGAATAAAGTGGTTGCCGCCGATGGCCAGCCCGTCGCCGTCGCCCGAAATCTGCCAGATGGTAAGGCCGGGGTTGGCCACCTTGGCGCCGGTGGCAATGGCTGCCGCACGGCCATGGATGGTTTGCATGGCGTAGGTGTTCATATAATAAGGCAAGCGGCTGCTACAGCCAATGCCCGATATTACGGCTATGTTCCAGGGAGCAATGCCCAGTTCCGACATGGCCTTGTGAAGCGAAGCCAGGAAAAAGTGGTCGCCACAACCCGGACACCAACGCGGTTGTCCTTTCTTAAAATCTTTTGATGTATATTCGCTCATGACTGTATGCTTTTTATTGTTCTAATATGTTACGAAAGGCATTCACCAGTTTTTCCACCTGGAAGGGTTGCCCTTTCACCTCGTTGTATTGGTAAGGCGTAAAGCCGTCCACCTTCATGCGCAGGTAGGCAGCCAGCTGGCCCATGTTCTGTTCGGCCACCACCACCTTCTTGTAACGCTTCATGACGGCGGCGGTGTTGGCAGGCAGCGGGTTCAGGTAGCTAAACTGTGCCAGCGCCACCTTCTTGCCCTGGCCGCGCAGCTCTTCCATGGCCGAGAAGAGGTGCCCGTAGGTGCTTCCGAATCCCACTATCAGCAGGTCGGCATCGGCCTCGTCGCCACGCACCTGCAGGTCGGGCACCTCGATGTTGGCCACCTTTTCGGCACGCAGGTGCACCATCAGGTCGTGGTTCTCGGGATCGGTCGATATGGCACCCGTCGCATTATCCTTTTCCAGTCCGCCCAAGATGTGCGTAAAGCCTTCGCGGCCGGGCAGCGCCCAGTAGCGCACCTTGGTGTCGGCATTGCGGAAATAGGGCGAATAGTTGTCCTTCATGTCGTCGGTGGCATAAGGCGGGCGTATCTCGGGATATTCCGACAGGTCGGGCAGCCGCCAGGCGGCCGACCCGTTGGCTATAAAGGCATCGGTCAGCAATATTACCGGCGTCATGTGCTCCAGCGCCATCTTGGCGGCATAAAAGGCCGCATCAAAGCAGTTGGTAGGCGACGTGGCGGCAATCACCGGCATGGGGCTCTCGCCGCTTCGGCCGAAGAGGGCCTGCAGCAGGTCGGTTTGCTCCGACTTGGTGGGCAAACCCGTGGACGGGCCGCCGCGCTGCACGTCAATGATTACCAGCGGCAGCTCGGTAATGACTGCCAAGTTCATGGCCTCCGACTTCAGGCAGACACCCGGGCCCGAGGTACTGGTCACGGCCAGGGCACCTGAGAACGAGGCCCCTATGGCGGTGGCACAGCCCGATATTTCGTCTTCGCACTGGACGGTAATCACGCCCAGCGACTTGTGCTTGGCCAGCTCGTGCAGGATGTCGGTAGCCGGGGTGATGGGGTACGAGCCCAGGAACAGCCTCAGCCCTGCCTTTTCGGCAGCGGCTATCAGTCCGTATGCCGTAGCCTTGTTGCCGGTAATGTCCATGTAGCGTCCCGGCTTCTTGGTCTTGCTCTCAATCCGGTAGGTGTTGGCCACCGAGGCATGGGTGTTGTGCCCGTAGTCGTAGCCGGCCCTCAGCACTTTCACGTTGGCCTCGGCCACCTCCGGTTTCTTGCCAAACTTGTGGTTGATGTAGTTTTCGGCAATGCCTAGGTCGCGGTTGAACAGCCAGCACACCAGCCCCACGGCAAACATGTTGCGGCACTTCAGCATGGCTTTGGCGTCCATGCCACTGTCGGCCAGGCATTCCTTTACCAGGGTGGTAATGGGAGCAGCAATTACGTCTTGCTTGATGCCCAGCTCCTCTATGGGGTTGTCGGTCTTAAACTCGGCCTTCAGCAGGTCCGACGACTTCATGGCGTCGGTGTCAATTATGATGCAGGCGGTAGGCTTTACATACCGGTACTGCGTCTTCAGCGCGGCAGCGTTCATGGCCACCAGCACGTCGCATTTGTCGCCGGGTGTGTAAACTTTGTCGCTTCCAATGTGTACCTGGTAGCCGCTCACACCCGTCAGCGACCCTTGCGGGGCCCGGATGTCGGCGGGATAATCGGGAAATGTACTAATGTCGTTGCCAATGGTGGCCGACACGGTCGAAAATATGGTTCCGGCCAGTTGCATGCCGTCGCCAGAGTCGCCACTAAAGCGCACAACCACTTGGTCGAGCTCTTTGACTTCTAAATTGTGCTCCATTTATATATATTTAAAAATTTTACAAAAATATCGCTGCAAATTTCGGAAAGTTTAATGGAATAGCAAAAAAAATCTTGTATAAACCACAGAAAAAATATAATTTTGTCCCCGAAAACAATTTGGGCCTCTGTAGTTCAACGGATAGAACGTGGGTTTCCTAAACCTAAAATATGAGTTCGATTCTCATCGGAGGTACATTGAAAAACATCGGATATGCCTTTCCTAAAGGGATTGGGGCATATCCGATTTTTTGTTACTGGCACATTACTGGCAAAATTTCATTTGGAGCTACTTCTGCTCCAGCAAAATTTGCGTCAGTTCCTTCACGCCTTCCGAGGCACCCTTCTGGATGACGCGGATGGGGCGCAGGCTGTGCGTATCCACCGGCTTGGGGTCTATCAGGAACACTTGAGCCGACTCGGGCACATAGTAAAGCAGCGAGGCGGCAGGATATACGTTCAGGCTGGTGCCTATAACAACAAATATGTCGGCCTGCTGCACGTACGACACGGCCGCTTCCATCTGCGGCACCGGTTCGCCAAACCACACGATGAAGGGGCGCAGCTGGCTGCCGTCGCCGGCCTTGTCGCCTATCTTGACGTCCTGGTCCAAGGGTATCTCGCGTATGTAGCGGGAATCGTTGGGATTGTCGGTCGAGCAGACCTTCGACAGCTCGCCATGCAGGTGCATCACATGCGACGATCCTGCCGTTTCGTGCAGGTTGTCCACGTTCTGCGTAATGACCACCGTGTCGAAATACTTTTCCAGTTCCACCACTCCCTTGTGCGCTGCGTTGGGCTTTACCGAAAGCAGCTGCTTGCGGCGCTCGTTGTAAAAGTTTAGCACTAGTTCGGGATTGCGGCGGTAGCCGTCTATAGTGGCCACGTCTTCCACCTTGTATTGTTCCCACAGGCCTCCCGAGTCGCGGAAGGTGGTGATGCCGCTTTCTGCACTTATGCCGGCACCGGTCAAAAATACCAACTTCTTCATTTCCATTTTGTTTTTGGTTTGTACAAAGGTAATAAAAAGGTGGCAAAACAACAAAGTTCGGGAGTTTTTTGCCGAAAATTATTTGGAATCCAAATAAATAACGTAAATTTGCGCCTGCTATGGATAAGAAAAGTTATGCAATAGGGCTGGGCATTGGCCAAAACCTGCTCGGCATGGGTGCCAAAGACATTGTGGTAGCCGATTTTGCACAAGCTGTAAGCGACCTGCTCGAGGGGCGCAAGCCTGCCATCGACCACAAGGAGGCACAAATCATCGTAAACCAGTACCTCAACGAGTTGCAAGAACGTGTCAACTCGTTTAACCAAAAGGCCGGGGCCGAGTTCCTGGCCAGCAACGGGCAGAAAGAGGGCGTGGTAACCCTTCCCAGCGGCCTGCAGTACCAGGTCCTGAAAAGCGGAGAGGGCACGCAGCATCCTACGCTGACCGACAAGGTGGAGTGCCATTACGAAGGCACGCTCATAGACGGCACCTTGTTCGACAGCTCCATCCGCCGCGGGCAGCCCGCCACCTTTGGCGTCAACCAGGTCATCGCCGGTTGGACGGAGGCACTGCAGCTTATGACGCCCGGCGACAAGTGGAAGCTTTTCATCCCCTACAACCTGGCTTATGGCGAACAGGGAGCCGGCAACGGTGCCATCCAACCCTACAGCACCCTTATCTTCGAGGTAGAACTTTTAAAAATAATCAACTAATAAAACCGAACGAAATGAAAAAAATCACTTTAATGTGGGCAGTCGTGGCCACCGTCATCTTTGCTTCGTGCACTGGTACTGCCAAGACTCCCAAAGCCAGCCTAAAGACGCAGATTGACTCTGTTTCTTACGCATTTGGTATGGCACAGACTAGAGACCTGAAACCTTATTTGGCACAAATGGGTATCGACAGCACCCAGTTGGGCGACTTCGTCCGCGGATGGAAAGAAGGCGTAGCCATGGCCGAACAAAAGAATGCGGCCGCCTACTCTACCGGCATACAGCTGGGCATGCGTTTTGGCGACCCCAACACATTCGACGGCCTGAACAAGAACGTCTTTGTAAACGATACCACCAAGAGCTTCAGCAAGGAAAACTTCCTGGCCGGCTTCCTAGATGGTGTAAACAGCAAGTACAACGTATTTGACACCAAAAACGCTGCCGAATATGCCGACCGCATCATGGATCAGCTGCGCAACGAGGAGGTGACTACCAAGTACAAGGATTGGAAAGCTCAGAACGAGAAGTTCCTGGAGGAGAACAAGAAGAACGACAGCGTGAAGGTGTTGCCCAGCGGCCTGCAGTACAAGGTGCTGAAGGAAGGCCGCGGTCCCGTGCCCTCTGACACTGTAAAGGTGAAGCTGAACTACAAGGGTACACTCATCGACGGTACCGAATTCGATGCCAGCGGCAACAGCCCGCGCACCTTCAGCCCGCGCAACGTAGTGCCCGGCTTTAAGGAAGCGCTGACCACCATGCCCCTGGGTTCCAAGTGGGTGGTTTACATTCCGCAGGAACTGGGTTACGGCACCCGCGAGCAAGGCGCCATCAAGCCCTTCTCTACCCTGGTGTTTGAGATTGAGCCCCTCGAAATTGTAGAGAAGAAAAAGAAATAACGGCCACACTGTGACCGGCATGGGAGACGGGCCTGCATAGGTCCGTCTCTTTTTTATGCACCCTGCATTTTTTAAGACCGAAAAAAGTCTTATCTTTGCCCCCGAAAAAAAGACAACACGCTATGGAAATACTGAACAACCCGCACCTGCAAAGCATCCTGCTCGGCCTGTGCACCTTTCTGGTCATAGGGGTCTGCCACCCGCTCGTTATCAAGGGCGAGTATTACATGGGCACCCGCTGCTGGTGGCTCTTCCTGGTAGGCGGCATTGTGGCGCTGACAGCCTCGCTGCTGGTCGACAGCATGTTTTGGTCGGTCCTGCTGTGCGTGGCGGCCTTTTCCTGCTTTTGGGGCATCTTCGAGGTGTTTGAACAAGACAAGCGGGTCAAGAAGGGTTGGTTCCCTAAAAATCCGAAGCGAAAGTACAAGGAATAAATTTTTTTTTGCAGTTTTCATAAAAAGCACTATCTTTGCAGTGCATTTTGAAACAAAATGTTCGGGCTTTTAGCTCAGTTGGTTAGAGCAACAGACTCATAATCTGGAGGTCCTAGGTTCAAGCCCTAGATGGCCCACCTCACATTTCAAGGGGATTTGCCAATGGCAAATCCCCTCATTTTTTTGCACCGGGCGTCCGGGCCTCCACCCTTTTTTTCATTTTCTCTGAAAAAAATTTGGAAAATAGCGTATATATATATATATTTACTCCCGAAATGGCGTGTATTGCGTTTTCTAAAGGGCGCTGGCGCATGTTAGCCCCACGGGCCTGTTCGGACGGCACACAAACGAATCGCAGCTACTTGGAGGAGTG
>Ga0181612_133409_pt1 | contig 19005 bp, 13 predicted proteins | sample HoacroProtozoa21_FD_119630 | JGI IMG/M metagenome (GOLD analysis project Ga0181612, IMG submission 119630) | Hoatzin crop microbial communities from Cojedes, Venezuel. Combined Assembly of Gp0051906, Gp0051904, Gp0051908 | reverse complement strand
TCGTGTCACGGTACCACAGGCAAACAGCAGCAGCATGCCAGCCCCAAGGCCATGGCACCCACCCAGCAGCAACAGCAGCTGTGGGGTCTGTGCGACCGAACACGGACCTCTTCCTCAGCACTCAGCATCCCCACATGATTGAAAAAGAAGCGGGGCTCTTTTAGAGATTAGTGGATGGCAAATTATTCCCTTCATTTGTTATTCATGATGAATAATGAATTATTCTCATAACATTTACTATGCTGTTCATTTATTATACAGGACAAGGGAATGTTTAGAAGCTAATTATTGCTAGGAAAGCTCTACACTTGCAAAATACGTGACTTTTGAATATTTGTTTTATCAATGCTTTAAGTGGGGGAAGGGTTGTTGGTCTGTTTTAACACGTTTCTGTCCCTCCGACACCCAGCCTTACTGCCTGCCTGCAGGCAGGACAGACGTCTCCTTCACCATCAGCAGCTGAGCTGCTCTGCCCCCTTTGCAGGAGGAGCCCCTAGAGTAGGTCTGGAAAATAAATTGTCACTTCTCCTTGCGTGCAACTGGCGGGAGGGGCAGAGGTCCTCCCCGTGCATCACCATGGCTGCTGTACATGTCCCATCACTCTTTCAAGAGGCAGCCACTGCTGCCAAGACCTCAGCAGCCGCGGCCAGGGAGAAATCCCACACCTCATTGCCATGTCAGCGACGAGCCAGGGGCTGCAAGTGTCCACTGCCTGGGAAATACCCAGAGTAGCAAGTGATGGCAGGGCTCAACGCAAGGCGTTGCTGGAGAAGCTAGTGAACGAAGTCGTGGGGAGCCAGGAGGAGAGAACCTGAACAGGGGGAGGTTTGGGGGGCTATTTGTTATCCTTGTAAGAGTATTCATGTGAGTAATATCCTTAACAGCGGTCTACCGGTGGCTGTAAATTGTCAGTTGTCAAAACTAACTGTGTTGTGCTGCTGCTTACCAACAGATTTATCCTGGCCATTTATAGTTCCTAAATAATTTATCAATTATTTTGAAGAATGCTTTTAAGGAGACTCGAACCTCCTGCCCAGGTCTACTCCACTGGTTGCATGGCGCAGCACCCTGCTCAGCCGCCACAGCCAGCTGTGTCCACGTCCTGCCCACGCAGGAATGAGATGTCCTGCACTTCCCCGAGTGGCCTGCTACAAGAAGCCAAGCAGTGAGAAAGGTTGCTGTGTGCCTGTAGCTTAGCCCTATCTGTTGCTCCCACCTTGAACGTGAGCATCAAGGACCCACCCCAGGCCACCTCTGCCTGGGGGGGCTTTTTCATTTCTGAGTCCCATGTGATAGCTTGTGGGTCCAGCCCACAGTTGGTGAGAGCTGGTGGGGATACCATTGACCTTGATGGAGTAATAGACGTTTGCAGCAGGACATGAGCTAGTTCTGTGCTTTGTAATATCCTGCTTATCTACATTATGTGCCTAATATCAGTGTCCTCTTGTGGCTCCCAGTGATACGCTTACATATCTCTGGATAACTGTTACCAGAGCTAAGCCAGTGAGAGGCTTATAAACCCATGGGGAGAGATAGTTCAACACCACGTTTCTGAATAATTGATTATCACACGCTTCAGTATAAAACTGATCTTCAGTGATAGCCTTTTGGCTGTGCCTCATCATCCCTTTTTGTTTTATTTTGATTCCCCAGCAGAAATCTCTCTCCACCAGCTGCCTTTGTAACCTGGTAAGTGCACTGTGAGCTGCCAGTAAATGATCTTTTATTTTATTTTTCATCCTTGTAGTGGTAAATTATTGTGTCAGCACAGAGACGATGCAGGTGACTAACCTCATAAAATGTAGTAAATGATTAATAAAATCTCAAATAACAATAGCTCCATGGGCAGATCATAACTTGCCACTCTTGAGCAGACCATGTGCCTTTAGGGGACACTGGCTGATTGCTTTGTGGGGGAGATTTTTTTAGCCATGACTCAACAGAGAAATGCCAACCTAGGGACAGCTCGTGAGCATTGACAAGAAGTACATCAGACTTTGATTTCCAGCCATAGGGAACAGTGGCTGCACTGAATGATTCCAGTGTGAGCTGGGGTCCTGTGGGCAGGCTCTGTGCTGCACTCCCACCCAGAGCCGGGTGCTGACTTGCTGAGCACACGGCCACTGAGGAGCACGTGCCGGAGCATCTGGGTCGGGGACATGTGTGATCGTGGGGGGGATGCTCCCACGTGTGGGTGATGGACGGATGCTTTGCTAAACTGCAGCCATGGTCCCAGAAACCCAGAACTTCTGCTCCTATAAATCCCCAGTTCTTTTTTATTTTTCATTTTAAACATGGAAGATTACTCATGGTAAGGTTAAATTAGCCACTATGAGTGGAAGGGCTGCTGGGCTGAAGCATGATCTCAGCAGATTTCAGAGAGGATGTGGTTTTAACATGCAGTGACAAAAGTGGGCCCCTCTCCCTCAGACATTTCTGCAGCAGAATGACTGTCCAGTGGGCACTTGGGTGCTGAATGGGAGCAGACATCACCCTTCAGAAATGTCTTGGCTGGGTCCTTGCCTGCCCTTCACAGCGGGAAGCTGCCCGGAGGCTGGACCACCAGCTGGCAGGACTGGGAAAGGTGCGCACAGGAAGATGCTTTTTGTCCATGTTTAGTTTTACAGGGCCGACCAAACTCAGTGCTACACAGACTGTACTTCAGCTGCATCCCCATCAGTTAGGCATTTACCTCCATAGACATAGTATTCTTGTAGCACACAAAAAAAATGTCTTTCTTGAAGCAACTGTTTATTCTGTGATGGCACCATACAGGACAGAAACCTCAGAGAAAGGGAAAGAAACTGTACTTCTCCATGCGACTCCTATTATTAATATTCCAGTATTGGCCAAGCACTTGTAGAGCTGTAATGAGAACATCCTCTTACGCGCTGTTTCCAGAATTTATGCACAACAAGCCACACATAAATATCAATTAATGAAGCAACTATAGAAAAATTAATTAAAACATGAGAGGATAGAAGCCTCTATTCAGCCCCCTAAAAAGGAAAGACATGCTCATAAGCCCCTCCCTCCTGCTCAGAAGAAAGCTCTCAATTCCAGAGGAAGGAAACCATTAATTTTTTTTAATTGCACAATACTTTTAAATTAATTTCCATAAGCACCACAAGCAGCAAATGGGGGAGGGAAAAACAAAGATTTTACAATTAAATTAGTACTTGGGAGCCATCTCTTGCCTATTGGTTACGCTTCAAACTCTCTATATCCCGTAACTTGCCCATGGTGGCAGATGTGCAGACAGCAAGTGGCAGCCTGGCCATGAAATCCATAATGTCAGGGCTTTACTAATGGCACCTAAACATATAAATCCACATCTATAACCGCTAGTACATTAATTAGCCTAAATTAAAATTAAAAACTGTAGAAGAAAAGAACTGAAGGTGAAATCCAGACACCCGTGGAGAAGTTGCTTTTTTTTTGCCTGGTGTTTCAGCCACAATCTGGATACAGTTTGCTGACAGAAGGTGGCAAGAGGAGTTGGCCCTGGCTCCAGCGCAGCCACGGGAGCCTCCCCATCAACCATCCTGAGGTGTAGCTCATCCTGCTGGAAGGAAATGAGGAACAAAGCAGGGAAATGGACAAAGAGCAGCTCGCGAGCTGGCTGGGTGGAGAGCCACAGACCTTGTTCAGCAGCAGGCATGGGCAGGCTGGAAAACCTCCTGCGATCTGCTCTTCCCCCCTGAGGTGACATGTGCAACTGTATTTTCCTTTTTGCTGTGTGCCACAGTCATCATCACTTTGAATCTCTGAAAAGGCACAAGCTGTGCTGGTGCCAAGGAGCCTCCAGCCAGAGTCATGGCCAGGAGCTGGACTTAAAGACCATCGGTTGCAAACTGTCCAACACTTTGATCCTATTTTTCCTCAAGTTTTCCAGCTGAGAGTCGGGAATGCCTGTTCATTTTCAGTGGAGAAAAAGTGGATTGGTGTGACTGCCTTTTACAGAAAATAGCTGGAAAATAGGACAACTCCACAATGGTTTTCCTGCTTTCCAAGAAGTGCATGAGACCTGCATCCACAGAGGGGATGAGCGCATTAACACTAGGATAAGTAAAAGCCACACTGTCCTCTGCACCGTTGCATACATCTAAATTAATAAAATACTAAAACCTGGGGGCTCAGGGTACTCCAGGTGACCAGTTTAGTGGAAAAGCTCTGCAGCCTCTCCCATGCATCCCATAACCTTCCCTGCGGTGACCATTATGGCAGTGTTTGCTGCACACCGCAGTGCCCGACAGAGATGCTAGCTCACTGACACACGGCTTATCTCTGACACTGCAGAAACATCAGTGCTAACACTACGCTTTTACTTAGTGCCTTTTATCTGAGGGACGGAAAGGGTTGGACCCTCATTAACGCCAGCAATCGTATTGACAATATTTTATTTCGCCAGCACCCAGTCCTGAAGTTCCTGAGCATTTTTCTTCAGGCAGCACCCTACTGACTTCGTGTGTGGCTGGAGGTCTGCCCAGCTTGGCGCCAAGTCTAGATTTGAGCCAGGACTTCTGGAATTGATCAACGCTGCTTTCATCCCAGGAGTTCAAGGTGCTTAGCAAATGACTGAACTTCATTTGACCTACAAAATACAGTACGTTTTACAGCATCTACTTCAGAGATTGGTGAACAGATGCCGATTTCCTAAAAATCACTGCGCATGTGAGCCCAAGTGTCAGGAAAGAGCCACCAAAGGCATCAAACTCCAGGCCATGCCATATCCCCAGCCGTCCCATCCTGCCTTGCCCAGGCAAAGGCCACCGCTGCCTTCTTAACCCTTTCCCTCCTCAGATAGGAGCTGCTCTTTGGGATTATTTTACCTTCTGCATGTATTTATTTAACATCAAAAATACCATCCATTAACAGCAATGGGTAAAAACAACAATATTTTGCATGTGCTTTGGGCTTCCTCCTCAAAGCTCTTTACAAACTGTATGAAATCCATTCTCACAGTGAGCTGGGCAGATCAGTACCTATGTTACTGTATATGTATTCCCACAGATGGCTGAGGATTATGTTTAGGATTTACAGCAGTGTATCTGAGAAGTCAGTCAAGACCTGGGGAAAGCAGTGGTTGGGTCAGTACCAGAGCTCAGAGTTACCAGAGTACTCATCTTAATCCCTGCTCTTGGCTTTCTCCAAAGTCCAGTTACAGGGATGTAACCTGGGACAGAGAGTCCCACCTAAAGCTGTGGCAGGGTAAACTCAGCCTGTGGCTTTATTGTGCCCAGACCACATTGTTTTGCTCTTTGCCCTTCTTTCTGTCCCTTTCGGTTGTACTTAGAGCTGTGCTAACAGCAGCTGGTCCATCAGCCCCCTCCGTGCTGGCAGGGAGGAGCTGTGCTTGGGGCTGTGGCCCAGCATCCCGGTGGTGGTCGGTCACGGTGAGCACCACCTCGATCAGGGACCTCGACACCTTCACTGCCTGCAACCCTGCCTTGTGTCAGCTCATGTGCCGGGAGAAAGCAAGGCATAGAGCCCAGTTCTTCATTTAACAGAACTTGTTAATTTTTCTCCTTTATAACCCGTAGCATTATCATCAGCAAATTACTGCTATCGATAACTCCTTAGCAAATAAAATGAAAGACAATGCCGCTGGCATCTGTATGAAGCCATGTCTGAGTGGCTCTGGCTTCTGCTTATTGGGCTTTTAGTATTCATTAAGGCCGGTAAACGGTATGTGTTTAAAATGCTGATCTATGCAGCGTGTGTTGAACTCTCAATCTGCATTAGCTGAGACAGCGGCTTGTACCAACTCTGCCGCCTAACTAACTTGATTTATCATAGTTTCCTAAGCTCTGTTTATGAGGCTGTTTTGTGTGTAACAATATTTTTTTCACGTGGGAGGATTTATCAACATCTGTACATCACATTGCATTGGGCGTGCGGGTGGCCTTGATCGTACTTGTAATGCTGGAGTAGATCTGGGGCGGAGAGTTGCTCTGCCGGGAATCCTGTGACTGCTTTCCAAATGACAGCTAATTTAAAAGGTGGTACTTCCTCTGGTCGTTAGTCTCAATAGAAGGAAAAACACATTATCATTTCCTCTCCTGCCCTTTCTCCATCTGGTTGAGAAGGAGTGAAGGCGGTGAGAAAGGCAGTTGGGCTGGGGAGCTCCCTTCCACGGGCTGCCAGCCAGGTCAAGAGGTAGATTAAATGACAGGTTGGACGTTGGTGCTGATAAAAAATGACCTTTGTGCATGTCACCAGGCACTCAACATGCAGGATACTGTTCTGACATTGACTGTGTCCTCTCCAGCCAGCTCGACCCTGACCAGATAAGATGCTGTGTACTGCTCTGGCTCCTCTTATCTCTTAAGGCTGCAGATCCTTCACATCAAGCATACACGGAAACTGTTCCTTAGCATGTGTACCTGCAACATTTTCACCTGGTGCCTTCAAAACTGGGCTCACAGTCTCCCGAAAGCGTGACCTCAGAGTTCCTTTGTTCCAGGCATATTGTTACTAGGCAAAGACCAGGCACCTTGTAGGAGCTTAATGAGATAATTAAGCTTCTTCCAGTGGCCTTGGGATCCCCTCTGGCCTCCCTTTTGCAAACTGAGGCAGCTACCCAAGAAGGAATTCCCTTACAGAGAAAATGGCTCTATGCATTTGTGGCTTTGGGTTTTCTTTAAAGTCAGGGAAAAAAAAGCTAAATATTAAGACATCAGAAACTTTTTCTGATATGGTATTATATCCAGCTTTACCAGAAATATGTGTGGTTTCCCACTTATCTTCCTCCAAGGGTGGAACAAGGACAGCAGTGTCTCCAGAGAGGCTGGGTTGGAAACATCAGATAATATATTTGTGAAATGCTTTGTGCTGAGATGATACAGGCTCTTCTGGGTCTCGCTGATGGCATTGGGAGGTTATTTCAGTGGCAGATATGAATCCAAACCACAGGACTCCCCACAACACCTGCCTTGAAAGGCCTTTAAGGCAGTGGCATCTTTCCAGGCCTCCATGGTGCCTGGCTCCTTGGCTGGTTTAACTCTGTGGCAGGAGAGCACCTTCTCTCTGAGCAGAGAAGGTTCCTTAGCAAACCTTGTTCCTTAGCAAACATGTCTCTGTCCCCATGCAGGTGGGAATTTCCACTGCTGTCAGTTAGGCTTGTGGCTATTTTGCGACAGTAGCATGTGAGAATGCAGGCTTCAGGCTCCTGGAATAAATGTAGGGGTTTTTTTCACAGTGATTGGAGTATTTCTGTGGAGGAATTGCTCCTCCCTGCACTGTTTATAGTTTTGCATGCCTTGAAAGCTGCCTTTGAAAAGTCTGCATATACTTCATAGCATTACCTTTTAAGATCCAGATTTTGATCCTCTACATAATGCCATTATTATTATTGTTTTTGTTACTGTCTTCTGTTTTGATGTGCACTCGGAGAACTCCAGAGCCTTCAGTTCTTGAGAAGATCAGAGCGTGGCCCACTGTAATGACACGATCTGTTGTAAAGTAACACCTTAGAAAAAATGAAGGGTGGCACATGCACAGTACCAATGTAATCCTTGACATGTTCCTTTTAAAGGTGATCTTAGCAACAATATTTAGTATGAGCAATTTCTGTTTGGACCAGACAGCAAAGGTTTCTCTGTTCTCAAGCAGATTGATAACTCTGCTATTTTGTCTGTTCTCAGTAATTCAGACTAAATGAAATACGGTGCATGGGTATATGGGTACTTGTTTCACCGTTAGGAAAATTCTCAGTTACTGGGGAATTTCTTTGGCTGGACCACAGACAAAAAATTTCATGGAAGAAGATCATTCTTCTGACTTGGAAAAAAAATATTCGATGTTGCTATTCAGAAGCTGACTGACCCATGTGAGGAAGCCAGCTTCGAGCTGCACTAGGTATTGGTGGGGGGAATAGGGAACCAAGGTGCTGCTCATCCGATTTCAGATCTCTTCATGCATCAGATTGGTGTTACAGCAGTGGCAGCAGTAGCACTTTTGTAAACACACTTTACTAGGTCACACAATGCATTTGTTTCCAATTTACTTATTCCTGGAATCTGGCATGTAACTTCTCATCCACAGTGTCTGTGGAAAGTTTTATTAGAAGGGGAAAAGGAGTGAATAAGTGTCACCAGTCCTGGATTTGATTCCTGGCTCGGGCACTAACTCAGGCCATTGTTATGCAAACAGACACTTGGCTATCTGGCTTCATGCATAAAGACTTGCTGTTGTGCAGTTCTGGAGCAATAATACGGGACTTTGGGGGAACATCTCTCTGTCTCTCTGTTTACCCACATATAAAATAGCTCTAAGAATACTTCTCTCCCAAGGTTGAGCTGACATTTATGGGTTTGCTTGGAAATCTTGGAGGGGAAGTGCTATTAAAGCACAGAGAATGATTATTAACTGATGGAAAGGTATTTTAATGAAATATGCTGGCACACTTCCCTTTAGTGTACGGTGCCAGTGTTAAATAGGCTGCTTGAAGAGCTGCACATCTTCACTTTCTGAGTGATTGTCTGAGAAATAATCAGAGCTGCTTCCCCCGGCGTGTTTGTTGCTAGGTCGTTCTTGTTTGTTGCCATCTCTCCTTCATCTCCTCCCCAATAAATTCAGCTTCAGCTCAAAAGCTGAAGGAATCTGTAGTTGTAACATGTAATCCTCGCTCAAGTTTCTCACTGCTGGGAAGCATTTCTCTGGGTGGTCCAAATGACACACACTCCCTTCACGTAACCAGCCCCAAAAGCTCAGCCAACTCTGTCTCACAAAAGCTTTCTCTGGTCCCGACCATTCCATGGCATCTGTGCTTTGGCTTAGCCTACGCAGGATAAATGGCGAGGGGATGCGAAGGGAATCAGAAGAGATAGGGAGACGTGATTTTTGATCAGGATGAGTTTCTCGGTGAGTGTTGGTGGCACTGGTGACACGAAGCTGAGCTGGTGTCTGAGACCATGACCTTAGTGTGTGGCGATCCCTCACCCACCCAGCCCCTGGGCATGGTCCTTCTTTGTGAGGTTTGGGGTTGTTTCACTGGTGTGACATAATTTTTCGGCCCCAGAAGGCACGAGGAAGCAGTGGTTGTTCGTGAATGCTGACGAGCAGACTCACAGCAAGCCGTCGAGCTCTTCCCAGCCCTTGGAGCAGCTGTGCTCGAGATGGGAAACCGCTGCAAGTTCTCCCCATGGGCACATTACCAGATACCATTTCCTTGTGAATGACTACTTTTGCTGGAATTGCACCTAAATGTGCTCTGCTGAGAGGACCATTCCCCTGAGCTGTTGCCATCCAGAGGCAATATATGCTCACAGCCAATGACTGCTGTGGACTGAGAAAGCCCCCACATAACCCACCCAAATATTCCTGTATCACAGCCACATCCTCAGCATCAGCAGAGGTAGAAGCTGTTTTTCTTCAGACAGTTTTTCCCTAGGTCTGCAGAAAGAGGTGACATTGGAGGAATCCCCCAATTCCTCGTCCTGAAAGCTTCAGGTTAGCCATAAACTCTGGCTATGAGTTGATATCTTCTTTGCTCGCACCAGTCCTGCTGGGTGCCATGGAGAAGTGAGAACCAGGACTTTGTTTTGTGGCCATCTCTAGTTGTTATCCTGACATGGGAAATAGGTTGGTAAGTCTGCCCATGTTCATTGAGCCCTTGCCAGTGTGCAATATGAACAGGAAACAAAAACAAGCCCAAAAACCCCTGCAAGCAGAGATCGTTGTAGAAAGATTGACTGCTGCAACCCAGTGCTACCTTCGAGGAATGCAGCGAAAGTCAGCCAAAGACACCATCTGTTTGTGGTGGAATGTGTAAATTTACATCTATTTCTGAATTCTTGAGTTATGAAACTGGAAATGTCTCAGCTGCAGTGTGAATAGTACATGAAACGGCATGGAGATCCACCCCGTGTTTGATCCCAGCACACATGGAGCGCATACTTATATTGAAACTAAATGAGGCAAGACCGTAGCAGCCAGCGGGAACTATTGCAAAACTTCTGTGTCTCCTGGGGCCTTTGCAAAGCTCTTTCAGAGAACTCACCAGAGCTCACCATGGAAAAGTAACAACAGTTTGATGAGCCAGTTTCCCACATTATGTATCAGTCATTTCCAGTGCCTTTTCCCCCAGAATCAGCTGGCTTTCTGCTTATGAATCACTCCGATTTGCATCAGCCAGAAGCCTGACTGTATGGTCCTAATTTTCTATTCTTCTGTTCTCTTTCAGTGGTTCACCTCTTCTCCTTCTCTCAATGCATATTCCTCACACTGAGAGGATGACTTTTTCACCTCCAACCTCCTTAAAATGTCTTGGAGGGATACTTACATCTCTAGGCAGGCAGGCCATCCATCGTCGAAGTGGCACAGTGGGTCAGAAGCTCTGTGGATTGTTCTGGGCAGTCCAGAGGTGGGTCTCACCTACTGACCACGGGCTGGAACCCCCTGCTTTGGAGATCAGTACTTTAGGTTAACGTGGGCCCTTGATCTAATACCTCCCAGCCTTTGGTATTGGTGTGTATCAGCCTAGTGTCCACTATTTCTATTTAAAGTGGTCATTCTTCAGGGCAGGAATAACTTTGTGGGTGTTTCTGCCCACAGGCCCCAGAGGGGGCCTGAATCCTTGTTGAATTTTCAGTGTGCTCCTATACAACAAACTGTGATAAAGATGGGAAAGAAAGAGAACAGCCACTGAACTGTGGAGCATTTCCATTAACTATTACACAAACGCTAAATACCATTGGCACAGAATGATTATGGTGGGTTTTGCAAATGTGAATATCCTTAGACTTTGGCCGTCAAGGTGGACTTTTGCTTACCCATGTGGTAGCCTATTAGTCAGGCTGAGTGTTAAAGAGCTCGGTCTTTCTGATATAACAACCTAGCTCATTTGTCTCACAAATATATTGCACCCCCCTCGATTAAAGTTGCATAGAGCCTTCAGGTCTGTCAATGGTGTAATCTGCATTTTACTTGGCTTACAAGTCTTGGGGCTTTGTCTTATGTTCTATAGGATATCCTATACAACAATTTGCCTGGAACCAAGACAACATGCGTTTGCATGGTAATGAGCTATTTTCTTCTTGCAAAGCCTCACTCATGTTGAAAGGATTGTATTCCAGTAATCTTCCAGTCATTTAGCATGATTCTTGCATGTATTTTTCGAAGTGTTTTGACCAGCCACACTGTTTTGGGATGGTATGAATACAGATGCTAGGGCTATTTGCTACCAGTCCTCAGGCTGGTAGGGCTGATTGCGAATAATGTGGAACAGGTGAAGAATCAGTTGGGTCCTTTAATTATCATTCTATGATTGCCTAGCATTAAGCTTTTGAACTGTTAACATTTTTTAAAAAATAGATTATTTTATAGTTTTGAAGCGTTAGCTGGAATACATGAAACATTTTCAGCACCCTTAGTGTATTCTTGCTGTCTTCTGATTTCACAGAGTTTGGGCTCTTTCCTAGTTATTAATGCTGCCCCTTGGATAATTACAACTCTCCTCCTCTGCGATCGCCTCTGATCATATTATAATTTCCTTTAATCTTCATATGAAATTTCCTTAGATTGAGGATCCAGAATGAATTTGAGTATTATTGATCAAAATAATGTGCCAGGTCTTAAAAGAGCCCTTACCACATGGCATATATCCTTGCAGCTCATTACAGCAGAATCACTTTGAAATGCAGGCTTGTCCCCTTCCTTGTAACAGGAAGAAATGATCTAGTCTTGATTATACTATTGTTTCCCCTTTCAGTGTAGGATTAACATCAATCAGCTGGACAGCATGATTGATTTTGTAATTAATAAGGCATTTGTATCAGCTTGCATAACCACACAAAGCTTAATGGGTTCCCTACTGTATCTGAAAACTGATTTTGTGTGTGTCAGTTTACTCCTGCACTTGGAAGATTCTTGACTAGTGTTAAGGCCAGTTAGAGCATCCTTCACGTAGAGCTCTCCAGTATAGTAAAATGCTTTAAAGCATGTCCCACCAACTACCACAGCCAGATATAAATGCTTATTTTGAACGGTGACTTTTGTCCCAAGACTGAAAAAATTAGCTTACACCTCGCTGCGCTTCAGACAGCTTTGGGCTGCTTGGTTTGGTTTATGCTAAAAAACGTCCAGGGCTATCGAACTGACCCAACCAGCTTTATCCTGAGCTGTGGGAGGTTCTGTGTGCTCCCCCATGGGTCTGGGTGCCATCCCGTCTGCACGTTGGTGGCAGCTGTGCCCTCAGAGAAATGCTAGAGCATAGAGAGGTCTCAGCCCTCCTGGCTCTCTCAAACATCAGAGGTAGTGGCTGGAGAAGGGAAAGGCCAATTAACAACCTTAACTCAGCTCCGAGCCAGGAAAACCCAAGTCTGGCTGCTGCAGACACGAGAGCAAGAGGGTCATGGTGTGACCAGGCAGTGACGAGGAACTGGGGCATGTCCTTGGTGAATAAGTAAGCAGAAAGTCTGGAGGAGATCTGTCCCACTTTGAGCTCCTGTTCTCAGTTACGGCAGCTAATTGCTGCAATAGCATAAATGATTTACACACGTGGGGCTGGCAGAGGGTGTGAGGACCCTCTACCTCCCTCTGCGTTTGAAGTGCTGTTTGCAGCCAGAGGCGTGGCTGCATCTGCAGCAACGCACCCGGAGCATGCTGGGTTCAGTTCCCTGGGATGATGGTGATGAACCCGAGCACAAGCTGAGCAGAGAGAGGGTGTCCTGCGGGACCTGGCTGCAAGAAAAATGCTGGCTTGAGAAATTCTGGTCTGATGCACCAGTTTCTTGCACACGCGACCTTCCCGCACTGCCGGTCTCAGGGGAGCAAAGCTGAAATCAATGAGAAGAGCAAGCACCTCCTTCAGTTCGACTTTGATCTGGCTGCACTGAGAAAACAGTTTAATCCCCATTTCTCATCGTTGCTGCTTTCAATGGAAGGGCAGAAACTGCAGGCTCTGCTCCTCTTATGAATCTCCCTTTGGCCACATGATCCCCATGAGCGAAAGGTGAAACAAAGACTAAATCTTGCAGGCAAACCAAACAAAATGAGGTCAAAAAAGTTCCATGATTTTAATCTACCTTGTAAATTAAATGCAGTGCGGCTGGGAGCACGGTGCAGCTTCTTCACAGTCCTCTGCCTTGACTTACACTTCCCCATCCCCCTTGCGCTAAATTGTAAATCTGACAGCGAAAGCTATACATCAGCGCAGATTTTGGCCCTTAGCCCTTACATACTGTCTAGAGAATGAACAAGCTTCACAGCGTTAAAATAAATAGACTCACATGTAAGCCCGAGATGATTTAAATCAGCTTTCTGGTGCGACAAGCTGCGACCACCCATGTTGGAGTTGCCACATCTGGGGCAGACAGTCGGGGACAGCAGCTCACAGGCTGCCGGGGACGGGGGGGCTCGCACTGCTCGCAGCTGCAGGGAGAACGTGAATTTAAAGCTCTGGGGGAAAGAAGGCTCTGGGAATAGCCTGCTATGCGAGTTGTGCCTGCTGCTAGAGACCACAACATGCCACGCTCGGGGCTGGGGGGTCCCTGGTTGGGTCAAGCCGATGTACTTTATTCCTTGAATTGTACGGCTGCAATGGCGAGGTTGGTTTAAAAGGGGGTGATACTTCTAGTAAAATGAGAACACGACAAGTTGGCTTTAAGATGTGCTAATCTAAAGTGATTTACTACATGTAACATGATGGCATCTCCTTCTCTGTTGAGTTATAATGAGATACAGTTGGAACTTCACATCAGATCAGCCCCAGCATTTCAGACCAGTTTAGGCTCCCAGAGGACAGACCAGTTTGCTGCTAAGCAAAACCCAGTCTGTACCAGCACCTCCATGCCTCAGAGCAGCAGCTGAGGACACAAACTCTCGAAGTCTTTTGTATAGCAACATCCCAATTCACCTGATATAAAAAATTACATGATCTCTCTACCTAGGCTGAGAAAACAAGAGAAAATTAATCAAAATGGTGGCTGGAGAAATCAGATGGTAACAATGCAGGACAGGCTGAGTTCACAGAGCAATCCTTCAAGTTACTGCCCATCAGCCAGGCAGTGAGACCTCTGTGGGGATGCTATTGGCCAACTGAGACTCTGCAATAACTTCAAACCTCCAGGGATGAGGTTTGAACTGAAATATTTCATCCCTCCTTGATGAGATTAAACCCACACACTGCTACGACGATTCAGCTGACGTGTACTAAGGGAGGAGAAGGTGAAGTGCATGAGTTTTTGCCTTCTACCTGCATCATGAGAGACTGCCGCAAGCCACAGGGCTCTGGGACCTTTCTACTCCCTGTGCCCCAGCTGAGCAGGGAGGAGATTTTGGGGCTGGAAGTGCCCCATTCGGCCATCAGGCAGTGAGCAGTGCTGGGTGCGGGGCTTCCTGGCCTCTTTTGGATGCTATAGAAAGATTTTCAGTTCTTGAGTTAACCTCTCCATGCCCTGTGTTTCCCTCGGGGCTTTACCCTGGTACTGTTCAGATTCCAAGCTCTGTGGAGGCTGCTGCTGGGGGCAGATGGCCGCAGGCACAAGCTACCCCAACACACGGCTCTGCTGTGAGGACAGCAAAACCCCACCACCTTCTTCTTAAAGAGGCTTCTGCCTCCTTGGCTTCATCTTTACCTCTCAGCCCCCTAACAGATACCCATTGATTTTTATAGCATGTATCATGTGGTACACATATCCATCTCGGAGATGCTCAGATTGTTGCTGTGATCTTTGATTGAAACAACATGGGAAGCTGGAGCAGCAAGTGCTAACAGCTTCTCTCACAAGTTGTTAACTTGATTCTCATGTAGATTTTCTATTTCTCCTATGTTTTATCCTTTCAGGGAATATGTCATCCCTAATTAATCTTGGATTGTGTAATATTTTGTGTAACTGCCTTATTGATTGTTCTAAATGCGCAATCATTTATTGTTTTACTTACTGTGTTAGCTGAATGGCATTTTGTTTTTTGAGACCAAGTCATCGGTCCAGAATCACTGGAGTTATTTCATAAATTCACAGATTCAATATATCTTGTTGATAAAATGGGTTAAAGTAATTTTTTATAAATAATTCTATTTCATTTGGTTTCCCCAGTATATAAAAAGAGAAGAAATATTAACCAGGCTTTCCTGAGAATGACCATCTGTATTTTCCAGTCTTTTTGGCTGAGTGGTGAGAAGTGACAGTCAGCAAGTCCCTGCTGCAAACCCAGCCTGGCCAGCCGGCCGAGCGGGAAGGGCTGGCACAGGGGATGCTCCTGCCATGCTGTGATGGTGAGACGTCCCGCTCTGTGTGTTTGAAGCAGGATGGGACCATCCCCTGGTAGCAGAGCCTGTTTTGATCAGTTCAGAAGACCTCAGGAAATATCTGGCAGAAAGCAGATATCTCTGGTCCTCCCCACAAAGGCAAAGTTATTTGGATGCCCAGGTTGTCTAGCGCATCACATATACTCAGTCTCTGATTTCCAGATATTTCACCTGTAAGTAAAAATACTACTTACTTCACTCAGCAGTTGCAACATAATATTATTTATTTCATTTTTTCCTAAGGTTGTTTCCTCTATAATCACTTGAGCAGCTTCCCCAGCTGACAACAGCTCCGCAGTGGCAACCCCTGTGCCGGTGGAGCCGCAGCACTTTGCAGAGCGAGGTTACAGTCTCTGATACCTAACTCAAAGCTGGCTATGGATGAGAAGAGAGATGTTTTCATCTCACTAACTGGGAAAAAATCTCGCTTCTTATCTATAAATACACTTATCAAATTTCTACCTGCCCTCCCCAGCATATTACACAGCCCATACTGTATTCTACCTTCTGCCAGTGAAGATGTAGGAAATTTTATGATTCTTCATCATCTGTCCAGGAATAAACCTGTCCTAGGCTCAGACAGTCTGTGGCTGTGCTTTGTCTGGGATGGCCAGGGGCAGCCCCGTGCCCCTGCTGATTTTGGTGACGTTATGGAGATCTCTGAACCCAGTTACCACACTCTTCCCAATTCTTCCTTGTCCTTAGGGAAGCTGTTCCCTGTGAGATGAAATCTGCCTGTAGTATCTCTGGCAGCAAATGGTTTGGGAAAGCTGTCACAGCTTGTAATTGTGGCAGGATGTTCACACACCAAGATATGAGCCGAAGTCCATTATAGCCAGCAGCGTTATTCCTATTCACCTCCGCAGGCTGTGGATCAGGAGGCTTTTTGATCTAGATCAAGCCTTTCCCCAGGAGTGGGGTATTCGCTTTGAAATGTTTTCTTCTGTCTTTCAGAAAAAAAACCCTTCCTAGAAGGTGAAATTACTTAACTCACTGCATGTGTCAGCCTTTAAAAAAAAACCTGCAACTGCTTTTTTCACATGCAGCCAGTCTCTGCAGAAACTACAGATTATCCAGGGTTAGGCAATAACTCATCTCCTGGCTGCAGAGCAGACGGACGTTCCCATTGCTAATGTAAGAGTTAAAAACAGAAGTGTCTGAGCAGCTGTCTGCTGAAAATCTCAGGCTAAACCAGAGGCCAGGGCAAACATTTTTACTTTCTTGCAGAAATGAAAAAAGGAAATAAGGACCTGAAAATATTTTGCTAAAGGCCAGCTCAAAGCAAAATATTTTGATACTTTTTTATTATTTTTACTAATTCATTTTAATTGAATGCTGGTACATTTAGTCTCAGTGGACCTGTCAAGGCAGCAGCTGAGAAGGGGGGAGCAGAGGTACCCCGTGCCCCGCTCGCCCTCTGCTCTGTGCTCTGGCGTTCCCCGGAACAAGCGCAGAGGCATGGTTTGCGGGCAGCATTAGATAATTTGGAAAGTGCTTGAGAGCTTGGAGTGAGTCATATTGAGCAAGGTGAGAGAATGGACTTGGTTTTTCAACACATCAGGCTCAAAATGAGCGCTATTATTTTTAACACTATTCAGTGATGTCATCCATCATAGCATCTGCTTGAAAGCTGGTGGGGTTTTAAAGAACCTGCAAAAAAGGTGAATATATTCAGGTGCAATGGCACACCAAGGGCTGGGAACACGTGGTTTGGTCAGACACTGCGTGGGACGGGGTGATTAACCGGTCCAGAGCATGGTGCATGATGCACGAGCATCCTCCGGCACAGCAAGGACAGTAACTGTTCGGCTGCTCTTCTGGAGGGAAGCCTGTTCTGGCAGGAGGGTGCAGTGAGGCTCGGGCTCTCGTTTTCTGTTTGGTGGTACAGAGACGTGGCTCGGCTAGCCGTGCATGGCATCACTCAGCCGTCCTGGGGAAGAGATGGGTAGAGGGAAGGGCTACGGCATAAATGTTTCCCAGTTCCTCCTCTCTTGGATCGCCTCCTCCTCTCACCCCTGAAATATTTCTGAGGAGGGTTCATCTTTCCTTCATCACAGAACATTGAGCGGTGTCTCTGTAATGTTAAAATCTCTCCTGATTTTCTGGGGGTATTCTGTTAATTAGTAGGTTTCTCCTCCCAACTAGGCTGTAAATGGAAAGAGTACATACTAAACCGATTGCCCTACTTATGTAGCTACTCAGAGGAATGCTAAGATGGATTAACATGCATAGCAGAAGGCTTATGACCCTGGGAGACAGAAGAACCTGAAATAACCTTAATATCCTGTCAACTTGAATTACCAAACCTCAGTGAACAAGAAGAACCTATTTAGTAGTCTATCTTGGAGGAAAAATTCGTATCTTTTATCTGGTTTATTCCTCCCTCTTTTCTAATGCAAGTGTTGTTTTTGTCTCTCCTGATTTTATTTTTAAGAGGCATGATAGAGCTGCCTCATGACCCCGCACCTCCCCATCCTACATAACCCCTGGTGCATAGCCTGGCTCAGCTCCCGAGAGGTGCCTTTGTCCTGGCGTTGTGTGGTGAAAAGCATCCGCACCCGTACGGGCCCGGCAGAGGGAGCTGAGCCTACCCCGCACGCTGGGGCAGGGGCTCGTCCTGTCCACGTGTGACGTTACAGACATCGCCCCTGTGCTCCTGCGTGCCCTGTGCACCCACAGAGCCAGCACCAGCTTAAATACCTTAAAATTCTTCAAAGGAGATGCCTTAATATTCTATAAGTCCCCTCTTTTAAATATTTTATTCTCCTCCACGAGTTGCCGCTGTAGATTTCAGAGCTGCCCCAACTGGAGCCCTGTCAAAGCTGTGACACCCGCACCAGTGCCTGCTCCTTATGGCCACAAATGCTGTTTGAAGTCGAGACGAGATTTCACCCAAACCTTGGATATTCTGCTGTCCCCAATCTTCCCAAACTGAGTGTCTGGTCCTTCTAAAAGTTTGATCCTGCTGGAAAGCTTGGTTGTCATCAGACCCTTCTTTTCAATGCGCAGCTCAGGCCTTCCGAGGCCCTACCATCACATAAATAAATATAAAGACTAATAATACTCTTAAGAGAATGCCCATCCCCACAGACCTTTGTTATACATTTAACACAGTCCTGCTCCATTTTGGCCCTGTGAAGCTCACCAGAGTCCATGAAGCTAAACGCACCCCTTGGCGTTGAAGTGACAACGGCCACTGGTTTTTCAGTCGCTTGATCCCCCTTGTGCTGGGGACAATCCAGCCCTGGCCACCAGGTCTCCGGTCCCAGGAGCATCATGGATAGGGCTCCAGCAATGGAGGGGTACACTTTGATGGGAGATGCAGCAGTGCTCGCATGGCAGGCAGCATCTTCATCATCGTTAATTATTGTGCCTTCCCTCATGTTTCCACCTGGGGCTTAGCGCAGCCCTGCTAAAAGCGGGGTTATATCTTTAATGAAAAAAAAAGGGTCAGAAATGCATCTCACAATTACAGAGTTCAGTCTAATTAGGACTGAAAAACACACGTGTAATTGCCTTCTGTATCCACTCCTGAGATTCCCTTTCAGTGTTAAATACATATGGAGTGCCTTCCCTGATAAATGACGTTTTTCTTACAGTTCACGGGGAGCAAAACTTACCCTAAAGAGGCAGAAACACAGAGGAAAGAGCCGACCCGTGCCGCTACCCCTCCGGGAAGGTCTGCTCCCCCAGCTTCAAGCCAGTCCCACTGTGTGGGGCATTCCAGGGAACTGGAAGCAGAAAGCAGCCCC
>Ga0181612_115186_pt1 | contig 19005 bp, 15 predicted proteins | sample HoacroProtozoa21_FD_119630 | JGI IMG/M metagenome (GOLD analysis project Ga0181612, IMG submission 119630) | Hoatzin crop microbial communities from Cojedes, Venezuel. Combined Assembly of Gp0051906, Gp0051904, Gp0051908 | reverse complement strand
GCTGATTACCAACTCCCTGGAACAAGATGGCAACGTGCGCGTTAAGGGACTGGGTTCCTTCAAGCTGACCGAGAAGCCGGTGGACGAGTCGGCTACGGGGGAGTTGTTCGACCCGTTCGGAGGGCGGCAGATATCTTTTCCGCCCGCCCCGTCGCTCAAGCCGCTTATCAACCGCGCCAATCCCGCCCCCAAGGCCATCTTCTTTGACGAGGCCGAGGAAATAGCCATAGGCGAGATGGAGGTTCCCGCACAACCCGAAGCACCGGCTGCTCCTGCTGCCGCTGAAGGCGTGGTGGAACAACCGCAGCCTGCCGAACCGGTGACAGAGGCACAGCCCGAACCGCAGCCTGCCGAGCCGGTGACAGAGGCACAACCCGAAGAGGCAGCACCTGTGGCTGAAGAGACGGAAGTTCCTGTGCCCGAAGAGGCAGTTGCGCCTGTAACCGAAGCGGTGGAAGAGGTAGTAGACGAGGCCAAGGAAGAAGTGGCCGATGTCTTGCCGGAGGCAGCCGAGCCCGTAGGCGAACCGGAGGTTCCCGAGACTCCTGCCGACGAACCGGTGATCGAAACCGTGCCGGTGGAGCCTGCCGCTCCCGTGGTGGACGAGACGGCCGACGACGACCTGTGGAACGACCCGCTGCTGGACGAGCCCTTGCTCGACGAGAAGGAAGAACCGGAACCGCAGGCGGCCGAACCCCAGACCCATGTGGGCGAAGTGGGACCGGTGGCCGCGTTGAAGGACGGTCAGCAACAACCGAAGGGATACGATTATTCGGACATCTATAACGGAAAGCCTTTGGACGACGGCTTTAAGGATATCGGCGGCCGGAAAGGCGACAAGAACAAGCTGCTTTACCTAGGCCTGGGCCTCCTGGCACTCTGCCTGCTGGGCCTCTGCTGCTGGCTGCTGTTTGGCGGCAAGGGCAAGTCGGATACCACGGTGAAGCAGGCGCCTGCCAAGCCTGCGGTGACGACCGTAGCCAAGGATTCTACCTTCAAGGATACCGTCTCCGCCCCGGTGGCCGCCAAGGAAATCGTGGTGCCGGCAGCGGGCGATGCGGCTTCGAAAGAGGTGCAGCCCCAGCAACTCGACAAGAGCAAGAAGTACAAGGCCGTGGGTACCCTGGCGCAGCATGAGTCGCAGCCGGGCGAGACCCTGATGAAGATATCCGCCAAGTATTACGGCACCTCGCACCTGTGGCGTTACATTGCCGATTACAACAAGGATGTGCTTCCCAACCCCGATAAATTTTCGGATGGCATCGTTTTAAAGATTCCAAAACTCGAAGAGGTAAAATAAAAGCAGTATCTTTGTACCCTGATTTGCAAACATTCAAGAAAAACAAAGTTTTAAAGTATGTCGGACGCTAAACGTATAAAAACCGCCTTGGTTTCGGTCTACCACAAGGATGGGTTGGACGAAATCATTCAGAAGTTGCATGAAGAAGGCGTGCGCTTTATCTCCACGGGAGGTACGCGCCAGTTTATTGAGTCGCTGGGCTACGAATGCCAGGCAGTCGAAGACCTGACCGATTATCCTTCCATCTTTGGAGGGAGGGTCAAGACCCTGCACCCCAAAATATTTGGCGGCATACTGGCCCGCCGCGAGGTGGAGCAGGACCTGGTGCAGATGCAGCAGTACCAGATTCCCGAAATAGACCTGGTCATAGTGGACCTCTACCCGTTTGAGGAGACGGTGGCCGGCAACGCCTCGGAAGCCGAGGTTATCGAGAAGATCGACATTGGCGGCATCTCGCTCATACGCGCGGCAGCCAAGAACTACAACGACGTGCTGATTGTGGCGTCGAAGGCGCAGTACCAGCCCCTGCTCGACATCCTGATGGAGAACGGGGCCGTCACGACCTTGTCCGAGCGCCATTATTTTGCACAGATGGCCTTTGCGGTGTCGTCGGGTTACGACACGGCCATCTTTAAGTACTTCGACCAAGGGGCGGGAGTGGCCTTCCGCCATGCCGAAGACGTGCAGAAGACCTTGCGTTATGGCGAGAACCCTCACCAGCACGGGTACTTCTACGGCAACCTGGAAAATATGTTCGACCAGATTCATGGCAAGGAGATATCGTACAACAACCTGCAGGACATCAATGCGGCTATAGAGCTGATAGACGAATTCGACGAGGTGACGTTTGCCATCCTCAAGCACAACAATGCTTGCGGCGTGGCCAGCCGTCCCACCGTCACGGAAGCGTGGAACACGGCCCTGGCCTGCGATCCGGTCAGCTCCTTCGGCGGCGTGCTGGTCACCAATGCGGTGGTGGACAAGGAAGTGGCCGAACTTATCAGCAGCCGGTTCTTCGAGGTTATCATCGCACCCGACTACGACGTGGATGCCCTAGAAATCTTGGGACAAAAGAAAAACCGCATCATCCTGGTGCGCAAGGAACTGGAACTGCCCCGCATGCAGTTCCGCTCCATGCTGAACGGCGTCCTGGTGCAGGAAAGAGACCTGAAGACCGAGGTGGCCGAGGATCTCTCGCCGGTAACCACGCGCAAACCGACCGATGCAGAGGTCGAGGACCTGCTCTTTGCCAACAAGATAGTGAAGAACAGCAAGTCGAATGCCATCGTGCTGGTAAAGGACAAGCAGCTGCTGGGCAGCGGCGTGGGACAGATGAGCAGGGTCGACGCCCTGAAGCAGGCCATTGAAAAGGCCCACTCCTTCGGGTTCGACCTCCATGGGGCCGTGATGGCCAGCGATGCCTACTTCCCCTTCCCAGACTGCGTAGAGATAGCCGACAAGGAGGGCATTACCGCCGTGGTGCAGCCGGGCGGAAGCATACGCGACAAGGAATCGTTCGATTACTGCGAAAGCCACGACATGGCCATGGTCATCACCGGCATTCGCCATTTTAAACATTAAACACAAAATTATAGATTGATAGAAAAATGGGATTTTTTTCATTTACAAAAGAATTGGCAATGGATCTTGGCACAGCCAACACCATTATCATAAGCAACGGAAAAATTGTGGTCGATGAGCCTTCGGTAGTGGCTTTGAACAAGCGTACCGAAAAGATGATTGCCGTAGGCAAGAAGGCAAAGATGATGCACGAGAAGACGCACGACGACATAAAGACCGTGCGCCCGTTGCAGGACGGCGTGATAGCCGACTTTAACGCCTGCGAGCAGATGATGCGCGGACTTATCAAGATGGCGGAGAAACACCATTACCGCCTGTTTCCGCCTTCGTACCGCATGGTCATCGGCATCCCCAGCGGCTCTACCGAGGTGGAGAAGCGTGCCGTACGCGACTCGGCCGAGCATGCCGGCGGACGCGACGTGAAACTCATTTACGAGCCCATGGCTGCCGCGCTGGGCATCGGCATCGACGTGGAGGCTCCCGAGGGCAACATGATTGTGGACATTGGTGGCGGCACGACCGAGATTGCCGTAATCTCGCTGGGCGGCATCGTAACCAACAACTCCATCAGGGTGGCAGGCGACGAGCTGACCGCCAACATACAGGGTTACATGAGCTCTGAACACAACGTGAAGGTGAGCGAGCGCATGGCCGAGCGTATCAAGATCAACGTGGGGTCGGCGCTCAACGAGCTGGGCGACAATGCTCCCGAAGACTATATCGTGCACGGGCCTAACCGCATCACGGCCCTGCCCATGGAAGTGCCTGTCTGCTACCAGGAAATAGCCGGCTGCCTCGACCATACCATCGGCCAGATAGAGGCGGCCGTCAAGAGCGCCCTGGAACAGACGCCTCCCGAGCTGTATGCCGACATTGTGAAAAACGGCATCTACCTGTCGGGCGGCGGCGCGCTGCTGCGCGGACTGGACAAGCGCCTGACTGACAAAATCAACATACCTTTCCACATTGCCGAAGAACCCTTGCTGTCGGTAGCCAAGGGTACAGGTTTCGCGCTGAAGAACGCGGATCATTTGTCCTTCTTGATGTGATGATGGTATGCGCCAGCTGCTAAACTTTCTGCACAAATACAATTACTGGTTCCTCTTCCTCTTGCTGGAAGGAATCAGTATTGTATTATTAGTGCGTTTCAACCTCTACCAGCAGAGCGTGTTTTTCAACACGGCCAACGAGGTGGCAGGGAAAGTTTACGGCGTGTCGGGGCGCGTCAAGTCCTATCTGAACCTGCAGACCGTCAACGACGAGCTGCTGGCGCGCAACATGGCGCTGGAGGAGCGCGTGCTGTCGCTTGAGAAGCGCCTGCGCATCCCTTCCGACACCCTCCGCTACAAGAGCATGGATGGGGCCGAGGGCGAGATCCTGTATGTTTCGTACGGGGCCAGGGTGGTCAACAACACCATCAACCGGCCCAATAATTATATTACGCTCGACAAGGGTTCCGAAGATGGCGTGAAGCCCGAAATGGGCGTGGTGGGACCCGGCGGCGTGGTGGGCATCGTCTTCAAGACCTCGCCGCACTACTCGCTGGTCATCTCGCTGCTCAACAGCAAGTCGAACGTAAGCTGCAAGGTGGCCAACAGCGGCTATTTCGGATACCTGAAATGGGATGGCAAGGATTCGCGCTATGCTTACCTGTACGACCTGCCGCGCCATGCCACGTTCAAGCTGGGCGACCTGGTGGTCACCAGCGGTTACTCTACGGTCTTTCCCGAAGGCATTGTCATAGGGCATATCAATGAGATACGCGACTCGCGCGACGGCCTGTCGTATATGCTGCGCGTCGAGCTGGCCACCGATTTCGGGATTGTGTCTAACGTGCGCATCATCCAGCGCCTGACTCCTTGGCAAAAGGAGGAACTGGAAGAAGTGGAGGCTAAGGAAGAAGGGGAATAGGTATGTGGTCGTTTCTGCGCAAGATAATGTGGTTTGTGGTGCTTGTGTTCCTGCAGGTGCTGATATTCAACCAGATTCATTTGTTTGGGGTGGCCACTCCCTTCGTGTACGTGTACTTTGTTTTGTGCCTGCACAAGGAGATTGGGAAAAACTGGCTGCTGTTGCTGGCCTTTGCCATGGGCATCATACTCGACCTGCTGGTCTACACGCCCGGACTCAATGCCGCTGCTACGGTCTTCATGGCCTTTGTGCGCCCCGTGTTCCTGCACTTGCAGACGCCGCGCGACCTCGAAGGCGATTTCTCGCCTACCTCGCGAACCATGGGGTGGGGCAACTTCTTCCGCTATGCCTTGTGCTGCGTGTTTGTGCACCACGCCTTGCTGGTGTGCCTCGAATACTTCTCGTTCGACAACCCCTTGCTCCTCCTCATCCGCATCTTGTCGTGTACCTTCCTGACCATGATATTTGTGTGTGTCTGTGACCTGATAGAAAGAAGATAGTATGCCGAAGGAGAACTATTCGCTGACCAAGCGCCGGTACGTCATCGCCATTGCGGCCGTCCTCATCATATCGGTGTACATCGTCCGCTTGTTTTTCTTGCAGGTCCTTACCGAGGAATACAAGCATTATGCCGACAGCAACGCGTTCTTCAACCGCGTGCAGTACCCTTCGCGCGGCGCCATATACGACCGCAAGGGGCGCCTGCTGGTCTACAACCAGCCGTCGTACGACATCACCTTCATCCCACGCGAAATCACGCAGCTCGACACCGCCGACCTCTGCGGCATCCTGAACATCACGCCCGAGTATTTTGCCAAGCGCATGAGCGACATCCGCAACCCGCGCTACAACCCGGGCTATTCGCAATATACACACCAGACGTTCATGACCCAGCTCTCGGCCGAGGAGTGCGGCGTATTTCAGGAAAAGCTGTTCAAGTTTCCCGGCTTCTACATCCAGCGCCGTACCATCCGCGAATATACGTACAACAGCGCGGCCCACGTGCTGGGCGACATTGGCGAGGTTTCGAAGCGCGAGCTGGAGAACGATGCCTATTACAGGTCGGGCGACTACATCGGCAAGCAGGGCGTGGAGAAGTCGTATGAGGAATACCTGCGCGGCGAAAAGGGCGTGGAGGTGCTCCTGAAGGACAACAAGGGGCGCATACAGGGACATTACATGGATGGCAAGATGGACCGCGACGCGGTGCCGGGCAAGAACCTGACCCTGGGCATAGACATCGAGCTGCAGCAGCTGGGCGAGCGGCTGCTGAAGAACAAGATCGGGGCCATTGTGGCCATCGAACCCAAAACGGGTGAGATACTGTGCATGGTGTCGTCGCCTACGTTCGACCCCAAGATGCTGATTGGGCGGCAGCGCGGCAAGATGCACGTGGAACTGTCGAAAGACCCCCAAAAGCCGCTTATTAACCGCGCCATCATGGGTGCGTACCCGCCGGGCTCGACGTTCAAGACGGCCCAGGCGCTTACCTTCCTGCAGGAGGGCATCATTGAGCACGATGCGCCCAAGTTTCCCTGCGGCAGGGGCTTCCACTACCGCAACCTGCGCGTGGGCTGCCACGGCCATGCCTCGCCCATCCCCCTGATGCCGGCCATTGCTACCTCGTGCAACTCTTACTTCTGCTGGGGACTCTTCCGCATGTTTGGCGACAAGAAGTACGGTTCCTCGCAAAAGGCCATTACGGTGTGGAAGGACCACATGGTGTCGCAGGGCTTCGGCTACAAGCTGGGCACCGACCTGCCGGGCGAGAAGCGGGGACTGATTCCCAATGCCGAGTATTACGACAAGGCGTACAAGGGCTCGTGGAACGGCCTGACGGTCATCAGTATCTCTATCGGGCAGGGTGAGATCCTGGCCACGCCCCTGCAGCTGGCCAACCTGGGGGCCACCATTGCCAACAGGGGCTATTTCATCACGCCGCACGTGGTGAGGGAGATAGAAGACAACCAGCTCGACAGCCTGTACCGGGTGAGGCGCGTCACCGACATCGACCGCCAGTACTACGAGATGGTGGTCGACGGCATGCGCCATGCCGTCATCGGCAGCTATGCGGGCGCCACCTGCCGAGCGCTGAACAGCATCTTGCCTACGGTGGAGGCTTGCGGCAAGACGGGTACGGCGCAGAACAGGGGAAAGGACCACTCGGTGTTCATGGGCTTTGCCCCCATGAACGACCCGCAGATAGCCGTTGCCGTGTATGTGGAGAACGGCGGCTACGGGGCCGTGTTCGGCGTGCCCATAGGGGGCATACTCATGGACAAGTACCTGCACGGCACTTTGTCGGAGCGCAACGAGAAGCTGGCCGAGAACATTAGCAACCGAATCATTCATTATAGCAACGAGAGCCGATGAGGGAACGCGACAGCTTGTGGAAATCGACGGACTGGTTTGTGATAGTGCTATACCTGGCACTCATCACGCTGGGTTGGCTGAGCATCTGCGGGGCCAGCTTCAGCTTTGAGGAGACCAACCTGTACGACTTCTCTACCCGTACGGGCAAGCAGCTGGTGTGGATTGTGTGCTCGCTGGGACTGGCCTTTGTCATCATGATGCTCGACGACAACCTCTACGATGCCTTTGCCTACGTGGTGTATGGCGCCATCTTGGTGCTGCTGGTGGTCACCATCTTCATCGCGCCCGACACCAAGGGGTCGCGCTCGTGGCTCATCCTGGGGCCGGTAAGCCTGCAGCCTGCCGAGTTTGCCAAGTTTGCCACCGCGCTGGCGCTGGCCAAGTTTATGAGCGGGTTCAACTTTGTGCTGCAAAACCGCAACTCTTTCCTGGCGGCGTGCGCCATCTTCCTGGTGCCCATGTTCCTGATTGTGATGCAGAAGGAAACGGGGTCGGCCCTGGTGTACCTGGCCTTCTTCCTGGTGCTGTACCGCGAGGGCATGTCGGGCGTGTTCCTGTTCGTGGCCATCTGCATGGTGGTTTACTTTGTCGTCGGCATCAAGTTTGCCGACGTGCCGCTGGGCCAGACGCCCACCATGGTGGGGCAGTTCGTGGTCCTGCTGCTCATACTCTTGTTTACGGGCATGCTGGTGCTGATATATACGCGCTACGACAGGCTGGGGCGCAACGTGGTGCTGGGCACGCTGCTGGTCGTGGGATTGGCCTGCCTAATCAGCCTGAACGGGCATCCGTTCAACATCGTGTGGGTGGAGTGGGCTCTCTGCGCCTTGGTGGCGGGCTACCTGCTGTACCAGGGCATCCGCTTCAACAAGCACAACTGCCTGTACATCGCCCTGTTTGCCATCGGCTCGGTGGCTTTCCTGTATTCTACCGATTATGTGTTCAACCAGGCGCTGGAACCTCACCAGCAGATGCGTATCAAGGTAACCCTCGGACTGGAGGAAGACCCGCGCGGGGCAGGGTACAACGTCAACCAGTCGAAGATAGCCATTGGCTCGGGCGGGCTCAAAGGAAAAGGCTTTCTCAATGGCACGCAGACCAAGCTCAAGTTTGTGCCCGAGCAGGACACCGACTTCATCTTCTGCACCATTGGCGAGGAGCAGGGGTTCATCGGCTCCACCTTCGTGCTGATCTTGTATTTGGTGTTTATCTTGCGGCTGCTCTACATGGCCGAGCGGCAGCCCACCACGTTTGGCAGGGTCTACGGCTACTCGGTGCTGAGCATCTTCTTATTTCACGTGTTTATCAACATTGGGATGGTGCTGGGCATTACCCCCGTTATCGGCATTCCCCTCCCGTTCTTCAGTTACGGCGGCTCCTCGCTGTGGGGCTTCACCATCTTGCTGTTTATCTTTATCCGCATCGATGCCGGCCGTTACAGGCGGCTGCTGTAGCCTCACCAGCCTGAGGCCGATGTCCTTTATGCCCTTCAGCTTGCTGTCGGGCAGGAGCGAGCTTACCCTGAAGCGGTAGAGTCCCGGCGTGTCTATTTGCAGGATGCCCGCCGTGTGGACGGTCTTGACCAGGCTGCTCCCCGAATTTTGTCGCCAGGCCTTGGTGGGCGGCGTCAGCAGAAACTGTATGCTGTCGGGTGGCGCCACCGAGTCGTTGGGCAGGAACCGCTGTATGCTGAGGGCCATGTTTTGGTATGGGTACGAATAGAGGGTCCTCACCTCTACGTCCACCCGGTACACCGCGTTTGAGTCGGCTACCTGCGCATTGTAGTACAATATCTGGTTCTTCGCCCAGCCGTCTTCGGGCATGGGCAGGTACTGGTGGTACGCGGTCTGTGGGTTGCATGCAACCATCATGGCCGTCGCCGCTGCGCATAGTATGGTGCGTGCCCAGTGCGTCATTGCTGCCTTCTTCTGCGTTTTTGCTTTTTGTTTTTCTTGTCGAAGCGCGTCAGGCTGTCTTGTTCCACCAGGTCGAAGTTCTTCCTGGGTGCGTCGGGGCCGCCGTGGCCGCTCAGGCTGTCCGGTTTCTGCCCCTTCTTGTTCATGTTGATGACCTCGAAGGCGCGCCTGCCGCCGATGGTGACCAGGTTGGCCGGCACGCGGGGGTCCGACGAGTAGGTGATGGTGTTGCCCAAGATGTCGCTCTTGAAGAAATAGTACGTCCCGTCCTTTGTCTCCAGCCTTACCTCCTTCGAAGGCAGCTTGCGTTGCGCTTCCACATACTCGTCCACCTCGTAGTTGATACAGCACTTCAGCTTGGCGCACTGTCCCGCCAGCTTTTGCGGGTTGGGCGACAGCTCCTGTATGCGCGTGGCGTTGGTCGACACCGAGTTGAACGAGGTCATCCAGGTGGCGCAGCACAGCTCCCTGCCGCAGGGTCCTATGCCGCCTATGCGACCCGCTTCCTGGCGGGCGCCAATCTGCTTCATCTCTATCCTTACCCTGAACACGTCGGCCAGCACCTTGATAAGCTCGCGAAAGTCCACGCGCCCGTCGGCAATATAGTAAAAGATGGCCTTGCTGCCGTCGCCTTGGTACTCCACGTCGCCAATCTTCATCTCCAGGTGCAGGTCCTTGGCTATCTGCCTCGACTCTATCATGGTCTGGTGCTCGCGCGCCTTGGCCTCCTCATACTTGTCCAGGTCCACCTGCTTGGCCTTGCGGTACACCCTTTTAATTTCTACATCTGGTCGCAGGTTGGCCTTCTTCATCTGCAGGGGCACCAGCCTGCCGGTGAGGGTCACCTCGCCGATGTCGTGCCCCGGGTTGCCCTCCACCGCCACAATGTCGCCTTTCTCCAGGGGCAGGTTGTTGCTGTTGCGGTAAAAGCCCTTGCGCGTGTTTTTAAATTGCACCTCCACAAACTCCGACTCTTCGGCGTTGTTGGGTATGTCTGCCAGCCAGTCGTAGCAGTTCAGCTGCTTGTTTTGTCGCCCGCAGCCCTTGCAGCAGAGGGTCTCGCAGCCGTTATGTAGCTTATAGGTAAGTTCCATGTCTTGTCGTTATTTTTTGGGGGCAATCAGCACAATCATCTTGATGGCAAAGTCGAAGAACACGATTTTGGCGTTCACGTTTTGCTCTATGTGTTGCTGTGCCGCTGCCATTTCGTTCATGATTCGGTACACGTTTCGTTCGTTGATGAAGGGCGCGAAGTTTTCCGAAAACTGCTGTTCCTTGGTGGTGAGGTACACCATGGAGCGCTGGTGGAAGTTGAGTATAAAGTTTTCGCGTATCATGCGCTGGCAGTACTGCAGCAGGTCCTTTTGCTTTTCGCGGCCCAGCTTGGCCACGTCCTCGCTCCATTCCTTCAGCTCGCGAATCTTGCGCTGGTAGCACAGTCGCATCAGCTTTACAAAAAGGTCGAACTGCAGCTCGCTCTGCTCGTCGAGGTGAATGCTTTCCAGCGCCTTGCTGAAGCTGCCGTTGGCCATGTGCGCAATGTTCTCGCTCTCCGCTGCGCCTATGCCCAGCCTTTGCTGCAGCACCTGCACCATGTCGCCCGTCTCAATGCGCTTCAGCTCGAAGCGCTGCGTCCGGCTGATGATGGTGGGCAGCAGCAGTTCCGGGTTTTCCGACACCAGCAGGAAGATGGTCTTCTCGGGTGGCTCTTCCAACAGCTTCAGCATCTTGTTGGCGCACGTCTCGTTCATCTTCTCCGGCAGCCATACTATCACCACCCTGAACTCGCTTTCCAGCGGCTTGAGGCTCAGCTTCTTCAGGATTTCGTCGCTTTCCTTCTCCGGAATAAGGCCCTGCTTGTTGTCCGCCCCCAGGGTGTCCAGCCATTCGGGCAGGGTGAGGTAGCTGTTTCTGATCAGCGCCTCGCGCCAGAGCGGCAGGTAGGTGTCGCCCGTGTCCGACGTCTTTTTCTTGATGTAGGGATACATGAAGAACACGTCGGGGTGCACCAGCTTGTCCCATTGCACGCACGAGGGGCAGTGCCCGCAGGCGTCGGTCTCCGTGCGGTTGGGGCAGCAGATGTAGCGCGCAAAGGCCAGGGCCAGCGGCAGCTTGCCCACCCCTTGCGGCCCGCACAGCAGCTGCGCGTGTGGCACATGGTTGTCGCGCCACTGCCTCAGCAGTCGCTCCTTGGCATCCGCCTGTCCTACAATGTCGTCAAATCCAAACATACTTTTTCGCAGACCCTATTCATCCAAATTAGGATGTAAAAATAATAAAAATCTTTGAAAAAGTAATGTTTTTTACTTGCCGTCCAGATAATTTTGCCAGGCTTCCTTGTAACTGTCGCTTATGGGGATGTACGTATCGCCGAACACGATGCGGCCGCGGTCTATGATGCGAATCTTTTCCTTGTTGACGATAAACGAGCGGTGCACCCTCAGGAACCGGGAGGCCGGCAGCATTTCTTCCATCGATTTCATGCTCATCAATGAAAGGACCGGGTGCGGGTTGCCCGCCTCGTATATCTTCACATAGTCCTTCAGCCCCTCGATGTACAGGATGTTGTTAAGCTCGATGCGCACCAGCTTGTAGTCGCTTTTCACAAAGATGGCGTCTTTCTTTTCGCGGGGCTTTTGTTGCAGTTCGAACCACTGCACCGCCTTGTTGGCCGCCTGCAGGAAGTCGGGGTACGAAATGGGCTTGAGCAGGTAGTCCAGCGCGTTCACCTTGTAGCCCTCGATGGCATACTGCTCAAAGGCCGTGGTGAAGACGATGCGCGTGCGCGCGTCCACCAGCTTGCTGAACTCCAGTCCGCTAAGTTGCGGCATCTGTATGTCCAGGAACAGCAGGTCCGCTTTATTCTCGCCCAGCTCGTCCATGGCCTGTACGGCGCTTGCATACTTGCCCACAAGGGTCAGGAACGGGGTCTTCTTTACATAGCTTTCCAGCAGGTTGAGCGCCAGCGGCTCGTCGTCAACAATGGCACAACGCAGGTTCATAGTGATAGGTGTTTAGTTGGTTTCGATTGCTAAGATAGAAAAATATTCCTTACCATCGTCTGATGTCCCATAATTCCATTCATATTTTCCCGGATACGAAAGGTCCAGCCGGCGCTTTACCTGTTCCAGGCCTATGCCGCTGCCGCTCTTGTCCGAAGTGTTTTTGGGGAAGTTGGAGTTGCGTATCTCGCAGCGCACCTTGTCGGCCGTTTCCTCAAACGCAATGTGGATGTAGCTGGGCTCGGTGGGCGATATGCCGTGCTTGAAGGCATTTTCCACCAGCGAGATGAAGAGCAGCGGGGCCACCTGCGTCTGGCTCTCCTTGCGCACGCTGAAGGTGGTTTGCAGGTCCACGTTGTCCGACAGCCTGATGCGCATCAGTTCGATGTAGTTCTGCATAAAGTCCATTTCCTTTTGCATGGTGGTGTACTGCTGCGTGTTGTCGTACAGCGCATGGCGCAGCAGCTTGCTCAGGTCCTGCACCGCATTTTGCGCCTTGTCGCTGTCGAACGCAATCAGCGCGTAAATGTTGTTCAGCGTGTTCAGCAGGAAGTGCGGGTTCAGCTGCGAGCGCAGGTTCTTCAGCTCGGCGGCCGTCTGGGCCACCTCGGCCTCCTTGCGCGCGGTCTCGATGTGCGACCACCGCATCACCATGCGTATGGCCACGCTGGTGCAGGCCACCAGGAACAGTATCAGCACGTCGCGGTAGATAAACGCCCAGCGCGGGGGGCCCTTCCGGGTTTGGGGGCGGGCCTCGGTAGCCTGCGCCACTATGTAGTCGTAGTGGTGCCACAGCTGCGCACCGCCCGCCAGCAGGGCCAGTATCAGGATGTTTAAGGCAATAAAGTAACCAAACTTCCCCCTGAACATGTATTTGGGAATCAGCCAGAAGTAGTTGATGTAAAACACGCACAGGTACGTCAGCGTGTCGAACCCGCCGTGCCGCAGGTACTCCATCATGCTGATGCCGGCGTTGTTGCGCGTAATCATGAAGTAGGGCAGCAGGAACAGCAGCAGCCATACCAGCAGGTGAATCATGACCGCCATGAAGGCGGGCCGCTTCACATCGCGCCTTATGTCGCTTAAATGGGTAGTCATCTTATTCGTATCTAATAGCGTCTATAGGATTCAGGTTGGCCGCCTTCTTGGCAGGGTACCAGCCAAAGAATATGCCCGTGAGGGTACATACGGCAAAACTCAGCACCACGCTCCACGGCTGTATGTAGATGGGCCAGTGCGCCACGTTCTTGATGATGACCGACGCGCCGCAGCCTATCAGCACGCCTATCAGGCCGCCGGTAATGCTGATGAGGATGGCCTCAATCAGGAACTGGCTCAGGATGTCGATGCCGCGGGCGCCCACCGACATGCGGAGGCCAATCTCGCGGGTACGCTCGGTCACGCTCACGTACATGATGTTCATGATGCCGATGCCGCCCACCACCAGCGATATGCCGGCAATGCAGGCCAGCAGCGTGGTCATCAGGTCGGTAGTGGTATTCATCATGGAACTCAGCTCCTGCTGCGAGCGGATGGTGAAATCGTCGTCGTCCGTATCCTTCAGCTTGTGGTTTCGGCGCAGGATGGTGCTTATCTCGTCAATGGCATTCTCGGTCAGGTCCTCGGTCAGCGCCGAGCACACGATGCTGCTTAGGTACGTCTGCGCCAGCAGTCGCTTCATCACGGTCGAGTAGGGCGCCAGCACCACGTCGTCTTGGTCCATGCCCATGGAGTTGTAGCCCTTCGACTTCAGGATGCCTATCACGCGGAAGGGCACCTGGTTGAAACGGATGATCTTGCCTATCGGGTCCTCGCCGGGAAACAGGTTGTCCACAATGGTCTTGCCTATGACGCACACTTTGGCCGACGTCTGCACGTCGCTTTCGGTAAACATCTCGCCGGTCTCGACCGACAACTGCCTGATATCCAGGTAGTCCACGCCCACGCCCGTAATGCTCGAAGGGTAGTTGTTGTTGCCCGCAATCAGTTGTCCCGACGACGATACGTTGGGGGTGACGCCCGCCACAAACTGCGTCTCGTTGCGGATGTCCTGGTAGTCGGACATCTTCAGCGTCTGCATGCTGCTGGCATCCTGTCGCACGCCGCCCCGCATGTCGCCGCCCGGGTGAATCATGATCATGTTCGAACCCATTTCGGCTATCTGCGACTGTATGCTCTTCTTCGAGCCCTGCCCGATGGCCAGCATGGCAATCACCGACGCTACGCCGATGATGATGCCCAACATGGTCAGGAACGTACGAAACTTGTTGTTGTTGAGCGCCTTCAAGGCTATTTTAAACAGATTTCTATAATTCATAGCAAATTCCTTTATTCGTCTTCTTGTTTAGGCAGCGACGCCAGTGTCTCGGCAGCATTGAGGATGTTGTCGTTCGTCGTGTCGCTCTTGATCTTTCCGTCGCGCAGGGTGATGTTGCGGCTGCTGTACTGGGCAATGTCGGGGTTGTGCGTCACAAATATGATGGTTCGTCCCTCGGCATGCAGCTTTTGGAACAGCACCAGTATCTCGAACGAGGTGCGCGTGTCGAGGTTGCCCGTCGCCTCGTCGGCCAGTATCACGGCCGGGTTGTTGACCAGGGCGCGCGCAATGGCCACGCGCTGCATCTGTCCGCCCGACATCTGGTTGCTCTTGTGGTCCAGGCGGTTGCCCAGTCCCACGGCCTCCAGGGCCTCGATGGCGCGGCGCCTGCGTTCCGAAGCCGACACCGCCGAGTTGTACATCAGCGGGAGCTCCACGTTTTCCACTGCGGTAGTCTTGGCCAGCAGGTTGTAGTTTTGGAACACGAAGCCAATCTTGCGGTTGCGCAGCACGGCCCGTTCCGAACGCGACATGGTCCTTACCGACACGCCGTCGAGCAGGTACTCGCCGCTGGTGGGGGTGTCCAGGCAGCCCAGCGTGTTCAGCAGGGTGGACTTGCCCGAGCCCGAGGTGCCCATGATGGTCACAAACTCGCCCTCCATGATTTCGAACGATACGCCTCGCAACGCATGTACCACCTCGTCGCCTACCACGAAGTCGCGTTTTACGTTTTGTAGTTGTATAACGACTTTGCTCATGTGCTGCTTATTTTTTGCTACTGTTTTTCTTCTTGTTGCCGCCGGGGCCCTTGGGCATGAACGGGCTCGATTCGCTGCTGCCCGAGTTGCCCTCTTCCTCCACCTTGGCCTGTTGTCCGGGCATCACGCCCACGGTGGCCTCGGTCACTACGCGCGTACCCTCGGCTATGCCGCTCACAATCTCGGTATGGCTGTTGCTGGTGATGCCCACTTCCACGGCATGTGCGGTAAAGGTGTTGCCTTCGCGCGTCCACACCTTGTGTTCGGCCTGCACGTCCTTCACAATGTCCTTGTCGCCAATCAGCGGCTTTTCGGGCGTAAAGCGCAGCGCCTTGGTAGGCACGCTCAGCACGTTGCTGCGGTCGAGCGTGTAGATGGTCACGTTGGCCGTCAGCCTCGGTTTCAGCTTCAGGTCGGGGTTGGGAGCCGATATCACCACCTCGTAGGTCACCACCGTGCTCGAGGTCGTCGACGAGCTGGAGGAGCTGGAGCTGCCCAGGCGCACCTGCGTGATGGTACCCTCGAACGTGTCGCTGGGGAAGGCGTCCACGGTAAACACCGCGCGCTGTCCCTCTTTCACGTTGCCTATGTCGGCCTCGTCCACGTCGGCCACCACCTGCATCTGCGTCAGGTCGGCAGCTATGGTAAACAGGGTGGGCGTCTCAAAGCCGCTGGCCACCGTCTGTCCCTCTTCCACGTCCTTGCTGATGACCACGCCGTCGATGGGCGAGGTAATGGTGGCATACGACAGGTTGCGCTGTGCCTTGGCCAGCGAGGCCTTGGCACTCTCGTACGAGCTCTTGGCGCTCTGGTAGTTGTACACCGTCTGCTCGTATTCGCTGTCGGCTATCAGCTGCTTGTCGTGCAGCGTCTTGTTGCGGTTGTACGTCTTCAGCTGGTAGTCGTAGTTCGACTTGGCGCTGTTGTACGTAGCCTGTTGCGAAGCCAGCTCGCTTTGCAGCGTGGCGCGGTCCATTTCGGCTATCAGCTGGCCCTTCTTCACCACTGAGTTGTAATCTACGTAAATCTTGTCAATGATACCACTCACCTGGGTACCCACTTCCACCTCGGTCACAGGCTCGATGGTGCCGGTGGCGGTGATGGACTCAGACAGGTCGGCCTTTTCCACCAGGGCGGTGGCAAAGGTTACCTTGTGCTTGGCCTTCGAGCCTCCGAAGAACCACAGGCACAGGGCAGCAATCGCTACAATGGCGGCTACAATAAGAATGATTTTAGTCTTTTTGTTCATAGGTATGTATTTTTAATATTTTTCAGTTTACAGGTTCATGCTCTCGCCTTTGTAAAACTTAAGCAGTTCCATGTTCAGTATGGCCATGTACTTGGCCTGCAGTTTTTCTTGCTGGGCCGAGAGCAGGTTGTTCTTTTCGGTCAGCAGTTCCACAAAGTTTTTCATGCCCAGGTTGAACTTCTCCTCCATCAGCTCGAAGCTGGTGTTGGCGCTCTTCACGCTGGTCAGGGCCGATACAAAGCGCTGCTGCGCGCTCTTGGCATCCAGCCAGATGGTTTCAATCTCGCGGTACAGGTCCATTTGCGCATCCTCGTACTCTATCTGGCTCAGCGTCTTTTGCAGCTTGGCCTTCTCCACCGCGCTCTTGGTCTGGCGGTTGCTGAAGATGGGCACGCTCAGCGTCACGCCTACGCCGTTGCTCCAGTTGTCTTTCAGCTGGTTGCCGAACGAGTAGTCCGTGCCGTTGATGTTGGTGGTGCTCGAGCTGGCGTTCAGGCTTACGGTGGGGTAGTACCCGCCCTTGGCAATCTTCACGTTCAGGTCTTGGTTGTCCACGTTCAGCTTGCTCGATTCAATCTCGGGGCGCTGTCCCAGGGCGGCATAGTACACGTCCATCTTGTCGGGTATGGCCTCCATGGCCTTGTCGTCGCTCAGTATGGGCACGTACAGGTCCAGCTCTTCGCCCACGCCCATCTGCAGCAGCTGCTTCAGCTGCATCTTGTAGTTTTCGAGCGAGGTTTCCGAGCTCACCACCTGGTACTGGGCGCTGCTCAGCTGCGACTCCAGCTGCGCCAAGTCGGCCTTGGAAATGCTGCCTGCGTCGAACATCTGCTTGCCTCGCTTGTACTCGGCCTCGTTCACCTCGCAGGTCTCCTGGTTTATTTTCACGGCCTCGGCCGCATACAGTATCTGCACGTAGTATTTTACGATTTGTTCCACCACGCTGTTCTCGCTGGCGGCCAGGTCCAGTTCGGCTATCTGGCTGTTCAGCTTCTGCTGCTTCACGTTGTTGGTGTTCTGTCCACCGTTGAAGACGGTCCAGTTGGCATTGATGCCGTAGCTGCCGTTGTACGAGGTCTTGTTGCTGGTGGTAGAGATGTTGTCGCCGTTGATGATGGTGCTGCTCGAAGCAAACGGGCGGTTCACGAGTCGCTGGCTCACGCTGCCGCTGACGGTGGGAAGCAACTGCGATTTGGCGGTCAGCACATCAATCTTTGCGCTTTCGGCATTGATCCGGCTGGTCTGCAGGTCCACGTTGTGCTCCAGCGCATAGTCTATGCAGCGCTGCAGCGTCCACGAGCCCGAAGCACTCTCGGTCGTGGTCGTGGCAGTTGCCTGTCCGGTAGTGGCAGTCTGTCCAAAAGCATTGATGCCAATGACACATAGTACACAAAATAATGCTGTTCTTGCTGTCATATAGTCTTGTTTTTTGTGAATTGTCTATTTTTATGCCGCAAAAATACCGGCTGTTGTGCTCCGCACAAAAAAATATGGACCATTGTGTGCCTTTTATCGGCAGAAATACACTAATTATCGACCATTTCCAATGCCGGCTGCAGGCATCTTTCTCGTTTTTTATGTGTTTTTTATGCAGAAGCGCGTAAGACAGTACACCACCCTCAATAGAGGGTAGTGTGAGGTTTAAAGTTCCGCCTAAGCGAGGGCAGTGGATAAAAGGTAATTTTATTTTAAATTTTTGCCATATATGGCACTTTTTTCAAATGTATTCTGCTCGTCAGGGCATTCTCGCTCCCCTCCACGACCCCGGCGGGGTCGCACAGCAAAAAGCATTACGTTTTTTTTTGTTATGTTCCAAAAAAGTTCGTAACTTTATAGCGAGAAAAAGAATTGAATTATGGACGAAAAAGAAAAGAAACAGCTTAACGAGAAGGAACTCGAGAAAGTGAGCGGTGGCGGAAGGGGTCCAACGCCAAATCTCGGAGGTAGTTCCGGGTGTCAGCATTAAGACAGGTTTACTGCCGCAAGCGGCAGAGATAAAGTAACACCCTGAAAGGGGTAGTGTGTGGCTTATCCGCGGGTCTGCCGACCTGCGGTAGCGGTCTCGCCCCTATATTTCCCCGCCCCAAATCAAAGCCGCAGCGAGGCGAGCTCGGATATTTGCCCTCGCTTAGGCGGAGCTTTAAGCATAATCCTACCCCCTTTGGGGGTGGGTTCCTCTCCACACCGATAAAAACAAAAAGCACCGCGACTTAATATCGCGGTGCTTTTTTGCTTATAACTTGTTGAGTATCAGTCAACCTACACTCTAAACTGACTCGAACCTTACTCGCACAGAGTGCGAGTCCATGCAGTGACCTGCATAATGATGTTGCGTTGCAATCACAAGTTGACTCAAACGTAATCACGCTGTCACGTGAAGGATGAAATACTTTCATCCGGCATTGCTCCGCAACGCCCATTTTCGTCGAACTCGCTCTCACTCGAAAAAGTAAGCAAGTTTCCTTTTTGCTCGCTTACTCGCGACTTTCTCGTCAAACCAGCTCTCGCTCAGCAGAATGAAAACAAGCTTTCTTCTGCCTTCGCTTACTCGCTGCTTTCGCTTATAGCTTGGATCTTGTCTGCGTAGTCGCTCCAGCG
>Ga0181612_156971_pt1 | contig 19006 bp, 13 predicted proteins | sample HoacroProtozoa21_FD_119630 | JGI IMG/M metagenome (GOLD analysis project Ga0181612, IMG submission 119630) | Hoatzin crop microbial communities from Cojedes, Venezuel. Combined Assembly of Gp0051906, Gp0051904, Gp0051908 | reverse complement strand
GCTCTTATCTTCTCCTCTAAACAAATGGAACTTTTACTCTCATATCTGCTCATTTCACACGCTTACAAAGAAGGGAAAGAAACAGGAGTATTACTTGGGAGCTGTGACTGGGTAGAAATTAGGGTCACAAAGAAGGATTTCTGAGATACAGACAGTTAACTAATTATCGTTTGCCTTTGCTTGTGCATCTGTTTTTGCACTTTGCTTCCTTAACCTATGAATTACCTTGTATAATAGGAGGAAGAGAGACAACACTGATTTCTTACAGCACAGAATACAAGCAGTGTTCCTAAAAGACAACTCTACTCTGGTAGGCAAGCAAAACAGCAGAAAAAACAAAATGTCTGGTCAACACATGGGGCAACCTCCCACACGAGGTTATTTTGACAGACTTCACGAGATAAAAACACTCATCAGGAATTCATCTATTCCCACAGTATCTATTGATTTTGTCTAGATACCATAAAAGACAGGCTAATGCTACACAAGAACAATCTCATCTTACAATTTGCATTGACTGCAGTCGTACTTGTTTGAATACAACAGGACAAACGCAACATTCAACAGGCTTTTGACAGCTTGGTGCCCAAGAATTACAAAAAAACTCATACAACTAAGACAACTAGAGTACACTTCCAAAGGCTTTTCCATAGACAAATGTCCATATATAACAAATAAAACTATTCCAGAAGTGAATTTGCTCCAGTGAAAACCAAAAGAATCTGATTTTACCATTTTGTTTAGCCGGAAGGAATCAAAGAGTATCCCTTGCACACTGCTGGACCCCAGAACACTCCAGGCAACAGTACGTAAAAAGGAAAAAAAAAAACCACTGTGACCTGGTGGAGCACGTCTTCTGACGTTTAAGAAGACTGTCATTCCAGAATTCATTTTTATCCTTTCCCATGGCATCTCTTTAGCTACAACATAATACAATCTTTTTCTTCCCTAATAACGTGCAATTGTTTACTGACAAAAACTACTTCTTTCTTAAAATACCTTCATATCAATCTGCAGAGGAAGGAAAATCACATGCTAAATCAAAGCAAGAAAATGAGCTACAACAACTACAGATCAAAACTGAAGGGGGAAGATGGTCCTTTTTTGTCCTAGCTCTGAACATCTCGAAGTCTTTTCATGGCAGTAAGATGTTATAATTATCTATCAATATTCGATGTGACTAGATACACAAAATGTTTTTAAATTAAACTGCATTTTTATCCAGTATGAATTTAGATAGTATACGACCACATGCAGAGAGTGAAAGTGGCAAGAAAAAAGTAACTTTAATGCTAGGAGTCTGTTTCCAAAAAGAATATGAGTTAGGATACAATTACCAGGCGTTATGGACTGTTCAATGTTGCAGACATCATCACCAAACTTCCGGTCTTCACTGAAAGATTTTTTTAATCCGCTACATAAAAAACATGCAGGAAGGACTACGAAAACACAGCTGTATATGCTGTTACTGCATTAAGTGTTCTCCAAATCTTTACATTTTTGGGGCAGAGGGGGATGGGAAACCCTCATGGTTCTGTAGTTTGAAATTTGATCAGACTGCATTACTTAACCAGTACGGCATACCTGCCTCTATACAGGTTCATAAAATCTAGATAGGAGACAGTTTCATTTCACATCAAGAAGTTAACTCAAATACCTACCAACAGTTCATCAAAGTATCCCTAAAAATCATTCCAGCAGAAATGCAAAGCTGACACATATATCCTTCATTGTTGTTGCTAACGTCACAGAATCGCAACAACATACCTTGTTTCTGTCATCGACTGCTGAAGCACTTCCCAAAAAAACCTCATCTCTGCCACAATATTAGAGGCAGTCATCTATGACTGCAACAAAGAGACATGCATTTGGTTCCCACCACCAAATGGATCAGGTAACAAATAAACAATATATTCTGTGCTTTCTTCATTACAGTCTTTATCTGAAGCTTTCACTGTGCAGTAGTACTTTTCTAATTACCACATAAAAAAATATAAATTAACACAACCAAAATGACCAGAACTGATGAAAAATTGATTTTTCCCCAAGCAGTGACTTTGAATAAAATCCTGACATCTTCTTAACGAAATTATTTTATTACAACTTAAATTTGAAAACATTATTCTTTCTTCTAAACTTCTTTTCCTCAAAATTTCTACTTCAACATTTACATACTTATTCTCTCCCTTTTATCACTTCTTTTTCCCCTCCAGGTAGTTGAGGTTGACTTACTACATTCCTAACTTTCTCCCCTCCTTTCAACTTTCCTTTTTTTATAGCAGGAATTGAACAATAAGTAGACACCACTAAAAACGTGCCACTAACACTTCGTAGCTTTCCTTGACTTAGCTTTCTCAAATTTCTCTTTAGATTTTTTTTCAACTTTATTAATCCTCTTGGTTCTAAACTTGAACACTCATATGTATGTTTAACAAATAACATTCCTAGTCATATTCTTCTATAGTCCTCCCAAATAAAGAAAAACACAAAAGAAAAAAAAGATAAAATGAACAAAAGAAATCCACTCTCCTTCATCTCATGACTATTCATTACATTAATTATTTTCAGATGTAGGATGAACAGAAGTTCTATGTAAATAATTAATGAAAGGGTAACCATATGTTATAGAAGTCATCTGCTGCATTTTGCAGTCTGTATGGTGTCCTTTCATAGTCAAAATTACACCACCTAGTTATGATACGAAACACAAGTTATTTTTAAATCTATACTGCTCCAAAAGTAAAATGCCAACTGTGCTATTTGATTCTACAGTATCCTTCCAAAGGATGCCTGTATTCACAGTTAACTATTCAACTTAGAAATTAACTCCTAACAAGGACAGAAAAAAACAAGCAAAAATGCCAAATGATATATAATGGATTAAAATACAACTCCAGCAATAGTATTATGAGTACATATCCCATAATTCTTTCCTATTTTTCACACCTGCCCTCATGCTATAACAACCGCAAAGAGAGGCGAATGGAAGTGGGGGAGCTCACCTGATTTTTCATACCACCAGAAATTAGTTTGTTCTTCCTTGCTCCATCCTGTTCTTTGCAGGACTTCCCAAGATTAAATCATTTAAAAAAATATTTCTGAGAAAAAGAAGTATGAAGCTGCAAGCAGGCAATTGCAAATCCATTCCCAAAATGAATGAGAATTTTTGAATGCCTATTTCCATTAATAATAGATGTGAAATAAAACATAGTAACTTAAAGATGTATACAAGCAAAAACACTCTTAAAACACTGTCCATTCAAATGTGCCTACCTACCACTTCTGTGCTGGAGAAAAAGGGCAGGTCTTTTTTGCAGCACAAAGAAAAGGAAATTAGGATTCTTTAAAGACCTTTTTTAAGAGGATCAAGTAAAATCGTTCTACAGAGAGGCAGACCAGAAATATGAGCAGCTGACTTCATCCCGCAAGTGGGGAATACGTACTTACTCTTCCACCACTAGTCAGTCTTGCTCCTGAATTCTCACCTGACCCATAGATTAAGGAAGGGTCAAACAGTATAATCTACTATAAACATCATGGTCCCTATTGCCCTCTTTGGACTTGTCTGATGCGATTAATTTGGTGTCTTCAGCAAAGGGTGCTATCTTTATCAAACCACCTGACAGAATTTCTTAGTATTTGAACATGTGGTGAAAATAAAATGTGACTTTATCCAGTGTTTTCAGTCAGTCTTGCAACTCTAGCACCTCACTTTCACCAGCAGCAAAGGAACCATCTCTGGCCAGCAACCTGCTAAGCAGGTCACAGAACCAACAAAACTTTTTAATGATGTGCATGCACCATTTCACTCCACTCAAGCTGCTCCTTACAAGCACACTGCAGTATGTGCCTTCTCCCATCCACCAAAAACAAATCCCTACTATTCTTTTCACTTCTTATGATAACCTACAATCCACTGTATGCCTTCCGCTGGTTCCTTCTCCTACACAAGGACAGCAGAAGCACTGCCAGCAGCTGCATTTTTGCATTGACAAGGGAGTCAAATACTATTTCTGGTACACTTGCAACAGGTTCGCCACCTCTGAAACAAGGAACACAGAATCTCCGTGCCCTGGGAGGAGGCAATACTTAGAAGCAAGTTTTTCCACACCTCTAATTTTGAGATGAGACAGCACTGCCAAATAAACTGAGCTGTAGCTTTGTAATAAACCCTGCACATCTCCCACTACAGCATGCATTGTAGTAATGCATCTGCTAGATTTAGAGATTAACTGTCCATTTTCCTCTAATGAGGGTATGACAGCTCTCACGATAACCACAGTGAACACTGACAATATAATGCCGCAGCTCTAACATCACCTTCACCATCCAGTCCTCTAAATAAATCCCCTTTCCTCTTTTGTCTAGTGATTCTCTGCACCAGGACAGACTGGATTTTCGATAGGACCTATAACACAGCACTGTAAAGTGGCACTGTGCAATACATTGATACTTTCTCTACTCCTTCCTCTCTTCTTAGCAGCTACATTTTGAAACTATTGAAGCCCTCTAGGTCAGGCAGCAGAAAAAATGAAGTTTCTTCTTACCCCTCATTCTCTCTGCTAATTCCAAATCAAAATCAACAATCTGCTAAAATGAGCTTTTCTCTTCTCTGCACTGAAAAGCATGATCTTCATGGAAGTGGGTTTGGTTTTTTTTCTACACTTTCTTCCTCAGCAAGGCCTATATAAGGTTCTCTGAGTTAGCCTTTGTCTCTGGAAGTGTGCATGACTCTGCAGGAAACGACACCTACTAGCATCTGCTCCTGACACAGCAATATTTCATTACACTTGCATACATGAATTCTGCCAGATCAGGTGTAGTAATAAAGAACAGCTGTTGCTATGATCAACTTTTCTGACAAGCTCCTTCCTAAGTGTGGTCAGCAGATTCCTAAGGGTAGAACCTAATCTCAAAGGGCACTGCCTGCTTTTTCCTGCTACCTGGTCCTTATGGAACAACTGTTTTCTTGAACTTGAGGAAATCTGGCTGTATTCAAGCAAGAAGCCCTGATATATGAAAATATTCCTCATCAACAATGTCCTTAGAGGAGCAATAAAATCCTCCTTCACCCTCTTAAAACTACATACTGACTTTACAAATTGAAAAAAAAATTGTGTCACTAGCAACCACATAATATACTGGACACAGTTGAGAAGTTAATCTCTTCTACGTTAAAAGCAGCTTCCAACCACTTTAGAAACCATTTTCAACTCAAGAAAAAAGGCTATCCCATTGTAAATCTAATTAGCTACATGGTAACTACTGTTGCCTGGACTGAAAAAGAAACTTCCCAAACTAGACCCCAGCTCCCCAGAGGATGAACGAGATCATGAAGATGACCTCCCTTTTCTTTCCAGGCTTGAATATTGAGCACCGCTAAGGTAAGAATCAAGCATTTCAAACCAGTGGAATGGGCAGAGGACATCATCACGTTTCTTTGCTTAATGTACTTCTTCCTGTCTAATGCAAATGCAGCTATTATTTCAGGCTATCTTTGTAGAACCACTGAGAACACGAAGGCTGAGTAAAAAAGATCCAGAAGCTTTAACCAACTTCAGGCCTGGATACACAGGCAAATTAATGTAACAATGAGGCACGGAATTACAGCACACCCATACGAACACCCAATATAGCTGCCTTTTTGCAGATTAAGTAGCAAAACTCCGTCCTCAAAATGGAGTAAGATACCTTACAGAAACACATTTTGGACTTGCAGGGAAAGCATTCATACTGGGACTTCACACAAAAGTACTAATGAGCTGTGAAGGTAAAGTACACTGTAATTTACAGTTCATTAATTTCTTCAGACAAACAAGCCCACAGGTATTAGCCATAGTCATCATACCACCTACTTCAGGTAGCCTTCCATCAATAAACCAAAATCAGCAACTTTCAACTATTTGAATAATATATTCTCCCCCCCAATATTTCTCACTCAGACCAGCTCTTTAACAAGATTTCTTTCCCTTAATTTATGAGAAAAGATGGCAAGCAGAAAGCCACAAAGACATACAATAACACACCAATGTATCTCGAAAGGGCTACACAAAACAGGCAGGTTTCACCACTGAAGGGTGATCCCTTTTGCAATGTACAACTTGAGTAAAATGATCTTTTTAAAGAAAAAAAAAAAGGTCAGTGTCCTCAGACACTCTCCACTTGCAGTATCTATAAATCTCATTTGGTGGAGAAACTTGTTTTGCAAAGAGTTTATAAACTTTGCATAATACCATCACTACTGACAAATTCCTCCAAACTCCCTATTACCAAAATTATCCTCATGTCCCTCATTACGCAAGAATCACCAAGGTTACATACTACTAGAAATAAAGTGTTTCAATGGCAATAATGTGTGTATACATTTGTCTTAATTTAATAACAGCTTTTTATTACAAAGAATAATACAATCAGCTGTAGGTACAAAAGTTAAGAAAAATTTATTAGTGTTAATTAATGCTTGAATGTAGAATTAGGCTTCTTTCAATTGGACCCATTAAAGAGGCTTTAATATAGATTTGCACAGCAAGCTGAAGATTTTCAAGTGCAGCTAATGAGGCAAGCTAGTACTATTTTAACCCCTCTGGAGTATAATCAGTTGATAAGGTTTTGAAACATTACAAGGTCTAGGACAAAAAGATTAGCTTTAGTTCCTCCAGACCAAAATTGAAACCTAATTAATTAACAATGTTATAGAAGACAAAAGGTTTACTGCTACTTTTACGTGTCTTTAATTTAATCTTCTAAAGAAAACAGATGAAGATATTTTATCTACTGTATGAATGTCAGAAAAGCGCATTCCCTGTTCCCGTATCATCCTCTAAACTAATTGTTTAATTTCAAAAATTTTAATGCATTCTTCCAAAAACTTCACCTTATTTCGAAAAAAATAACAAAACCCAGCACCAGTGATCTGTTCGAGACATGCACAAATATTATAAACTAAATACACCAGGTGGGAAATGTTTCCAAAGAAAAGGGAGAATGAAAAAAGGTATGTGCAACAGTCAGCCTTCAGAAGAAGAATAATCAAAACTCTAGGACAGTGATTCATCTACTTAAAGGCAGCAGTTAGTAATTCTTTTCCTTGAAACACACAGAGAAATTACGTATATATAGCAAGGATACATCACTACTGAGAAAAGAGTTTTGAGCCACTGTGTAAAACAAAGATGACTGTAATAAGATCAGTATAGCAATCTACCCAACAACCTCCAAGGAGTAAAATTTTTACCACACAGCATTTAGAATAAAAATAGATATGCCAGATGAGGCACAGCTGTGACTATCAAGACCAAAATTTACCAACCAACCCATCAAAAAGACAATTAAGAAAACAAAAGAAGGTACAAAGGGAAAAATACAATGGAAAACTCCAACACAATATATTTTGTACTGAAATTCTATGCAATAATAGAGAAAAAAAAAACTTAGGTGCTTTAATAAATATTATATTTATTTGAACCTCTGAATGGTGCATTTTTAAATGCTGCGCATTATTTCATACGTAAAATGTTTAACACAACACACAGTTACGCACTAAATTCACGGCAAGAAAAGAGAGTCTCACACATTTACCTAAAACTGAAGATTACACCATTGTAATTCAGGAAAGGCGCACAACAGATTGAAGTCCTACTAAAGTACATAAAAGTTTAATGCATGTACTCTGTTCCAAAGATATTAGACAGCAGAAGTTTTGTAAAACTGATTTTTACCCTTAAAGCCACTGGTCCCATTCTAATGAATATTTGAGCACTTCTTTCCCCCCATTCAGGTTATACAAAAGTGATTAAAGACCATATTACTTCTCAGTCATAAGTTTCTATATTAATTATTTTAGTTGGTCTTCAGTAATATCCTTTAAAATGGAAATCCGTCAAACAGTTGAAATAGTTACTGAAATAGCCCTCAGTATTAAATAACTACACGTATCTCACTCAAGGTGTGCAGGATATGCTTTCTTATTTACAATAATTTTAAAAGGGCTCTTAAGCTTGTCAGGATAAAGTCTAAGAACACAAGAGAAGAAAGATTATCTCATGTTCTCCTTCCTAGGGTTTTGTTGTTGTTTCTGCCAGCAATATCAGCTTACATATGTGTCAAATTATGAGATAGGTCATTTGTTTGCATTTTTTGCCTTAGTGAGCATGGATTCATACAATCAGCTGTCTGGTGGCCACTCAGAAATTCCTAGTAAATAAATACCCCATGACAAATGACATTGTTGTAACCAATAACTCTGTACGATGCGTGAAGGGTAAGGGAAAAACAACGGAAGATTGGATAATCTCACCTTCCTAGACGTAACAGATTGGTGGACTGCAACATGCAGCCTTGAAGTCTTGCTCTCTATACTTTACAGAAAAGAACATTCATTGTCTTTACTGTCAAAACTCATAGTTTCATAGGCAATCTATTTGCTTGTTCATTACACAAATATGTTTTTCTCCTTAGATGAACACAGAAAAAATCCAGAAAAATAAATGAGAATGCTCACTACATCGTTCCCTATGTCAGCTCCAGTCTTTGAATTACCAAACCACCAAAACCACTCCAAAAACTCAGAAAATGATCCCCCTCTTGTTTCAGTCCTGTGGCATCCCAGCCAACAGATAATGACACCAGCTTGTACAGCATCGGCCACTGGCACCGCCCAGTGCCCTTCACTATTCCCCCCACCTCAAAGTCAATGATACTCTAAGAGAAGCTATTTGAAAGGCCTGTATTACAACATGCATTAAAGTTGTGACAATCATCAAAAATGCAGCTTCTGTCCTCCTCATCTGTTAATTTCTTCCACCCTGATGCCAAGACCTCCTCTCCCGGCTGCCACTTCTACTTGGTTCTAGTTACTTTTCAGCCTCTCTCTACTTCCAGATGGTAACTGCATCACACTCCCAATTTCAGATTTCTGATCAATTTCAATTTCAGCTTCTGCAATTGATCTGAAACCACAGAGAGCAATCTCTGTGATTTCACAGAGAGATGCACACTACAGGTTCAGAATCTGCCACAGCAGGCAGCCCTTCTTAAAAGCACATTACTGCACACAAATTCTTATAAACTTGCTTACATAGGTCTTTTCTCTTTCAGCAAAGGATAGGGTAGAAATGAAGGAATAATCATGCATTGCTGGTTTATAAAAATGATGTGCATGCATGCACCAGACACATTATAAATCACACCTACAGCCATGAGTACACAACAGCACACAGAAACGTCACCCACTGCTGTAACTCAAAATAAAAGGATGCCTAATCTCATTTCAGTGGTGTATCTCATCAGGCAGCAGGTACGACTTTTATTTCGAACAAACAGGAAGTAGGTAAGCTCTGGAAACCTGAGTTTACACCACTAGCTACACAACTTACCTCAAGTCAAGCAAGACCCTAGTAAAGGCCATCCGAAATACGAGGATATTCACTAATCATCTGCATGATGTGGCAGAGCACATCCTCAGCAAGTCTGAATATGACACAAAACAGGGAGGAGCAGCTGATATACCAGAGGGTCATGCTGTCATTCAGCAGCTGGACAGGCCGGAGAAATGAGCTGAAAGGAACCTCATGAACTTCAACAATGGGAAATGAAAAGTCCTGCACCCAGGAAGGAACCTTGTGTGCTGGGGTCCATGCACCAATATATGCTGAGGGATGCCCAGCTGGAAAGCAGCTTTGCAGGAAAGAACTTGGGGGTCCTGGTGGACACCAACTTGACCATCAGCCAGCAACATGGCCTTGGGGCAAAGAAGGGTAATGGTATCCTGGGCTGCATAAGGTCAAGTGTTGCCAGCAGGTCAAGGGAGGTGATCCTTCCCCTTCATTCAGCACTGGTCACGTCACCCCTGGAGTCCCGTGGCCAAGTCTGGGCTCTCCGGTACAAGAGAGAAAAGGACATAGTGGAGCAAGTCCAGCAATGAGCCACTAAGACAATTACGAGACTGGAGCATCTCTCCTATAAGGAAAGGCTGAGAGAACTGGGACTGTTTCAGCAGGAGAAGAAAAGGCTCAGGCGGAATCTCATCAATGTATACAAAAACCTGAAGTGAGGGTGCAATGAAGACAGAGTCAGGCTCTTTTCAGCGGTGCCCACTGACAGGCCCAGAGTCAATTGGCACAAACCGAAACACAGGGGATTCCCTCTGAACATCAGGCAACACTCTTCCACATGAGGGTGACTGTGCACTGGCACAGGTTACCTGGGGAGGTTGTGGAGTCTCCAAACCTGGAGATATTCAAAAACTATCTAGACATGGGCAGCTGGGTCTAGCTGACCTCGCTAGAGCTGGGGTGATGGACCAGACAACCTCCAACCTCAACTATTCTGTGATCCTATGAAAAACTACGTACCAGTCGGCCTTTTATGCCCAGAAACTGCAGGATTTACACATCTGCAATCACACCCTCGACCTTTGTCTCTGTTTTTGCCATCAGCTTTATCACCTATGAAGAAATTCTAATTCTTTCTCTCTCCCTCCATATCACACTTGGTCCAATTATGACTTTTTCTTATTAACATTGTTATCAATATGGAAAAGCACATTCTGTTCTCACAGTCTTGAGAAGGTAGTCATTTCAGATTTATGGAGAAAAGGAAGGTGCAATGTTTATTGCTCTCTTTTGTTTATTTAGTATTAGTTAGTGTTGGATTTTACAAGTATTGTACTTCAATTACTATGAAGGTTCAAATGCTTTGATTACTTTTCAAATAATTATTTTGATTTCTAGAAAATGCACTCATATTTTCTCAGTTTCACCAGTTGCTTGGCTCAATACATGGTTCTCATCCAAATTTTTTTTCTGACACACAGCACTCAGTTTTGAGTGAACAGTTCAACAGAGAATACACATGACACAAGACTTATGCATGACATGTTGGATTTGTCAGTATTGTTTCATAGTTTATGCTAACAGTTAACGATAAATATTGTTATAGGTTAGTAACACTAAAATACATAGCTGTACTGTTTTTAGGATATTACATGTTTAATCCTCATTACTCTAGAAATTGTGGTTGGTTTTTTTTCGTATTTGTCAGGATGGCGAATCTTTCCAAACTACGGGCACATTACAAAGCCAAACACAGTCAGAACTCTTCTAGACTAAAATGCAAGTTTAGGTCAGTCCATTAGGCAAAATAAGGCAACGAGTTGATAAAACTTCTCAGAAGAAATTTCATCAAAAATCACAGGAACTTTGTAGGTGAAAGATCAACTGTTTGAACAAGTCAGAAGAGTTTAATTAATACTTTATCAGCAGGTTATCTCTAAGTCAGCTGCAACTTTCACATTAAGACACAACAGCAAAGTATTTTCACATATATGAAATATAAATGTGTTGTCAGGGATAGTTTTCTTAACTGCTCTATTTAAACATAATACAAACCTGTTCTAGGGTTTCTATTTTGCTGTCTTTGGCTTGCAAAATCTCTAAAACTCTTCTGTCCTTGACTTCAGCTTTCTGCTTTTCTCTGGAAACAAACAAAAAAAATAGACACTTTATTAGTCATAATTTGCAGTTAATCATTTGAATTTTTCATGTCCTGATAATGAATGTCATTTTAAAGCACAGAAAATTAAATTATCTGAAGCTGACAGGCCTTGCAGAATTAATCAGGGAACATATGGCAAGTGACAGCAAATTGCATCTGTGAAAAGCTAACACAACTTTATTCAAAAAGAAACAGAAGTAAGAGGACTTAAAACACATTTTTAAGCAGCTGAAATGATCTGTCTTATCCTTTCCCAAACGCAAAAAAGGTACTTGTCCATAGACTGAGCAAAAAGGTTTTTACCTTTCTTGGCAATTCAGAGCCACTAGCTGCTTGGGTGTGTGAAGTCCTTCTCTCAACTACATGGCATTTTTATGTCTGAAACAACTCTTTCGAACATCATGGATAACCATTTTAGTATCTTTCACATAGATAGAACCTGTAACATTTACCGAGGAACAATCACCTCTGCAATACCTCATAGAAAGCCAGCTGATGAGGCATTAACATTTTCTTTAACAAACCACCTCATGTCATTGCTATCCTGTTTTTTGACTGAGTTTTAAATGTTGATGCCCTTACTGGCTTCTGTTTTAGTCAGAAACAAAACAAATGTTCTCATAGTAAGGATACACAGAGATTCTGTAGCACTAGACAGAGTTCCAATCATACATCTGCAATAAAAGGTCTGACAAACATACATTTCCTGAGAACAGCCAAATACTTCAGGCATCCCCGGCACCACAGGTGACAGAGAAACAGAAATCATTCACATTATCCCTGGTTTCCCAATACAGTTAAATTTCCGTTGATGGCTGGATATAAGCCACCCCTAGAAATCAGAGAATCCTACTTGCGCAACTTTTGCTCTACCAAATGGGAATGTTTCAGAGGTGGAAGGGAATGGAAGAGTGGTACCCATGAGTCTGTAACTCTGATCAAAACTGTTAGAATATCCAGCTGTGCCAAAAGGCTTCATCTGCTGACACATTTTGTAACAGAGACCAACAAAGATAACAGATACACTGGCAACTATTTTTCTCCACTATTATGTATTACTGAATATTCTGCTGTTATGGGTGATTTTAAAGGCTAAACGACACTGTCCCCACAGGCCATCCAATACCATGCTTTTTAAAAAAAAGTCCTATGGCTGCTAAAGTATTTAGTCTGATCTTGAGTAAATAAAGAATTACATAAAAATTGTATGGAATTTAAAGCAAGATTTTTGGAACCTGAGGTCTCAAGGCATCATATCTGTAAGCAGCGCTCTCCTACTGCAAATACAGCAGCACTGATGCGTTGTAGCACTGGAACAAAACTAAGAAAAACCTAGCTGAAAAGATAGGTACTTAAAATACATTTAGCTGGGAGAAACAAAAATATATGGGATCTTAAGCAGTTCATAGCATTAAAAAAATGTACTTCCATGCAGAAAGTAATTCAGGAGCTGTAATGAGCAGAGAAAAATGAAATCATGAATATTCAACAAGTATTCCAAAAGACATTTCATGTCTGAAAGGTATTTAGCATTTTAACTGAGACAGAAACTTAACAGAAAAACGCACATCAGATCCCGACCTCAAAGCATCTGATCACCTGCAGTCAGAAGCATCAAGGAATTGTCATGATCAGTTGCTAGGTAGACATGAGCGGTGAAACACATAGTACAGCCATTTTCTCATAGTTTCTCTTTGGCCTTCTACTAAAACTAAGTAGACTGCAATTACAGAGATCCATGTAAATACGAAGTTATCTGACGTATTCCAAAGGTTATACTGTGATGTCCTTTCAAAAAAAAAAAAAACTAAGGACAGAAAAGGGAGCATAAGCGACAAAAAAAACAAACAGGTTTCATTATACCTGACAGTTAATGAAACTGACTCACCCTGCTTATAACACACAACTAGATTACAGAAATCACATTCTCAGTCAGGTTTTAAAATTGGTAAAATACTTTCTAATAAGCTTATAAAACTTTGTACTAATAGATATTGGACAAATTCAAAAATTAGCAGTTAGTAAGGAAAAATGTCTGAGAATAGATTGTTTGTGTAATATATTGGAAAATATTGGAAATACTCATCACAGAAGTTTCTGCATGTTCCTGAAACAGATACACTGTTCATGATAGATACTGTACATTATTGTACAACTTAAATGAACCAAAAACTGCTCCAGTATAAAAATACCAATGCTTCTTCATACTTAAATACTTTGCTGTGGGGTCCTTAATGGCTACCAATAATTACCTTTTTTCAAAGATAAAGCTGCAGTGCACAAAACCCAAATATTGCAGGAAGACAGTATCTTTCTCCCATAAGCACATTACACCATAACCTATCTGAAAAAGTGACAGATCTATATTAACCTACGTCGAAACTCTAAATATGGCAGCACTCCAAGTTTCCTCAGGTCTTAACTACAGCTAGACAATTTAAGAATTTAAGATTAGGCACATGCATAACTGCTTGATCCAAAATTTTAAGAGCTTCAGAAAACAAAAAGTAAAGCAGGTCTTTAGTACAAAGCACTTTGAATAGTAATGTGTAGACACAGATAGAATCATACAATAAAATATGCATACACACACAAGCCCCATGAACCACTGAACAGCATTGCCCCAGTCCTCAAAAGTATCCTGACCTTAACCACCTGCTGACACGTCCTACTCATTCTTTGTTCCCACAGTAATGTATTCCCCTCTCCATTTTAACGCAGCTGTTCTTATTTTCTATTTCTAATTAAATTAAACCATTGCTCTAGCCACTCTTTCTACATCTACCATCAACAATCTGCCATTGTCTTCCCAACTCCTCTAACCACTATCTCCTCTCACAAAGTCAGCCTTTTTTAAAATGAGGCCCAATTAAACACAAATACTGGATAATTAACTAGACTCTTAACTCAGCTATGCAATCACCACTTGAAAATTTATTAAACTTGTTTTCTAATGGATTAATTGATCTGAAAACCTGGTCAGGCAGATTTCCCAAAGCAAGACTCAGAAGAACTCTACAGTTGTGGGGTTTTGGTTTTTTTTATTTTAAACAGACTGCAGGAAGAAAGTGGACAAACCAGCCAAGAACAAAGTGAAAGAACAAAGTGCTCTGGAGAACTTAAAAATAGTATGTACTATCTGGTGTGCTATTGGCAGTCAAGAACTTATGGAGGCCTCTGACTTCAGGACAAGGCTGCATGCAAGAGGTTTGAAGAATAAATCTGGGGTTGGAGAGAAAAACCAGACTCTCATTAAAGCAAAAAGTGTGCCTGTAACACAGGCACACACTAGCCAATGGTTCAAAGTGCATTTCTAGTTAAATGCAGTATTTTCCCTGTGGACTGGATGCATGGTCAAACCGTCCTTTGAACAAAGCTGTCAAGGAATTAAGTTTATAAGCACAGATCTATCATCATCATAATGAGTGGGAAAAGTCTAAAGTAAATTGACATTTTTCGGCTTTCTGAGGTTTTCTTTCAGACTCTCAAGACAGCACAGGCTGTAGTAATGCCCCCAAAAACAGTTTCACCAGTTACCACCCACAGTCAAAGAAAAAATCCTCAGAATTTAAGCACATAATGGACATTGTCAGAAGCCTAAAGCATATATTGAAACCTCATATAGAGCTTTATAAGCATCTTCTCCTGGTGGCATAGGACAACTTCCAATGCTTGTTAGAGAACAGTTCCCCACAGATATGGTCGTACAACAGACTGGAACTTGCGTATCATATTCGCATCTGCTATTGTGCCTTGAAATGAGACTTGATAAGAATTGCAGCAATCCCCTCCTCTTTTTTAGAAGTGTAAGAAATACTAAGAAAAATCTTCAACCAACTTTATTAATTCAGCCATTATGTATTTACAATATATTAAAAAAAGTCCATTGGAATATGGGGGGAAAAAAAAATCCAAGCACTGTCAAGAAGCTGATGATGATCAATGACTGAGACAAACTCCTGTTTAGCTAATTAGAACCACTGATGAGCAATAATGATGTGAGCTAAGAATATTTGCAGACTTCTTTAGGATGAAAAATGGAGTGAAGAGAGGCTGTCAATTTGTACAAGTTTTAAGCTCCAATCAGTTTTCCCATGAGTACTACCTATTTTAAATGTTTAACACAGATGTATTTAGCTACAAAGATTATCTAGATTCAGCTTCCCACAACAATGAAGAAATTAAGAAAATATTCTCAGGCTTAACATTTTTTCTGTTACGATTTTTTTCCTCTCTTATGCTATACTTCACACAACAGGACAGAATAATACTTTCGAGGTTTGGCACATTTTTAATGGCTTGTCAAAAATGAAACATTAGACTATGAGAAAACATTTAACTATGAATGAAGTACAAAACCAGAGTATGCACTACAGAAAAATTAAGAATAAAAAAAAAAAAAAAAAAAAAAGTTTGTTGACTTTTATAAAACACCTGTGTTGAAGTTTGCAGCAAAAGCAGTCTGGGAAAAGAAGCATGTTGTATCCTGCCACAGGTCTTAATCAGTCCAGCAATTAACCATTTGTCAAGAAAAAGTAATTCAGAGTTGTATATAATTATGTCATTTTTACATCAATTAAACGAAAGTAATTTTAACTAATAAATTGACTTCGCTGTTTACAGGTTTCATGGAATAAGTCCTTTACAAACAGAAGGTTTTTAAAAAAATAAAAAAACCAAGTGCATCTACAAATTTGGCCTTAAATAGCTAAGAAACTTTAGGTTACACTGCAGATTCTGGGCTGTGTAGTAAAATAACAAAGGCTATATTTTAACAGTATACCTCTATAACTAAAAATAAATTGCTTCTAGAAATACTGTTACTTTTTAAAGACATTTCTTTCAGGCTAAAGGGATGTAAAACTAGGAAGGCTACAAAACATAAGCTTGTGTGATGCAGCATTTAATTTGATTATCATCTCTCGTGGTCTTCCAACTTCCAACTATTTTACAGACTTAACACAAGTGCATACATTCAATGTTGGTATTAAACAGATAATGAATTGCCCATGTGCGAAGTTAAGTTGTAGAGCACTGACTGCCAATGTTACTGTAAATACGGCACCAATAGTGTAATTTACTGCGTACAGCCACATCCCTGCGGTTACGCAGTCAGTGGTTTGCAGAAAAGACCCTATGCCTTAATCTTCCAATGAGAAACCTTACTGTGTTTCTGTGTACCTCTTAAGAAGAGATAAAAAAACAGAGCTAAATAGTTTTCATTGAATAAAGAGTTTATTTTCACCTCAGATTCTAGAAGATCCTTATACTTCATGATGAATTATAAGCATGCACACTATAATTTTCTTTTTTTTTAAATACTCACAAACAGTACTTTTAAAATATTTAGACAGCATGGAGCAAAAAATTAATTTAAATTGATATCACATATTTTGCATTTTTTTAAGACAGGAGTTATTTCCTACACCAAAATTGCATATGTCTATTTTTGTTTCTTTACAAAAATAATTTAATTAAAGAAAAATTGTCAAATGAAATTATTTCGTTAGTAAATTATTTATAGAGCCAGTTCTATGTTCCATGATATATATCAAAATGGAAAAGCAGCATCATAGAAATTTAATTTTTCTTGCATCTCTAACTTGATTAATTCATTAGATGATTTAAGGCCTCTTAATTTAAGCAATGTACATAAAACACTAAACATATTTTTACACTAGAGTAGTAAAGAAAATAGTGATATTCTTCCCTAATAATTTTGCATACATTTTTCATCTAAAATACACAAGTCTCTTACAGCGTTCAAAATATCAGCACTTCAGAACAGACTGCTTTAACATCTGCACATCACCAGGATTTCCCCCAAGGATTTTTAAATGATGCCTGCCTGTGCTGAATAAAGTGCTAACTTGCACCTTGCATTTCAAACTGTGTCCTGAGCAGCCATCCAGTTGGTACAACACCAGCTGAATTCCCAGAGGCCACTGTTCAATCAGGCTTGACTGCAATTATCATGTCAATATTTTGTGCTCCGATATGCAGATATGCACACATGCAAGCTGCATAATACCTTCTTCTCCATGGAATGTTGACTTATGTTCAATGTTCTGAGAATTTTTAATGAAACACGATATTAAACTTTCATCAACTGTAGAAAATCACAATTATTTGACCTTAGACAGAAAGGTTGTACGCCTATGCTCTATTATTCTGTCCATTTTATTAAGTGATAATAACTAGGAGTCCACTTTATTTTAAACTCAGTGACAAAACCATAATGGTCTTTAAAAATGTGTTAGATCTTGTTTGCTTCCTCATTCTCCTGTCATTCTGTTTCCTGTTAATTTTCAGAAGAGTAAAATGGTGTTTTAAGAAAGCTTCTGCAAGCTATTTATCATCCCTTCAAAAGATACAACATACAGGTTTTTTTCATTATTTTTCAATTAACATCAGCAACTATACTGCTCATTCATACAGCACATTCACTTCTCCTTTTACATAAAAAGTATTTGTCATTTTTAGTACATCTGCACATCGGCAGTCAGTGAGGCATCTATGTCAACTTGTTTAATGTTTCTTCCACAATTTGCAATTCACTAGATGCAGCAAACCACAGCATCAGTTCCTGTGATTACCTTTCCAAAAATTCATTGGTTGTTTCTGATCGCTTGCTCTTCAGCCATTTTTTTGTCTATTTGTACACCTCTAGACAGATGTAATTCCCCAGGAAGAACAAAAACAAAACTCTCTTGTTAATTACTGGCACTAGCAGTCAGGTTGCCACTGTTTCTCGGACTGGCGTGAAATTGTAAATCCATTCTTGCTCTTTATTAAGACTTGCAAGACACAACACATCTGGAATTTCGGTGTGGAAAAACATTCATGTAAGGCAAGCTTGCCAAATGTAACTATCTGCAACTGTATCATCTAGTATAACACAATCCGCTTCTACATACACGATGTGTTGTATTACTGCCACAGTCTGACCGTTAATGGATCCTGCTACATGTTCCTTCCAGAAGAAAGGAAAGGAGTCAGCTAGAAGACCTAGAGGAAAATTTGTCAACTGACCTGTCAAGATTTCATGTACTATAAGAGAAAAGTCTTAAAGGAGAGTTCTTGTATTAGGTTTGCGTGGCAACCTTTGGTAGTAGAGGGGTGGCTTTTGTGAGAAGTTACTAGCAGCTTCTCACAATGTCCAGTACAGCCAATGCCAGCCAGCTCCAAGGCAGACCCACTGCTGGCAAGGCTGAGCGCATGAGCGATGCTGGTAGCACCTCTGTGATAAGATATTTAAGAAAGGGAAAAAAACCCTGCACAACAGCAACAGCAGCTGGAGAGAGGAGAATATGTGAGAGAAACAACTCTGCAGACACCAAGGTCAGTGAAGAAGCGGCGGGGGGGTGATGCTCCAGGCACTGGAGCAGAGATTCGCCTGTACCTTGTGGAGAAGATCATGGTGAGGCAGGCTGTGCCCCTGCAGTCCATGGAGGTCCACAGTGGAGCAGATCTCCACCTGTAGCCCGTGGCAGGGACCCCACACCAGAGCAGG
>Ga0181612_137589_pt1 | contig 19011 bp, 13 predicted proteins | sample HoacroProtozoa21_FD_119630 | JGI IMG/M metagenome (GOLD analysis project Ga0181612, IMG submission 119630) | Hoatzin crop microbial communities from Cojedes, Venezuel. Combined Assembly of Gp0051906, Gp0051904, Gp0051908 | reverse complement strand
CTCCTCCGACAGCTGTGGGAATGGCAGCGTGCGGAAAGCGTAGCAGGTGTTTCTGCCGGTGTCGGCTCGGGTGCTGGACAGAGAGAATCTGAGGCGTAGGCGGCGTGCCGGGCGTGCGGCGGTGTTCGTCCTCAGCGCGAACTGTCTTCGGACGCGGAGCTTTGCCGGGCGTGTGGGGATCGTGGCCCGGGTGAACTCCCGCGCTGCGCGCTGGCGGCTGCAGGCTTTCCGTGGTGCGTCCCCGGCAGGGGTGACATCCTTCCACTTACCGGCATGGTGTGAAAACCCGGTGGAACCTCTGTGTAGCCTTGTGGTGCGGATGTTGATTTCTGTGTGTTTGTTTGTTTTTCTGCCGTGAGGGAGTTAGCTCTCCAACGAGCGTAATCCCACTACCTATGTTGTTTTAGAGAAATACGTGTATGCGAACTGCCTTCGTAGGTGGTGTTTCCTGAAAAGGCTTCCCTGTTGGGCGGGCGGCTGGCAGAGCCTGCTCCGCCGCTGCCTGTGACGGTGGGTGACAGGGCGGTGCCGGTGGTGCAACCCCAGCTGGTGGTTAATCCCTCGGTGAGAGCATGCTGGCGGTCTGAGAGCTTGTCTGGAAACCGTGCCTGCGGGATCTGCATTGTGAGTGCAGGTGCGAGTCTGTGTCGGAATATCTTTTTATTTTGGGGGCTGGGAACTGGCAAGATAATCTTTTCTGGACACCTTCCTACTTAGATAATTTTGCCACATGCCCCTGTTTCAACACAAAAAAAAAATTTGTTAGTTTCTGATGTTTGAGTTCCCTACTGTGATTATTTTTTTTCGTGCCAACATAAACTGGGGAAATACTTTTTTTTTAAAAAAAAGCTTCATAAAAATAAGTTGCTCCTTTTATATTTTTTCAGAAAGGGAGGAAAGGATCCCAAACCAAGGAGTGGTCTAAGTGCGTGAAGTGATACCTTATCTACGTGTGAAGCAATACCTGATCTCAGGCTTAGCTTTCAGTTCAGTTTGGAGATGGCCGTGCTTGTACTTAAGCTTTCGTATTCTAGAAAATCACAAATTGTCTTCCAAATGGCAGCGTTTGAACTTGAAAAATATTCGATTGTCTTGGTAGTAGATGGTAACACACAATCAGCTGATTTATTTTAGCTTACTGCTGCTGGGAGCAACTTCCCTGAAATTATGCATGAGAAGCTACGATTGGAGAGGGAAGACTGGGGAGAAGGCTGTCTGAAGTCCACTTGGCTTACAGGGGGAGCTTGCTGTTTCACCTCATGTATAGGTTATAGTCTAGGGAAGACATTCAGCTTGTCACTCAACAACTTGTCAGCAATGTATCTTGTGATTAGAGACTTCACAGTCTTTAAAATTCATGGTGATACTCTGCTGGACATATCTGGTGACCACCTGTTTTTTGGCTCTTGATGTGTTAGCTGAAACTTCTCCTCGAATTCCAGTGTCTGTGAGCTGCTTGCTCTTAGGAGATTGCTCTTGTGATATGAATTACTGATGTCCGAAAGAACTGAATGCTGCTCGAGTCACCCTGGTCCTGCAGTATAACTGCAGTAACTGAAGTGTTTAAACTCCTTCAACAACTTAGAAGGGAAGTCAGGTTTCTTGGAGTGAGTGTGAGGGTGCTGAAGATGGCAGCTGCTCGTCTGAGTGCTTAGGAGGGATTTGTGGTGGCAGGGTACCTCTGAGTGTGTTTTCAAGCCCTGCCACTGCACACAGCTTAACTGTCCAATATCCTGTCAAGAAGATTATGAACTGTTCAGTGTGTGTCCTGGATAGATGGATGATTGAGCGTGGTTTACATTTGGAAGTACAGTTTTGTAACAGTTAAACACAGAAAGACTGGATGTAGGGGGGGAAGAGGGGAGCACCCAAACAGACATCCTTCCCTTCTTTTGCAACAGCTGCAGAGGTGAAAGTCCTGAAACTGTCATCCTAAAAGCTTGATACATTAAAAGGCACATAAAAAAATTTTCACTGCAGCTTTAAAAAAACCTTACCGTTTATGAGAAGCAGGATATCCAGGGTTTTGTGTGCTGGAGGTAGGTAATACTGTTTTAATTGCTCCAAGTATAATCCGTGAGCTAAATGGTACATATCAAGGTTTTGAAAGTGAGAATGGTTGCTGAGAGTTTTATGGATTGTGAGATGAATGTGTTGCTGCGTACTAATGAGGTTGAAGGGCTGGAAGTATATTTGAGTAGATAAATCTGCAACATGGAGCCACAGATTTTTTTTTTTTTTTCCTTTGCTTTTTTTTCTTCTGGATTAAAACCAGGCTTGAGGGTTTGTTTTAACTCAGCTGGTGAACTACTGAGTTCAGATGTTTGGGTTGGCTTCTTTAGAGAGTGACCTTAGCCATCAAGACAGTGTAAGCTTAAGGAGTGGTCAGTAGGTTAGGTGCTGGAAAGCACCTCTGATATTTTGCACTGTATGAGCAAAACATTTCCAAGAGATGGGGAAAGTCACTGGGTTTCCAGATCTTGTTCGGGTTTTGGTGTAGGGATATGCTTATTTTCTGCTATGATTGTCCTTTTAATCCTGGCTATTTTTATTGCCCCCTTTCCCTCCCTGTGCCATTCACCTTCTACCTGATGAAAGGGTTATGCTAGCTGGGCAAGAAGTAGCTGACTTTTGCAATATTTCTGTCAACTTAAATCATGCAGGCTTTGAATGTGATACTCTGTGAGCCTGATGATGGCAAGTTTGTCGTGTCTCCAGGAGTAACCTTATGCTTGCCGTGCCGGTCACTTTCTAGGAGCTTCTTTCCAGGCAAGAAATGAAACGCAGTTTTCTTACTTTGCTTTTCTTTTCCTGGTAAATGCTTTGTTTCTTTCTTTCTTTTTTTTTTTTATTTTTAAAGGGATTCACTGTTGGATATTTACAGCTTTTTTGGCTACATGTGTCAGGCTGTTTTTACAGTTAAGTAGACTGTTGGTAATCGGCTGCATGACATAGTTGGCAAGCTGCTGTACCAGGCTTTGGTGCTTCAGTCTTCTGTGAAGCTTTATGCATGTCATTTTGAATGTCTGATTATGCACTGCAGTTTATCTAGTCATGTCAAAAAGTCAGCAGTTTGCAGTAATGCAACAGTGGGTAAACTAATCAGCTGACTTTTTTTTCCCTACTATAAATATTTGTAGCAAAGAGTACAAGGAAAAGGCAGTAGCTGGTTTTCAGAAGTGTTTTTTCTTTGACTAGGAAAGGTTGTTAGCCTTTTCAGTTGTATTTTGAATTTGAAAATTAGACTTTTTTCCTTACAATTACATCTGGAGGAAAAATATCTCTGGTTTTTCTAGTATCTTGAACAAACTTTTTATCATGGAAGAAATACTTTTGATGTACCCTTAGATACATTATCATTGTTTGATGACACTGAAAGCTTTTTGTACAGCTGCATATTAAAGTATTAGGAAGAGATAACTGCTTAGTGTGTACTCGAAGCCATTCTGTCGTAATTTACAGTTTAATTTAAGGAACAGCTGGTCCTGAAAATTATCTCTCTCTGAGCTATTGACTAGGACTTTAAGTCCTGTGAGACTTCCACAAAGTAAGATTGGGGATGGGGTGGGAAGTTTAATGTTTTTGTTTCCCAGTGCTTGTAGAAGAAAGTTCAGGAACTGGACTAGGAATAGAGAGCTTCAGAAAACAGACTTTCCCTGCCACATTAGTTATAACTCTTTATGGATATGGAATCTGTTTACTGGATTGTAGTTGAGTACAGTGTAGGATTTGCCAACCTGAAAGTTTGTTGTGAAGCTTGAAGGATTTCACCAGGCTTTCAATCATTAGAGTTTAGAGTTGGATTATAGATAACCAAAACCTTTATATATTATATTGCGGATTGAGCTTTCAGGATACAAAGCAGTTTGTAGAAATAACTGTGGCATCTCAAAGTAGTCTGCGAGAGTTTTAATCTAAAATTAGGTCTCATGTTTTTATTAAGGAAATTGTTGACGTCCAATAACTTTGCCAGTTTGTATGGCTTTAAAGTACAAGTGTTTTCTGTCAAAAAAACAACTTTTCAAAAAAATATTTGTGGAAGTTTTCACTTAGGGTACTGAATTGGAAAACAATATGTCATATATGAATAAGTAAAAGATTAAGTGGCCAGAGGGGTTATTTAAGGTATAATTTCTAAGCCCTTTGCGAAGGGACAGTCCTGCTTATGGTACAAGAGAAGGAGGCGGTGGAGGCAGCACCGCTGAATTGACAGCAGTGGCCTGTTCTTACTGCTGCCAGAGCAAGAGCACAGTGCTGTCCTGGTGAATGTTTCTCACGTAATCTTAAGTAACATACTTGAGTTTTCCATATGCAGGGATATTTGTGGGGTTTTGCCATATTTAGGATGCTGGTTGTCACAATGTTAACCTGCTTTCTACAAGCATTCTGGGTAGTTTGCTTTTTGGTACTGAGACAGTGGCTCTTGCTGTCTCACATGTTGCTGCTCATCCTAAATTTTGAACACAGGGCGAATTCCTACAAGTGTAAATTACTGTTCCGGCAAACCATTTACTTCTATGTTTAAAAAAGTAAACCACAGGTAGTATTTTGGAGTCAAGATTGCCTAGAGCACAGAGAGTGTAGTAGTCTTTTTACATGGTTGTGTTTAAACAGACTTACTTGGTGTCTTGAAAAAGAATATTTTGACCTATGAACAGCTTCTGAGACTTCGGAGTAAGTGAAATGATACACTATCAAAGGTCAGTTTGCTTCTGGTTTAATCTGTACTGGGACTGGGGAGACCCACATGTACTTGTATGAGAGGGAGAAGTGTCTTTTGGAAGCCTCCCCCAGAATGCAATCAGCTGATGTAGTGGAGGGTTTTGATTTTCGGCCTAGCATTTGTGAAATTTTAATTTATTACATATTTTCTCAGTTCATGCCTAGGGTTTCGCTATGTAATTTTTTAATTCATTGCTTTTTGACACAATTCTGTCTTCTGAAATTTTGTATTCCTTCCTTTTTTGCATACTTGCTTTTTTTTTTTCCTACTGTAGCATTTACAAAGATTTTGCTCAGCTACTTGCCTCTGCTATGAAATAAACAGGTACACAGCAAAGAAATTACTTACTTGCTGTGCACTTGTTCATGCTTACTCTTTTAACCTTTCAAATCCGTAACTCCATGATGAGCGTAAGTGAAGTTTGAGCTCTGGCTTTGAAAATACTTTGGGATGTGCCTAGCTTTGAATACAAAGCAAAACATGGAGATACATATATAGGTGAACAATCTTACAGGTTTTGCAGATTTATTATGCTAGATACACGCAATAAAACTTAAGCTTTATTTTGTCTCTTCATGAGTATGATTTATGTGTAGTTTTTGCAACTCATTTATGATGATAAATATCTTTTAATATATAGCGATCAGACTCAGAAAATAGGCCTTTTTTCTGTAGAAAATATATTAGTTAAGAAAATGGGTTTCAGAAAGTAAAACCAGAGAAAATAGAATATACAGCAAGCAGAACAGATTTAATAGTATCAATAACCTGTGCATATCCGTACTTATTTTTTATTTTTCTAGTTTCATTTGATGAAAAGAACTGTCTTTGGAATGCAAAGTACTTTGCAGGCAAGTCCCAGTATTAACCAGGGTAAATTTCAGAGGTCTCTGGCTTTTCTAAGGAGTTTATTTTCAGTGGGGGTTTTTGCTTTTCTTGTGTGTGGTTGTGTGTTTTTTCGTTTGTTTTTTTTGTTTGTTTTTAAGGGGCTGGGGGTGTGAAGAAAAGAAAATACAGCACTACTTGAAATTTTTTAGTTGCAGTTATATTTGCAAGACAGGCTTGCTCTGTGTTAAAGTATTTTGGTCAATTGAAGCATGTGAGTTCTGTTTATGTAAACTCAGAATGTCTTCCAGCTTCAGTAGCAGATATATTATTTTTGTCTTCCCTAAGTGAGAGTTCTAATAGCAGGATTTTAGTATAAAAACTGGGTTTTTTTCAGCCTCCATGGCCTTGAGAGGTAGGCTTTATCTGGCATGCTCTGTACATGTTGATTCTGACCATGTCTTTTTTTGTGGCAGTCATTTTGCCCTGTCTGACTAGTACTGCTCCCTGTGCTTACCATTAGCTTGCTGGCTACTGGTAGATTTGTCTTCCATGGCAGTTGTTTGAAAACATACGTTTTTGGGATATTTCGCGCTGCAAGAAAACAGGCTTGATGGCAAGACAGTCTGGTATAATTCCCTACAAATATGTATGTAAATATTTTAAATGTATATTTAAAAAACTTCCAGTTTCAGTGTGAATGAAAAAGGGAAAAAAAAATAGCAGCCATGAAAGCAGAGTTGCTGTTGGTTAAAATAAAAATCTCAAGCCTCAGATGTGAAGTTACTGTGTGTTTAACATATGGGAATTTCTTTCAGATGTGATGTTATCAAAGTGACAGTGAAAGTGCTCAGCACTGGCATGTTGTAATGGTGACTATGCATTTTTTCTTAGTACATTTTTAAGTTAGAGTAAGGATTGGAGGTTGATTTTAGTGGCTGCCTTCTTTACTGTCCGTTAGGGATTAATGGGATAAAAGGGAAAACAATTTACAGTGAATTCACTTTACTGCAGGTTCTGGTGCAGTTGATCCATGCATTACTGTACTGAGTTTAATTTGATTTCTTCAGTTCTATTTAAAGATGGCTGTTCAGAGCATATAGAAATTCATGCTAGCAATAAATAAGGGGTATACTCACTTTCCACTGAAATACATGCATTGGTTTAAGTACCAGAATCTTCAAGAAGGTGCAAGAAGAGCTATGTGACAGTGCATACAAAGTATTTGGCTAGCATCATTTACTTTTTTTTAATTCCCTCTTTCCATTATTAGGTAAATGATGGAGAGTAAATATGATGGTTAGGTGACTTGCTACTGCGGTATGAAGTTCCTGATATTTGCATGAAAATGACAAAGGATTCCTGTAAGAGAGAAGACAAACAAGGGAGGTGGGACAGGCACTGGCCTCACTTTAATGAGGGGGATTTTTATTTATTTGCTTATTTTTTGAAACAGATGGCATTTTTAGATTTCTCTTACCCCAAAGCAGCGAATTTAGGATCACAGAAGTATGTGTATGTCGATAAATGGGAATGAGACACTCCTTTCTGGAAGAACCAGGAGCCGGTTTTGACTGTGCATCGGATACAGATAGAAGAGGTCAAGGAGCACAGAGGGCTTTGTCTGGTGTCGCTAGTGAAGCGTTTGGACAAGAAACATCACGAGTGCTTGATGTGCGATCTTCAGGGGTTGCAGTAAGGGAAGAAGCCTCAAGCCTGGAAGTCAGCAAAGCAAACCCCATATCTAGAAGTTTCCTCCTCCACATGAGAAGAACTGGGACTGAGCCTGTTCATAAAAGATGATGACAACATCTGGATTCTGTGACCTTGGTCATAATCCCTTTGTTTTCTTGCAGAAGCTCTGAGGTCCAGTCACCTGTGCTAGCAGAATGGTATTAGCATTGAGCATTAAGAGCACAGTACCAGAACGACTAATTCCCCTTTTCACACACCCCCACGCAGGTTATTACCTAAATAGCATCAGTAAAAAATTCCTCTGAATCCTGTTAGAAGGTCTGACCAAAGTTATTGCTGACTTGGAGAGGCTGAGCATCTTGGTGTTCTTCTAATGCATGTAAATCAGTATTCAGGAAGATTATGTTCTTACGAGTTGTCTGTAGTCTAATAGGCACTCCCAGTAGTGCATAACAGACACGTCTGAACATGCGGTCTGAATGAAGTGGTGGCAGCTCGTTTCTGTAGCCGTTGTTTTGAGCAAAAGAAAATAGCTTTGTGGTAGTGCTCGCCATTCTGTGCAGTAGCTTTGCGATTACAGGATTTATCCAGGAAGTAGGAGTCTGGGTTCCATGTAATTCTGTTACGCTTCAGCACGTGCCAGAGCTTACATGAGAGGTGAACACTGCGGGCTATGCTCTGCCCTTCCACACGAGCTTTGCCGGTGAGTGGCAGAATTTCATAGGACTGAAAATATGGATCGGTGGAGAAGGGGAGTCAGTGGCTCAGTGAGAAGGAAGTCACCTAGGAGGGAGGCAAATACATGTCACATAAGGCATGTCTTGGTTTTTTCTGGGGGGAAAGGAAAAAATGATGTGTAACTTCTTGCAGTCTGTTTAATTTATCTTGGTGTTGGTAGTGTTATTATAGTGAGTGAAGCTTTCTGGTTTGGAACTCTACCTGTCCGGAGAAATTTCCAATGAAGGAGCTGCCTGTTTCCCCTGTACAGGTGGGAGGACAGAGGGGGTAATGTTCCACAGACAATGTGAAAACACACAGGGAGATTCCACAGGATCCAGCATATACCAGCTTGAAGTTTAACTAGTCAACACTCCCTGCTCTCCTCTGTTCCTCTCCAACTTGAGGCCTTTTTTTTTTTTTTCAATTGTTGTTGTTGGTCTTTTAAATACAGAAGAACTAATGCTAATTTACCCTCTGCTTTGCTACCACTGGCAGGCAAGTGTGTTTAAAAAGTATGTTTAAATTAAGACTTGTACATCTTCTGCCTTTACCTTTCTATCCATCCTTTGTTCAAAATAAGCATAATATTAAAAGTTTTAAAAATGGTTTGGAAGTGGCTTTTTTGCATCACCTAGTAAAATGTTAAAGAGAGATTTTGTTACTTTAGCATGCAGAAGTGTTCCACCACAACTGTGGGTTGCTGGTGTATGCATTTATATCTCTTCTTTTTCTCCCTGTTCTTTCTCACTGTTTTTTTTTGCAGGGGTTCTTGTGCGTTTTCTTATCTGCTTGTCTTTTCTCCTTGACCTGGAGCATTTGCACATTAGCGTTTACTGAAATTCTTTGTGAATTTTGACCAAAACAAATTCGGATCTTGCAGTTCAAGATAGTTTAACTCTGTAGCTGGCTCCACTTGTACAGCAGTTCAGTACACTATAATATGTAGATACTTTTGGCACTGGCAGACTGTTCATCATCTGTCTGACAGCAGGTCAACGCTGCAAGTAAAACAGCACTTGGCTACTTGAATTAAAGTATCTAATATTTTCACCCCAGTAAGACCTTCAGCTGGTTTGGATAATCCAGACCTTATAATTTGTGAAATTGTATATATTGTGGTGGACACAGCTATTCTCTTGTAACTGTTCATTTTCTTTAAAGGAAGTCAAGCTAGTTTACACTTGAAGGGTACTTGGACAAATCTGGGACACCTGTTAACTTGAGTCAAGCTGGAATTCTTGTGGAAAGCTGAGCGTTAGTTTCCTGGCTGCTGGGAAAAGATTCTGCTTTCAGGTAAGTCTGGAGATAAGCTTGCTTCATACTTCATTTGCTTGAGGCTTTTAGCAATTGCAGAGTGGAATTTACCAGTAATAAAAACCTGATTATTTTACATGCTGAATAACAAGGATTTTTGAGAAGTCTTACAAATTTCTCTTGGGGGGCAGGGGGACTGTGTGTGCGTGCTTCACTGAATTTCTTGCCTGCGTTTGCCAAGAGAACAAGTGCTTTATTGTCTTTGTTCTCAACACCCAGATCTTTGAACAGCTTTATTCCCCCTTTCTTCTGCCTTCTACCTGAAAACTAACCACCGTGCTCTTTGAGGACACTGGGTTTTTTTCACAGTGGGCATATTTGTCATTCATATTAGATCTCGAATAGAGGTACTGAGGTTCAGTTAAATGGTCCTGTAGACTGCAACCTTAATTGCTTGGAGGCACCGTCTGAGGAAGCAGTGTACCCTGAGGACGCTCTGTCCTTAAAAGGATAGGAAAATTGAGTCCTTAGCACGATATGGTTTCTGTCCAAGAAACGTATTCAGGTCTTACTTAAATAAGGACACCAAACACTCCATGCTTCTCACTGTGCCTCTAGTCCTAGTTATCCTATAGATACATGAAATGGCAGTCAGAAAGAAGTGTGTTACGGCATCTCACAACATTGTCAAATAAGTTAAAAGAAGTGTATTTACTGGCTTCAGCTAAAGCTGTGTTTGAGAAAATTCAATCTTGAACATGAAAATACTGTCTATGAAGTAACTGATGTAAATTTCTGGTTTCCTGTAATTGGACTCTGAACTTGGTGGGGCTGAATTATAATGCAGAACCATACTCCATACTTAGAATGCAATAGTTTATTTTAAAAGCTGGGTCAAATGGAATGAAGAGAGAAGAGTTTGTGACAGTGTGGAGAAGTGCAACCAACGCGATCTAATTTATTTAACATTTCTAGTGTAGAAACATCCAATGTGGTGGTAGCATTAAATTATTAAAGAAGAAAAGATGTTGATAATATGTAGTTGTTTAATATCTTCCAGATTATCAGAGATGGTCATTTGAAGAATCAGGTTTCCGATATGAACAAAGTAAAAACATCATCTGAAAAAAGGTAAATTTAAAACTACAGTGACTTCTCAACATCAAGCTATTTGAGATTTGTGAAAAAGCAGTCTTTATCTTAATAATAAAAGAAATAAAATACACATTATGGGTTCCTAGTAAGAATGTGTAAGTTGATGTGCTGAAACACTGAGGGAGTCAATATTGATTAACATCAAGTAGTTTCACATTTAAATACATTATTTTTTGAATTAAGTTTTCATTTCCTTAGATATGTTCAAATATAATATATATGTTAAATTTAATTGAAACAATTATAATTTCATGCAAATACTGGCAAAACATAAAATGATTTCTACTGAAGGAATTAAAGGACAAGTGTATAGTACTGTGTAAAAAGCCATGAATTTGTCACAAGATGTATATCATTCTCCAGCAGTCCTGCAATCCAGCACAGAGCTAGGACAAACAAAAGTGAGATTACAGAAGATCAGAAGAGGTGAAAAGTTGTTTGTTATTTTCATGATAACTTATTTTAGCAAATATTTGAAAAAGTTATGAGTTTATCTGTGGAAGACAACATGTCTGTTAAGCATCAGGAAACTATTGAAAGGCTTTCAGTCTTACTCTTGTTAAGATAGCACATGTTAAACCACCTCATTAAATCAAACCATCTAATCAGATTTTACAAAAAATTCGAAAGGTAGCAAAATAGGGAGTTTTGACTTCAGTCTTAGTTCTCTGAAATATCAGTTATTTCTTAAAGAAGTGGATGAATTTGCATGAAGGACATGCTCTACTGTGGATTAATTTTATATCTTGGGGTGCATTTAAATTAAAATTTTAAATCTTTGTATGTAGAATCATGTTTGCTTTTGCTGACTTTAACAGTGGAACGGCTTGATATCAGAGACTGGTTTTTCCTGTTTGTGTGAGAGATGAATCAAAAGGAATAGTAAAGAAACTATTACCTTTTCTACTTACGGGTTATTAGTTCCTTAGGCATTATGATAAGCAAATGTCAGCAATGGATATTCTTGGAAATGCTGCTAATTATAATACATAAAGTATACTATCACAAATAATGTTAGCTTTTTGCAGAGTGGCTACTTTAGTACATTTCTTCTTCTTTAGTTATTGAGTTAAAGTTTCCGTCCATGCAATTCAAAACAGTTGCTCCCTAACTCATGAATAAATTACGGTGAATTTATTGTATGGAGATAGTTGTGAACTGATCAGAAGTGTTGGCTCTTTAAAGATTATTTGGTAACTGTGGAGGTGGTTGAGAAGAAAAAAGTTTGGAAATTATTTGCATTGGAATAAAATGAAGACAAACTCATGAGAAGCCTGCCTACTTCAAAATACTTTTTCTAAGGCTTATTGAAACACAGAAGACCTGTTTTCTTTGGGGGAAGAAGACACTCCCTGATACGTCAGTGTGCTGGCTGACTGCAAACCGCAGTGTCGGAGGAAGTAGGTGCAATTGGCAAACTGAAGGTTTCTGATGACTTCCTTCATTTGACTGTTATCTCTTGGAAGGGTTCTTGCAAGATGAATAGTCAAAATCTATTCTAAGACAACTGAATTTTTATAAGCTGCCATAACAGTGGTGACAGGACAAGGGGCAATGGGCACAAACTGAGGCACAGGAAGTTCCGTCTGAACATGAGGAAGAACTTCTTCCCTCTGAGGGTGACGGAGCACTGGAACAGGCTGCCCAGGGAGGTTGTGGAGTCTGCTTCTCGGGAGATATTCAAGACCCGCCTGGACAAGGTCCTCTACAACCTACTGTAGGTGACCCTGCTTCGGCAGGAGGGTTGGACTAGATGACCCCCAGAGGTCCCTTCCAACCCCCCTACCATTCTGTGATTCCGTGCTCAGGGCTTGCTCTGAAGGGCTCAAGATGATTGGGACTCATATGTTTTCCTCAATGTCATGGATCCTGGTGGAGAGCTCTCCAGCCTGTCTGGATAAACCAGAACGCAAAGGAAGGGACAGAAAATGGGTATCAGAATTGTTTTTGATGTCAGATAGATTACGAGATGTTCCTGGTGGCTGGAGATGGCACAACTGCAAAAGAACAGGACGTTTGCTTATGGGCTGTTACTGTCCTCTCACGTGTTCAGTGCTGGATAAAAGTGAGTGGGCAAGGCTGTCTTCTAAGCTTTCTCAGCTAAAGTCTCTTGTAAAAACAGGGGCTGTGTGGAGAAAGAAGATATTGTCATTGTCAGCTTTAGGAAAATTTGGTAGGAAAAGAGCTGTTTTTGCAAGTGATGATGGTTTCTAGCTTTGGGTGCTTGGTGAGTTTGACAAGTGCTTGTTATAAGGCTGTTGGCCACCTGGCCTCTTACCTAGGAAAGGCAGCATGAAGTCTCTTAGCTGTGGTTTAACCATGCTTCAGGGGCTGGGGCACACAAGATTTCCTTCATCCTCATTTTCTAAACTGTGGTTCTGACATGTTTGTAAGAGCTGTTTTAAATTTGTTCCAGCGCAAGCAACCTTCACCCGTTGTGCTGAACAAAGGGCTCTCCGGAAGGCCAAAGATACGGTTAAGAGCATATGTAGGGAAGAAAGCAATACCATAAGGGAGGAAGAAGTGAGATTTCTTTTTCAATTTGTTGATATATTTGTTCAAAGACAGAAGTTTTAACCCAAAAATGGGAAGGAATAAAATTGAAAGTGTTTCATTTTGGAAGCCCCTAAATATACTGCTTTTATGTATTTGAAATGATACTCCTTGACTTTATGCTTTGAAATAGCACTGATCTAAACTGTAAATAAAAATTATTTAAATGTCTCAGACATCATAAATCCATTACCTTCTGGCCAAACTAAATATTTGGTTGACCTAAGATGGCTTCTCTGAGAAGCTTTTTCCCTAGGAAAGCACACTGGTTTGCAAACTTTTTTCTGTTCTTCATTTGGATCATCAAATTGAAAAGTTCCCTTGTCCAAGTCCAGGTGGCAATAATTATTTTTTCTGTTGTTTCTACACTCAGAAATCTGATTTCCCCCCAGGGAAGTGTCTGCCATCAGGATTTTCCATTGCTAGTCTCCTGTGAAACGCATTCCTCTTGAATTGGAAGGGACCTACCTGCTGGCATGGGAAGTACTTAGATCTGACAGGGAAACAGAACAAAGTAAATACAGGAAAATGATGAAACTAAGATAATATTTCTGATAGCTCCCATGTACCAAGCTCTGAAAGGCTATTCTATAGAAAGAAGGCTTCTAGCATGGTGTGAAAAAGAAGATGCTTGTATTCTCTTTATCTGGACTGTTTTGAAACCTCTTTTGAGGAAGCATTTTTATAGGAAGAATATTCTGCTGCACAAAGCAGCAGCATGTCTCTGGTCTTCTGTAGTCTCTAATTCCAGAAGAAATACATGGAAGGAAACCATTTCCACAGTGTAGCAGTTGGACATTGCTGGTGGCAGGTCTTGGCTGTCAAATTCAGTCTAAAACTTCTGAAGGGTCTACTGAAACAGTTCAGACCTTAGAAGGAAACAGAAAAGAAATGCCGAAAGGTTAAGAATCTCCTACCAGCATTTTCCTGGAAAACGTGGAGTTTTACAGGTGCTTTTGTATAACAAAGGCAAGGTTGAACATTCTTCAAACACCGGCAGTCGGAAAGCGTGGCAGTCTAGTAGAAGATGTATCCAGTCCAGGCCAGAGCCAGAAAGATGCATCTATAAGCAAAGATCCCTGGAGGTCAAACCATAGGCAGCTCTTCCCCCATAGGGACAAAAGCCTTTTATTTCCTCTGTTTTTATTGGGAAAATTTTCAAAAAAAACCCCTGCACTGATTGTTTCAAGCCTAAAAGGTTTAGAAAGAGGGCAATTTATATCATCAGACCTCCCTATTCCTCCCAGGATAGATCAATTGCTGAAGAGGTACTTGAAGATTTCATCCCATTTTGTTTGTCCCTCATCATCTTCAGCCTTTGTATTGATGGGGGGGAGGAGCGGGGGCATGGAACCATCCTTAGTTTTCTCTGGATTTAAGTGAAGTCAAGAAAGCAGCCTTGTCTTCATTTTGTTTTTCACAAAATGGTTTGAAGCTTTAATGCTCTTTGTGACAAGCTGGGTGCTCATAAAATGGGGCTCTGGCAAGGAAGGGGACCACTCAATAACCACCCCCTCTTTCGAACCAAGGATTCACATGTCCCCTCTGCCTCTCCCCAAGAGGGGCAAGGAGCCGAAACAGAGTGAATAATGATCATACAGTTTTCAAAACAAATTCCTGGATCGAGTGTGTCACCTGCCAATCACCACCCCGCACGCGCTGTATGCTTGTCTCCTTTTGTCTGGTCTTTTTTAGGGTCTGAGCTGTGCAGTGACAGGATTGTCTTACAGCCTGTTTGTACGCTCCTCTGTAGAGCAATTTGCCCGAGATGGCGCTGGTCCAGTTGTGGGCCAGTCCTGGAAGCCCTCAGGCAGGAAAGGAGCAGCTGGGCTGCCCATCCTTTTCCAAATACTTCTCTGCCTGGGATTTCTTCTGCCCTCAAGTGTGTGTAAATATATAGAAACATATATTTACTTACTTTTGTTTTGAGATGGGAGGTTTGATACATTCACACCCTTATTTCTCAGGGTCTCTTATCTCCTGGTGATTGTCCCACTAGTCTCACCCCTCAGATCAGGAACGATCAAGGGAGGTTTCATCTAACTTAAGAGGAGGAACCTCAAATCTTGAGAATGCTGTTCAGTGGGTCTTTTTTCAGAGTTTAGTCAGTTGTATACCCCATTCAGGGCCAAGTCCTTCTTTCATTTCACACTGGATCTTCGGAAAAGGAACCATTTCTAGGTGGAAGGTGGAAAAGTATGTTTTTATATATATGTATCTATATGTATATACACAACACCCCTCCCCTGCTACCCCTCTGCACATACAAATAGCTTTCACCTGGAGTGCTTTCTTCAAGTGTTCCTAAATTGAAATAATCTGAAAATACGTGCTTTTAATTTAAGTGAATTTCTTGTTACAGTTTTTCAACAGACGCGGGGCTCAATCATGGATAATCTTAGCTTCCAATCATCATGTTGAAAATATTTTAATTTAAGAAATTATTACATACCATTTCATTTTATTAACCTATTTATCTACATTTGCAAAGCACCCATAGATGATCCAGAACTGCATTATACTAGGTCCTATACAAATATGAATTGGATCTGAAACCAATTAGAGGCTCAATTTCAACATGTAGGTCAGCCATTAATCTCTGGTTTGCCAGATAATATAGCTACTTTCTCCAGTACAATAGCTATACAACTATATTTTGGGAATGGAATTCAGAAGAAATTAAGCTTGCACATAAGACCGTAATTGTTGCATCTCCGCTAGCAGCATCTGTTGTAGCACTGATGTATAATGTATTTGTTAATGGTCCAGAAAAGTGGGTTGTGAAGATGCAAGGGTCAAAGTCTCATGTAATTAGTGAGATTAGCCAGGACTGAAGGATTTCAGGAGGCGAGGACCAAGCTGGCAGAATGATAGCAGGTGGAGGTCAGTGCTGACAGCCACAGAAAGGCAGTTTACGCCATGGAAGGGATAATTTGAGCTTCTGGTATGATAACTGCACCCTAAGTAAATGGTAGCTGTGGGGAAGAGGGGGGTGAGGTAGATCTGGGTGATGCTGTGGAGAGCGAGTGGAAAATCTACTCAATGCATGGCAACAGTGAGAATAATAAACATATTAGGATTATAGCAAGATAAAAAAAAGTGCGTCACAGTATCAGCAAAAGACTCTTTCCTGAGCTGCTCTCTGATCCTTGCACCTAATGGAGTATATGGAGTAGAAACAGAAGTTGTCAAGATGAAAAACAGGAGAACTAAAGCAATATTAATGAAAAGTCTAGGGTCGTTTAATGTAAAGAGATGACTAAATGGGGACAGGACAGACATAAAAAATAAGAAACGATAGGCCAGTGAATCAGTGGCTCCTTTTCTTACGAAGCACAAGTACAAATTGCATGTAGCTATTGAAAATTGCCATAATAAAAAAACACATGCAAGGAAGCATGACGTTTCTACTTTTGCGGAGGACACAAGCTGGGGAGCTTATTCTCTAGATATTATCCAGGCTGAGGACCTGCGTACGTGACATCTCGAGACAGTTCCGCATTGCTGGTGCTGCATTAAAGACATGGTGTCATGGTTGTGTTTCATGGCGACGGGAAGGGATGGAAGGAGGTGAGTGGGAAACGCTCTGGGCTTTCCTGCCTTTTCTACAAAGCATTTGGTCCAGGCTACAGTGTAAGATGGATTCTCTGAGCCAAGTGTCTCTCCAGAAAAGGCCTTGCTGTGTACAAGATTGTCTCTAGGCTGGGGACGGATTTAAATCTGTGCCGTAAGTAGATGGTTCCAGGGGCTCTGTGATCTGCTCGTTCCCTTCCTCCACTATTGAAATGTGCAGATGAAAAGGAAAAGGGTGCTTCGTCCCCACCGCTTGCTCTGCAACGGTGGTGGGTGCACACGCGCGTGGCGGAGGTGTGCAGGAGCAGGCAGCGCAGCACAAAGGCAGCATCATGGGGGACGCTGCCTCGCAGAGGAGTGGTGGGCGGCTGGGGAGGAAGCCTGCCTGCAGCTAAAAATACAGCCCGGGGGGCGGGTGGGGGATCTCCCCACCGGCACACATCTGCTCTCGCGCTGGCGCCGCTCCAGGCATCCTTCTTGCCTGCCCCACCTCGGTCCAAAATCATTGGTCTCTCTGGTTGCTCTCATGTTGAAATTAGCTGGGGAGAGACACGTCACCCGTTTCCTCGCCTGGTTTCTATGGTGATATTCAACTCAACTGTTTTCAGCAGGTCTGAGTTTATTTCCCTGCAGATAAGGCAGCCTATGCTAATATACTGCAGCCTGGGCTCTATATCTTGGCAACAAGCCAAGGGTTTGTCCCACTGAAATTGAACGGCTCTAGGTAGAACTTCTTTCACATTGGCATTGGCAATAACTGGTGTTATCTTGTAGAATAATATTTTGGTTGTTTATTGCTTCTGTTTTATTCCCTAAGCTGGAAAGCCAGGAAGCACATGGAAATGTGCATTCTCATGTTCCTTCTCTGTGCTCCCTGGTGCAGAAAGCTCAGGGACTGCCAGCTCTGGCTTGGTGAAGGCTGAAATACAGTGTATGTTGTGGGAGGAGAAATGTGTGACAGAAGGGTGTTGGAAGCAGTGGGACAGGGGCTGTGCTAGGGATGTGCAGGCTGGTTAGATCTGTTGATTCCAGGTGAGTAATTCACACCCTTTCCCTCCATGAAGGAGCTGTTGCCGTTCCCATCCCTCCTCCACCTAGGAGGTCTTTGGGAGTTGGCCCACCTGTGTTCTTCTCCATCATGGCCTGAAGACTTTGGGTGCTGGTAAGGGAAGGTGAGGAATGTCTCCCCATGTGTGAGGGTGATGACGGGGCTGCTTTTGGGGCTGGTGCAGTCTGAGTGCAGGCAGCTCGCTGGACACCTTCCCTTCTGTTGTCTCACAGGGCTACAGCTCATCCCTCCGCATAGAAACTGTCAGTCACGGAGATCCCCACTCGCAATCCAGAGAAGAAGGCTTGGTCCCACTGCTTGGTGCACCAAGTGCTGCACAGGGTTGTGTGGCAAGTTAGCTTTGACTCTGGGTGCTATCTGGGAATGGAGATGTTCTTCCACCTTCTCCAAAGAAAGAACGGTTCCAAACTTGCCTTTGCCCCAGCACTGTTGCTGTGATAGGAGTAGTCTTTCCCTTTCGCTGTGTGCACTAGTTTTTTTTCTGCCAGACAATAGGACATGTTTACTGAGGGACACCTACCCGAGTCATTCCAGCCTGTTTGCTGCAGAAGGAAGGCAAATAGAGTTGGGGAGAAAAGGAAAACCCCATACCCAGCAAGCCAGACTGTGACCTTTGAAAGGACCTGAAAAGTACATACAATTATTCAAATGATTTAATATCCTGCAGGTGGGTAACTTGAGGGGGAAGAGGAAGACTGAGAATACTGCAATAGAGCTCGTAGCAAAGAGTGATGCCGACGGTCATGGTTTTACTCTGAGCGGGAATACTCCTGTCCAGCAGCAAAAAGAGGACAAGCAGTCCCAAATGCTGGGGCCATGCCCCGAGGACCAGGGACCCTACAGTGCATCATGGAGCTGGCAATGCAGCTGAGACCTTGTAAAGTGATAATACCTTGAGCCACCTTGCTTTGCCCTGGTGATCATTAGACTCCCAGCTCATGTCTTTCTTGTCCTCACTTCTTCACCTCTGTGTCCCCAGGCTAAAGCCTGCTTTGAGGGCTGCCATCTTGAGAAGTGTCTTGGAGTCTCAGTAATGCTGACTCTTCCCGCAGTTGCTGTGTGAGCAGGCAAGAAAACAGGTCTGTTGTGGGCTCAGACGGCATCTGTGCCTTCGCAGGAAATGTGGTGGCACCATCAAGTCTCCTGCAATGTGACGCAGGTAGTTGGCTGCTTCCCTGATACACTTCACACCTCTCAGAAGTATGACTGATCTCACCAGTGGCATTTTAACATACCCACCACCAAAGCTCTGGGCTGACGTTTCCAGCAAATTCTGTTCCTTTTCAAAGGGACACAGTGTAAAGAAGACCTGTGAAAACAAATGAAGATTTCACTTGGTAAGTTGCAAATAGAAGCTCATCCTAGGCCCCCCCTGAAGATGCTGCCCACCTCCCACAGTTGAGGTGATGGGGTGAAGCATCACCAAACCATGGGTTCAGCTCCT
>Ga0181612_100689_pt1 | contig 19013 bp, 12 predicted proteins | sample HoacroProtozoa21_FD_119630 | JGI IMG/M metagenome (GOLD analysis project Ga0181612, IMG submission 119630) | Hoatzin crop microbial communities from Cojedes, Venezuel. Combined Assembly of Gp0051906, Gp0051904, Gp0051908 | reverse complement strand
TGTTTCTTTTTCTCTTCTCCACAGTGTACTGTTCCTCCTGGTAGCAGCAGTGTGCCTTCCTTTATGTGACACACAGGTGAGCTCTGCTTTGCAAAGCAGCTGTAGTTAGACCTTGATGTTTGACATCTTGTTAGCATATGAGGGATGCAGCTTTTACTTGTAAGCTAGGGTGGGATTCCTGCGAGGAAATTGTAAATGTTGCCTGTTGCTGTATTGTAGTCTTGCTGGGTTTAACGTGTTTGCACCATGGTAAAACCTCACAGCAGTGAGGACATACAGCTTCAGTGAAGGTGGTGGCTGGGAAACCGTGATTTAACTTCTTATAGGGCTTAGAACAAATCACTTAGGTTTGAATTAATTGCACATACTTTCAGGAGGTTCCTAATTTAGCTTTGTGATCACACTACACGCTTTCTGTAGCTACTAAAGAGAGAAAGGAGGTACCTCCAGAGAGTGGTCAGTCCAGCAAAGATCTGGTCCTTGGAGGTACTTTTCTCTTTTGGAGACTTAGAAAGGCTGCTTCCTTGTTTTGGATACTTTAGTTAGTATCTGAAGTCAGGTGGGATGAATCTGGGAACTTGTCTGGATGCAGCTGATCAAATGCAGTCATCAGAAGTGTTGCATCTGCACTAATTCCCTTCATAGCCCGTGGGGCAGAGCAGGAACTTCTGGTGTATCATTCATCGCCCCTGAAAGCAGACGTCTAAAATATGCCAGGAGACAAGGCAAAAACCTTAGTGATATTCCTCTGGTTCTCTTGCCCCTCCATGACTGTCAATACAAGATTAAACAGAATGGGGTCCATATTCTCAGGTGGTTTAAAATGGTGTATGTGTCTGAAAGAAATAGAGCTATCCATGCCAAGACTATTTCAGAGCCTGAGTTTAGTTGTCTTCTCTTCCTTTGTAGCATAGCTCCCACTAGCTGTACTTGCTTTGTGACGCTACCTGCAAGGAAATAGCAATATGTATGTTTACATGAATGTGCTTTGATTTATGTAGATGTTCTTTATTGCAGTTTGATCCAAACGGTTATTTGTGGGCTCTCATTCACTTGATCTGTGTCGGTAAGTCATTTTCTTTTGGAAAAAGAATTAGGAAGAGTAAATGTGTTGGAGAAAACAGCTTTACTGTGAAGTTAGTGTTATTTAAGGTTCCTGATGTAAGAAACGTAGAAAGAATGAAGAAGCTTAGTAAATATAAGAAAGTGAATTCCTTTTATAGCGTTCACGTTGAAAACAACAACAGAATAAACTAGATATTGCAGTCAGTTAACAGTGGATGAGAAAATGCGCATACAATTTTAGTCAGCACTAAGCTTTTCTAGGAGTTTTTGATGGTCACCTGCTGAGACACTGCTTTCTGAGGGGAGAAGAAACATGAGAAAACCCAAGCAATAACTTGTAGTTGGAGCTTTGTTGCACACACTGATTTTATTTAAAAACTGACAGAAATATTCTAAAATATCATGGAATATGCTCCCAGCACAAGCATGTTGAAATATTGGCAGTTTTTATGCAATCATATGCATTTTTAAAAAATTTTAACAATGAGTTGCATAACCTGTCAGATTTTCTTATGTCTTTTTCAGACTAAACATTGATTTGGATAAATCCTAGTTCTTCCATGAAAAACTAGAAACAGTGAGACCCAGAAAATCTGAAGAAAACAAGAGTAATAATTTTTAACGAGGAGATTTTTGTCTTTTGGAGCATTAGGCTGGATAATAAGGGACTTGTATTTGGTTCTTAGCTGTCCTGTAGACTTAATGAGTGACTCATTCATATGTTAAGTCTTGTCTGCAAATTAGGGATGATTCCTTCTTTATTTTGTCTATTCATACTGTAAAATTTTCAGGGCAGAGGTTATGTGGTTATGTATATTTGTGTCTAGGGAGGTCTAGAGATCCCATTCTAAAATGTTGTTAACACACAAAGATGAAATAGTATAACTTTTTATTATTTAGGAAATATTATATGTTAAACATTTGCTCATTTGGAGAAAAAAAAAAGCTAAGGATTTTTCACTTCAAATACTTGTTTGCTGTAAGGAATGATGTTATTGCTTTCTGAAAGCCAAGAGGTCTCATTTGCAAAGCACTGCTAGGCCATGGAGATGGAAAGCTGCTTAGAGTCTTCAGGAGGCCTCTTCTGTGTGCTTGAAACGTGTAGGAAGTGCCAGCATAATGTTTATGCTCAAAATGTAGCTTCTTTCCATTTCTCTTGTTTTTGGGAGAAAGTTGTCGATATGACAGTTGGGATTTTTTTGTGTGATTAGATTTCTTGTCAACTAACACAGAATAAAGATGCTACAAGAAAGGACAAACGGACGAACTAACTTATCGCACAGTTAATCAAGACAGACCATTAAAGAAAGGATGCATTCTACCCTTCAGCTTGTCCAACGGAGGCAGAACTGAGGACATCTATTATATAGTGTCCTACTGGATTTGCTTTTTGTATTCTGGTTTTCTTTGTGAATCCCCAAAGCCTTGAAGAAAGGGTCTGGAACAATACAGTTTCAGGCTCTATTTTTTCTTCCTTGAGTGCTTAAAGCTTTTCCCAGAGTAGAAATGGGAGCTAACCAAGAGGTGGGTAGGTCAAGAATGTAAAGCACCTAGAGACACTCAAGCTGAGAGAACTCTAAACAGGAGAGACAGCTCAGAGCCAACAGCTATGGGGGTCTACGTAGATGAACACATCACAGAAGTTACCCAAAAAGTGGGGTGGGCTGAAGAACCCATTCTGTGACATTTTTCTGAATGTACTTACACGCACATGTACACACACCTTAGTAGTTGTCGTGAGCTTTGAGTTGTCTTTTCTTCAGGAGGACTAGCAGAAACAGATAGCATACAGTACTCTGAGATGATAACACTTTGAAAACCATTAATCTGAAGCAGTAGGTTCATTTTACTCGTGGTTTAGGCATCCTTTGTACCATGTTGCTAAACTGTAATTCAGAAGAGTTTCACGTCTGCCGGTACCATGGCCAAACAAGCTGTAGTTTGTCCAAATGATTACATGTTGCGGCAATTACACATGTCGTTTCAATTACACATGTCGTTTCAATTACAGGGGCTTACAAAGCATTTCACAAGTTACGGAAACCTAGCTCTTTAAGGTAATGTGTTTTCATGTTCTTTTAAAAAGAAAGAGATTGCTATCAAAGAGGGTTAGAGACACATCTGTGTAGCAGTCAGGTAAACTGTAGGGATCTCTGCATTATCAGTGTGAGCTGGGCCACTTGGTTAATCATTAATGACTTCTCTTGCAAGGGGAGCCTGACTTACTGTTGATAACAACAGCATGTGGTTATTGATACTTATACTGGGAACTTGAACACTGAATTAGTTTTAAACAGTGTGTTGTCAAAGGGTGATGACTCTGTCCTGGAAAACGAACCCCTAGTTACTGGCGGAGGTATTAAGAGGAAATGTTAGTTTGTGTTAGCCTTGACAGCTGCGTGGTTTGAATCTGTCAGTATCTCCCTTTGCGACAGTCTCAAAAGTGTTTAGCACCTGGTGGCTTGCCGCGGGACTGGAATGGCTGAGTACCTTAAAAACCTTGACACCTTGCACTAATCCCATGTGCTTGTTAGAACTTCAGCCAGACAACAGTTGTTTTGAAATCAGGTGGCATTACATGTTCACAGTGTCTATAGTCTGCAGTCGTCTGTATGGATGGAGATGGATATGTTGCCACTGCATGTTGTGTAGATGTACATAATACGTGTGTGTATAGAATATGGATAAGCTTGTTTATTTCAAAACCATTTTCTGTCTCCGTTTAAAGAGTCTAAATTTTAGTCAGTCTCACTTTATTTTCACTTTAAATGAGACTTCCACTGACATAATAACAACAGAAATAACGTGCAAATGATGTGTAAATTAATATGCTGATTAATATATTGATATTATTATAATATTAATAGATTATTGTTATAATGTATATAATGTAATGTTAGTATTACCTAATTATAACATTGTGTCATATATAATATTATGTAATACTACAATGTTATAATACTATTTAATATACTGATTGCTTATACCAGATGAACTTCATTAGTAAAAGAACACCTTTTTTTCTTTCCCTCTTCTCCCAGTGATCTGGACCAACAGTACATCAACTATGTATTCAGGTAAAATGAATAAGCCTTTGATACACCATAGCTGGTTTTATGTGGTATATGTTTTCATTTTCAACCGTGGGTAGTTTAGGAAACTCATAGCTACCACTACTTAAATGTATTTATTTAGCAGGACATTCATTGAAAGAACAGTGCTAAGCTGAATGACTTAGCAGCTACATTTTTTTGGCTCTGGTTATGGGTAGACATGCCAATATACACCTAGGGAGGTAACGAGGTGTTAATTACAAATTTTTTAATCACCATGTGCACAAGTGATCTATCATTTCCAGAAATAATATTTACAGAGTAACTCCCTGGCAATACCCACTTCAGAAAATAAAACTTGTACAAAACTGCCAGAAGGGGAGGTAGTGATTACAGAAGTATGATGTGCAAAGAACATGAGCAGTAACTGATTGTTCAGAGTGCAGTTAGTGGGATTGACTAATTCAGACTTTCAGTTGTTTGTCTGATTTGGAGATATAAAAGTGGCTTGTTATTCTGTGGTTAGTGAGAGAGCCTGAGTCACTGACCAGATTCCCCTGCATTTTTTTATTGAAAAAAAAAGGTCAGTCCTTTCCTCAAAGAGCTGTATAAGCCAGAACATTCGGTGTGCATAGCCTCTGCTAGATTTTTGTGAGGCTGTATTTGAAGTAAGGCATATAGAGACTTTACTAGATTATCCTCTATGTTTAATCATATCTTGTATATATTGACCTCTTTTCTTGGAATGGTAGCTAAAGTTGTATGGTAACACTAAGTTCTAAGAAAGGATAGTCGAAAGGAATGAAAGAGAGAAGAGAAGTTAGAAATAAGAATAACAAAAGTGAAGTTGGGCTTGTCCATTTGATTAGGTGGATGTGTGCTCTTTTCTGACTGCATTAAAGATCCTTGATAGGAAGACATCAGGGGCACTGGTGTGGGACAGTTACTTCACTTCAATTCCCATTTATCTTGTGAGCATCATCAACATGATAATACTGTGTATCTGTTTCTATCTTAGGTCAATCAGCTCTCCTATTTCGATAAATAAGTAATGCAGGCCTCTGACTTTGAGTATGATTCCAGTGTCTATTCACTGTGGTCCCATGCATTAACAATATCTGAATATCAGTTTTCTTGAAATAGGCTCTTGTTTAAATCAGTTGTTGTTTTCCATCTACTGTGAAGTGCAAAGCAAATCAATTTTACTGAAAGAAGGTAGTTGTGTTTATTGAAACTGTTTTGAAGAATTAGTCATGTAACTTGCAAATATGCTGCTATGTGCAGAAATAATCCATGAAGTCTTGAATAAGCTGTAGCTATTTGTTTGTGTTGAAGGGAGAACATGAAACAAGCAGTAAAGTCAATTGACTTTTCATTTTGCACCTGCCTGACTGTGGCTCCCAGTTGTCTTTTTAGCTGAAAAATGCATCTGGGCCTGAACCTTTAGATTCAGATTGTGGCTGAAGGTCTTAATTTTACTGCTTTGATTGAGAAGTCAGGGCTGGGTTCCTGCTGTATTAGTTGATGGTATCCTTTGAAGTCTGTGAAGTTGTGTCCAGCAGAGAGCAGGAGTTCCACATTACATGGAAAGCATGATTATTTATTTAGAGGCTTTTGAAAGGGAGAAACTTCTCATAGTGGTGTAGTGGTATGTATTTCAAAACTGTTCTTTTTTTTTAAAAAAAACCAACAATGGAATTGTGCAAATTGGAAGATGGCTTTTTTAGCATGTGCTTAAAAAAACAAAAACGTGTCATCAAAACTTGCAAAGACTTTCATAATTAAGGGGCTTACAGGTCAGTGTAGCTTGTGAGAGATAGTGCAAAGCAATTGTTGGAAAACAGGTGACTTAAGCATCCAGTCTTTCTACCTCTTTTATTTGTTTGGCTTGGGTCTGGGGATATCTATATGACTAGGTATCTATATATGTATGTATGTATTTCTGTGTATTAGAGAAGCTTGTGGTCCGTAGCATTTGAACCTCATCTTGTCTAGGGAAAACAAACAGTACCATGGCAATGGGAGAAGTGATGTCTGATTTCTTTTAGAGTAATAGCTGATGATGTTTGAAAGGGTGTGAAATTTGGCAGAAGCTCTCTCCTTGCTTGTGACCTCCATGATGTGCAACTGCCGTGAAGGTCCTCCAGTGTCTAATGGAGATGAAATTTTTCCGCTGCAGAAGGCACAGGCACGGTTTGTCTCTTCGTAGAGACCTTTGCACCTGTTGTTATCTTGGAGGTCACTGCCACTTCCCAAATTTCGATGAAGCTGGTCAGCGTGTTTGAGAGCTATGTAGAGCTATGTATGTATGTGTACACACAGCTTTATTGCACAAGCTTAATTTCTGTAGAAAACAGTCAAAAGTATTTTTAAATCACACAGAGTATTTTTAAATCACACTGGGTAGAAGGCATTTTACTCTGAACATTCTCTGAATGAGCACTAACTCTTCACGTGCACTTCTGGGTCAGAATTACTGTAAACGTGTGTGTATCTCTGTCAGAGGGTGCCCAGCAGTACATTTTGTGATTTAACAGGTATTAAGGTACATGCTGCTTCCTCTGCTCGGGGCTTCTCGAGGACTGTTTCGGCTGTGACAGGATCCCAGTTCCACCTCCAGAACAGGACAGCTGAATGTGTACCGGTGGTCTTGTCTGTATGAGCACAATTCTATGGCTCTATGCCTTATGAAGGAACTTGCTAGTGTGGTATCAGTGCAATGTTCTCCATTTAGCACTATTATCAATAGGCCTTTATAACTCCTGATTTCTAACCTAGATCAGACAGCTGACGTGCGGCTGTGGGGGGAAAAGAAAGCAGCTGTGTGGGCACAGCCAGATAGTGTATAGAATCACAGAATCATTTAGGTTGGAAAAGACCCTTAAAATCCTGGAGTCCAACTGTAAATGTAACACTGCCAAGTCCACCACTGAATCATGTCCCTAAGCACCACGTCTACGCTTCTTTTAAATACCTCTAGGGATGGTGACTCAACCACTTCCCTGGGTAGCCTGTTGCAATGCTTGATAACCCTTTTGGTGAAGAATTTTTTCCTAATATATAGGAAAAAGTGTTTTTGTTCAGTATGAAAGCAGAATTGTACTCTTGAGCGTAGAGACTGCCTAGATAGAGCAGAGTAAAAGTTCTGCCCCAAGCTACTGGATGCTGGAATGTACCAATATGTTAGATGAAAAAAAATACATCTTTAGATTAAAAAGAAACATTAACTGTATTGGCTCTGTTGGACACTTCCAGAGGTGCAGCTGAAATTAGCAGTCTCCTAACATGTGCTGTCCCTACATGCCGTGCACTGTTCCTTCTTTTAAAATCTGGAACAGTTTGGGAGGGGAGAATGTATTAAGCAAATGTACATGAACAAGAACTTTCCAGAACCAAACAGATCTGAAGAAATATTTGCTGATGTTGAAAGTGTGGCATTCTTCTCACTTCATCGCTTACAGCATGATTATTCAGTGACTTTTAAAAAAGGAGCCAGGCCGGGAACAAGTGTAGGAGGTAAAGCAGAGCTGTGCTATGCAGAGAAGGGAGGGGTGATGTTGCTTCTCAGTGCCCAGCCCCATCCTGTTCATCCATCTCCCTTGTGTTTAAGCACGTGGGGCAGGGAGGGGGAGGAAGAGAAGAGGGCGGATGTACTTCCAAGAACCTCCCTCTAATCCTCCAGTCTTGTTCCCACCACCTTTTTTTTTACTGCGGTATTGTATTTCCCCGCACTCTGAATTCTGAGTTAGTGTCCTACTTCCTAGCGATTTTTCCAGTAATCCTGCAATTTCTTTTATTCCTTTCAAGTTCCTCACTGTTTATGAAGGAGGGAGCGAAATTTCTCCCCCCCCAGCTAGCTGGCAAGGGGTAGTGTGTGCATAGGGTAGTAATGTCTACCTGGCATGCTGTGGGATACATAACGTGTCTTAGAAGTGGGTCACGTCTCATCTTGGGCTTTCTCGTATGCTGAGGCAGGTAGAGATATGTTACTTCTTGCGGAGAACCTGGAAGAAAGTTTCAGTAGATCCCAGTATCTGTCACTGTCTGGTATTTGTTCACAAAGATGTGACAGATAGCCTAGCAGTCAATGGTGAGGAGAAAACAAAGAGCTGGAGAGTTTCAAATGGTGAATAAATGGCTCTGATAAAGGTGTGAGTAAAGGCTCTACTCTGTGCAGCTAAACTACATCTGGCTTCTGGAAGAGCTGGTAATCTGTCACTTCTGTGAATTAAAAAAGCTGCAGTAGATTTTCTGCAATCGGAGAGGGCAGCTTGGCAGCCATAAATTGCTGTTCTTGCTGACAAAACCGCTTTTTAGCCAGAAGGAAAACCATGGGTGACCCAGCCCTCAGTATTGAGTACAGGAGAAAGAGAGGAGCAGAGAAGTCCGGTACAGGGATTTTGGTTTTGCTGCAGCCTGATGTTCAGGCTGTCCTGCTGGAAACCTCTGAATCCGTCATCTGGTTTTACAGACACATCGTGTCTTTTCTTCTGGTGTTTTGTTCAGAGCAGAGTTACAGTACAGCTTTAATGCCATCTAACCCATTTGCCGTAACCTGCCCCGCACTTCACAAAGGTTTTGTTTTCCTTCTATGTTTTCTTTGGATCGAGGCTTGGGATGCCTGGTAGGGTTATCAGTTCCTCTTGGTTGCAGAAGGAAGTTTCTCTCTGAGCATTTCCCAATCTCACTGTTTTTTTGTTTAAAAATTAATAATGGAAAAAGCAAAAGTGGAGAAACATGGCTTAGTCATAATTCTCATCACTGTTGATATGCTTTCATTTGCCCTGCCAGTCTCCTGTTTCTCTGTTATTCAGTCAAAAGCAATAGGCCTTTGCTTCCCTTTCTCTCTTTACCAGGAAAATGAGGAATTGGTCTTGTTTATTGTGAATTCCTCTTGGCATCCCGCATGGGCAGAGCGCGCGTGCGTGGGGACGAGGGGCGGGGCAATGCATACTGGAAGTGATCTGCTTTGCTTTGTTTGATATCTTTATGACAACCACATCTTCTAAAAACATGTATAAATACTGACAATGCAAACATACTGTACCAGCTGAAGCCTTTCAAAGACGTTGCATAAAACATTAAGCCTAAAATGCCCACCTGCCTGTCACTCATCAACCATCTCCTTCTTCAGCCCATTGTCTTCCGTGGCCGATTTCAGTGACGAGCTTCCCCCGAGGCTTCCTTGGCCACGGGATTACCACGCTCTTTGCAGCTCTTTTTGCTACTGGTGCCTCTGCAAGTGATGCTGGGATTCACCGAAGCGCAGGCCACCACGCGCAGTAGCCTGGTCACGTAGAGAACTGGGACCAGCTGAGAGCGAGCAGGCTTGGAAGCAGTGACTGTGTTGGTGCTAGAAGAGGGAGTTGGTCTGGTATAAGCACCACGTGGCTGATGCTGTGCTGCTGCAGGTGCTAGAGGTAGCTCATTCACAGCGAGGTCAGTTTTCTAGCTGTAACCTTGTGTGTTGGGAACCCCTTCCAGCTGTTTCTCTGCCTTAACTTTTCATTGCACTGCACTGCACTGCCATTACTGGGCCTAGTGAACTGTAAAAATTGCTGGTAATTAGCCAGGGAAAGTTGCCCAGCTTTAGCATTCGTAACATTAATGAATATCTTTTTACCTTGTAAATGCAGTGCTTGCTGCTTATTGAGAAGCAGCCCCTCTAGATACTCTTTCCTTCTTGTCCCTCTTGTCCTTTGAGTTCGTCATGGATGTGTGTTGTTGGTAACTGGAGGAAGCTGTAGCTCTGCTTTGGGGACACGCATGCTGCTTCTGTCTTACAGTGCCCCAGAAGATGTTTCTGTAGCCTTGTAACCTTAGAAGCAACACGGAATGAACAAAATCGGGAAGAAAAATCAAAATTTACCATAAGAATCAGTAGCACTGAAAAAGGCTGTGTACGGCCTGTACCGCGAACTCAGAGCATGAAGTCTTTGTAAGGCCTCAGAAATCTTAAGGGATACTCCAGGTAAAGAACTATTTACAGCTGATTTTCTTGTTCACGTGCATCTTTCTGAAGAGTGCATCATTTGGGCTGGTACTTGGTTTTACTTACGTGCATTTTTTTAAAACTTGTTTAATTGCAGCATTTGTTGTTTCTCTAACTGACATTTTGGGCATGAATGTGCAGTGCATGCACAATCACACACATAAGGCTATATTTGACTCATATGCAATATATGTACATCCCTATAAAGCAGACATCTGTGTGCACACAGCTAAAATTTATTCTTGGACAGAGAGACACTCAAGTCTAGACACAAGTGCAGTTCTCTGTGGATTTTGTCTCAGTGGTGTCAGCAGCTGCCTGAACAGCAGGTCTGTTGAAAGGGGCTTGGGGTTGACAGTGAATGCTGAAATCTGCGTGAGGCAGTAGTGCATGCTCATGGCAAATTAAGGCAAACTGTGTGTTGGGCTACATTAGAAGGGCCGTGGCCATCAGATCGAGAGAAGTTGTTATGAGCATTGCTGAGGCTGCAGCTGGATTACTCTACTCAATTTGGGGCCACCCAGTTCGAGAAAGATGCTGAGAAATTAAGATCTAGCAGAGGGTTACTGACATTGTTAGGGACCTAGAGCGCATGGCCTACTGCAAGGAGAATTTGAAGGAGCTATTCCTGTTGACACTGGCAAAGTGGAGACCAAGGTGCAACCTGACAACTGCCTACGCCTTCTTGAAAGGGAGTTACAAAGATGACAGAGCCAAACTTCTAAGGAGTGACAGATCGTATAACATGGAGCAACAACCATAAATTGCAGCTTTGGTGGTTTAAAAATGGAACATCAGGAAAAACTTCTTCACTAGGAGGGCAGAGTGGCCCTGGGACAAGTTACCCACATAAGTGTGGAATCTCCATGCTGGGAGGTTTTTGAGACCTGGCTTTTTGAGACAGAGCCACAGAGGACATGGTCAAATAAATACTGGTGATAGTCCTGCTTCAGGTGAGAGGTTGCATTAGGCGACCCCAGAGATTCCTTCCCAACCAAGTTGGTTTTTTTTTTCTAATTGATACTTATGCCTCAGTTATTCTACTTAACTGGAATAAGTTTCAGCATGAAAAAACAAACACAAAGTTGTCAATTTATAATGTTCAGGCAATGTCATAAATTCTGTGATATACAATTAATCTTTTTTTTATTTTTTAGTGTGGTGCTGTTGGCCTCTGCATCCCATCCAGCAGGTAAAGTGGATTGAGTTGTTCCTTTGTTAGGCTTCCATATTGTGTTTCCTTTCCATGCATGTTTTGGAGGCCAAAACCTATAGGATTTTGGCGCTGGAATTCAACAGGAATATGACCAATAATGATATCCTGTAGGAAGAGGAGAGGAGGGTATATAACACTGTGTAATTTACATGATATTTACTAATACCTTTCTTAGGTTCCCTTTGCAAAGAAGCAGCATGGGACAGACAAGAAAGAACAGCTTTTGAGGTGGTGCATGATAAAGAACAAGAATTTCCTAGGTGAACATGTCCTCTCCAGTGTCCCAGCAGTCCACATAGAACTGAGTTTCCTTCTCTGCATTGCCCTCAGTGCTATGCAGAGGTTTCATTTTGCTGCTTCTGTAAGATGTATCCCATCGCTTCAGCCCATGGCAGGATTTGAAGTGGCAAAAGATCAAAGACTAAAAATTGAGAAATCGAATAGTTGGTGGTGGCTAATACTCCTATCATACCGGTGTTTTAATAGTTAGAAAGATAAAGGTTGCCTGTTGCTTTCACTAGACATTTGCTCAGTCAGAAAAACAAAGGAAGAACCATTTCAGTAAACAGAAATTTCCCCTTTTGCCTGGTGGTGCATATTGTGTATATAGCGTTCCTCCACTAGGATAGACAGGCACGTTAAGCAAAATAGTCCTGCATTTCAAAAAGTGAAAGATGGACCTACCTCTGAATCTGTAGAGGCTTAAGCCTGGAGAAATCCTGGGAATTGTTGCTACCAAGAGCAATGAGGGCCCATGTTCCTGGAAATGCAAGTACTCAAGAGCTCTGCTTGGATCTGGGAGAACTTTTTTAAACCTCTGAACTTGTTCTGTGTGACAGAGTTCAAATGCTAGAGGGGGAAGCAGCCAACTTATGGCTGTGTTTCCTGTTGCTTCACTGGGAATGATCACGAGCTCTGTAATTAAAGAAGTAGATACGGTGCATGTCTCTCCACTGGAAACTCTTGCTTAAGCAGAATCTTCTGTATACTAGTAAAGAATACTCTTACATATTTCTTTCTCCTTTTTCAACCAAAGGCAGGAGCTGGCCAGAAGCAAGGTCAGAGAGAAATCATTAAACATACTAGAAATGTGGAAGGCATGATAAATGAAAAGTCAGCCAGCTGTAAAGGCTCAAAGGAATGTTAAACTAGTAACGTTCGTGTAATTGCTGTTCCCTTGCTTGTAACAGTGGGTAATTTTTTTTTTCCCCTGTGTTCCACTGAGTATATTGCTTTGTCCCTCAGGTGATCTCTTCAGTGCCTTGGACTTTCCATTCCTATACTTCTACAGGTTTCATAGCAGCTGCTGCGCCAGGTAACCTTTCTGTAACAGGACGTGTGAATGTTTTCAAACTAAGAGATCCTGTTGACTTTCAGCCTTGACTCGGTTAAAAATTGTGGAGCATGCAAAACCTTGCGTTATACTAGTTTCTGCTGGCATAAGCCAGGAAAACTGCAGAGAATATGTATCTGTGCATATCTCTGGATGTGCATTTGAAGGCGTGAGATTCAAATGTGCTGTAAGTATACGTGTTTATATGAGTTAGTACATTCTGAGAAGGAGGTTTCCCAGTCACCAGTAAAATAATTTTTACCTAATGTAGCAAAGCTTTGATAAATAGCATCTCTCAAATGCTTCTCAAGTTGGATTAGCCCTTGTAAAACTTGCTGTTTGCAGTGATTACGAAGCATTAGTGTTCAGCGGTATATGGGTGTACATGGATTTATTTGCCTGTACATCTTGTTATTTGGCAGAATACTTTTTTTGTGTAAAAGGAAAAAGCTTTAACAAGTGTTCCTTTATTTTGAGTAGCAAAAGTTCACTGGCCAGTAGTGTAATTCTCACGGGACAATGTAAGTGTGTTTTCTATAGGTCTTCATTATTGCAAAAAAAAATTATTGCTTTCTTCCCTGCAGTCTTTTGCCAAATGGAATTATTTTCTTTTTAGAAGGGAAAAAATATTTTCATGCTAACCGATGGCAAAAATATTTCCTGATTGTTAGAGATTTTTGTAATTGTATCTGGATTTTCCATTAAAAGGGGATATTAAAAATTATCGTTAAATAATTTCCCTATTTAGATAGTTTTTTGGTGCTCAAGTGGCTTTTTTTCAAGGGTGGACTATCCACACTACAAGTAACTTGCAATTAGCTATTAATGAATAACTTGCTTCACGGCAGGTAGGTGAAATCTATTTCTTCTTGAAGGCAAGGTCTAACTGCAGGCACTAATGGGTATCTGTCTAGCCCATATACTCTTCTCTTTCGCTTCATTAGAATTTTACCACTGTTGTAGCCTCCCACTTCTGTTTCCATTGCCCCAGCTTCAGTACATGTATAGTAGATAGCGCTATACACTACAGCAAGTGGAAATGAATAGTTAGATGGAGAAACAAGCATCTCAGTTGGTCTCCTACATCTTGTAATCTAGTGTCTTTGTAGACTTAAAGGATTTAGAGGAAAACCTGTGTAATGTAAAGTAAGGGTAACTGATGCAGCTAAATCTACTACCTGTGCAGAATGTCTGAAGCATTAGTAGTAAGGTGCGAAGTGCTCCATTAATGAAATAAATCGGTGTTAATTGTGACATCAGTATTTCAGGTATATATAATTAGCCGTTCCAATTTTTATCTCTGAATTACACTAAACAGCTGCGAATCACTCTGCCTAAAAGCCCTTCTCAGCAGGGCAGAAGATGTGGAACAAACTTAAGCCAGCTGCTGGACTTTCAAAAGTTTAGGCAGTGCTGCTTCATCGAACTCACTGATTTCTGAGAGCAGAATGCTCCACTGTTCAGCTCTTCATCCTCTGCAACAGGGAGCTGAGTTTGGGCCTGTCTTTTATCATCAAAGCAGCGTCTGCTTTCTTGGCTCCAGGCGCAGCAGGCAGTCCTCTGGGGTCTCGTGCTATGGCTCCGTGTAAGAAACCCTAGTACCTCCTGCTGCTGGCCGGGTATCTTACCCTATTGTTTGGTGTGTCAAAAACACCTGTACTGACATGTGGCTGAGATGCAGCTGTGCCACACGTACTGAGCAGGGAGCAGCACTTGGCTGAGGTGCTGGAGCCCAGTGCGGAACTTCTGACCTGGGGAGCCACCATCTTCCACCCTTCCTGCTATTGCAGAGAGAGCACCGACTGCATTGCATCAGTATCCGGAGCAGCACACCTTCTTTGAATACCAGGGCACTTTCTGCCTCACCACCTGTGTGCTGTGTTGATCCCATCTCCTTTCCCATGCAGCTTCCCACAGTACTTTGTAATCTCTTATGCCTCTCAGCTGGCCACACAGTCACTTGTGCCTTGCATATTTTGAAGTCCTTTTCTATTCCCTGCTTGCTGGTTTACACTATTTCACTGGTTCACAACCAGTGGGTTGTAAGGATGCCACAAATGAAACAAGAGCCAGAGCTCATAAGCTCTGTGAGGTGCAGTGAGATGTGGAACAGAGTTTCATTAAGAGTAGTCTTGGCTACAGGAGCACTGGGGACTACTGTCCTACATGACTTGAGAATCAAAATTAATTTAATCGTCAGCAAGAACTTTGGATTATTCTGTTCCCAGCACTACTGAGTCATCTGTCTATTTGTTATACAGTAGAGATGTATTTGACTTCCTAATTGGAATTTAGGCTTCATGAAGTTTAAACAGCTTGAAAGCTTCAGGCAGAAACTTTCCGGTGGTTATTTTTTTCAGTTCAAGGCTCTGTGGAGGTTGAAGCGAGTCAATTGCCAAACATGTGTGGCTCCGGTTGAAATTAGCATTTCCTTTATTCAGAGTCATTTCAATGCCTGAAGTTAATATTTCACCTCATGTTTCCAATAATCTCTACTTTTCTGATTATGCAAGTGCATTAGAGCCCAGCCATAAGAGCGTCAGACTTACTTTACTCAGACTCTAGTCACTGACTGAACAAAACCCAAGACGTACTGGACACAATGTAAGTTCTTTGTCCACCAGCTTGCTTTCTCCAAATGGGATTAACACTGCTTGAAGGGTGACTGCTCAGTTCTGCATTAGGAAAACCAAGATGCCTGTAGGAGGTTGCTTAGTTGAAATTAAAAGACTTTGTTAACAAGCTTTCCCCATCCCTTGCAGTGCACTGTTGGGATTCTTTCTGATGTTGCACACAGTGAAGCTAAAAAGCAGCACAACCTCAGGGCAATATGCAGCATGGAGTTTCCTTGCAAAGGTAAGAGAAAGACTGTCACAGGAACACAGTGGATCTGTGCTTCTCCCAAGAGAACTGAGGAATTTCTGCATCTCTGCTTTACCTTGCTATCCCTGTTTGACACTCCTAGGGCGTGTGTCTGCAACCTGCATGTAGAGTTGAGGCGACAAATATCAGGTGCACAATAAGGCAGGATCGTTAGCTGAGATGAAATACTTTATATAGACGGAGTTTAATGGAGCTGGGCTGATTACTGCAGTTAAGGATTTGGCCTACTGAATGCCAGTAATACAAATCCCTACTTTCCAAAGGTGTTTTGGAGAACACTCCTCCTTCTGAGAGTGTGCACCAGCCGTTGTTTCCAGTGTGACTTTCCAGAGCCAAGAGTTAAAACTGGTTCCCCGAAGTTCAGTACCAGAACTCCCACTGCTGTCATTGCAGGGGAGAGTGGTGGATGTTGTTTGCCTTGACATTAACAAGGCTTTTGACAGTATCTCCCACAATGTTCTTATATCTGAATTAGACTGTTACAGTCTGGATGGGAAGTCAATTAGCTGGGTAAAAAAATGGCTGGATGATCAGGCTCAGAAGGTAGAGGTTAATGATTCCTACTCTAACTGGAGACTTGTGACAACTAGGGTAGCACAGGGTTTGTCCTGGGACCCGTCCTGTTGAACGTCTTTATTGAAGAATCAGAGGTGATGCAGTGCACTTGTGTTTGCACAGGACGCTGAACTGGGAGGATCTGTCAAGAACGGTGAAGGACAGGGTTGCTCCCCTAGAGGGACCTGGACAGGCTGGAGGAATGGCCCAACAGGAAGCTTACAAAATTCAGCAAGGACAGATGTGAAGCCCTGAACATGAGAAAGAAGAGCCTCTGGCAATGATGCAGGCTGGGGACTGGATGGCTGGGAAGCAGCTCTACAGAAAAGGACCCGGGGATTTTGGTACACAGCAAGCTGGACGTGAGCCAGTAGTGTGCTCTGGCAGCTAAGGCAGCCAAAAGTATCCTGGGTTGTACTAACAGTAGCACAGGCAGCAAATTCATGGAAGTGATCATGGCCCTCTGCTCTGCACTTGTTAGACCACATCTGGAATGAGGAGCCTTGTAGACACCTCAGTACAGGGAATACATTGATAAACTGGAGCAAATTCGACCGAGGGCTGTCAGGGAAAGTCAGGGGGCTGGAGCACTTGCTTTGCAAGGAGCAGCTGCCAGCCCAGGCTTGTTCAGCCTGGAGAAGAGACGGCTTTGGGAGCACCTAACGAACGGCAGCCACCCAGTAGCTATGGAGAAGTTTAAGCAGAGAGATCCAAGCTCTTCACAGCGGTGCATGGTAGGGGAGCAGGGTGAAAGATAATGAGTGTAAGTTGAGACAAGAGAGGTTTGTACAGGGTATAAGGAAAAAGTTTTTCACCCCGAGGACAGGTCAGGCAGGGGCACAGTTTGCCCAGGGAGGCTGTGCAGCCTCTGTCTTTGAAGGTTTTCAAGACTCAACTGGACAAAGACCTGAGAAACCTGGTGTGACCTGCTGAGGTCCATTCCTACTGGAATTATCCTATGATCTGTGGATCTAGGTCTGGCTGTACTTGACGGAAGTGATTAATAGCTCATTTGTTAAACTATGAGTGGTAAATGCAGTCAGAAGAGCTTGTCAAATTCCTTTTCTCTTGTTAGATTTTACTTAGTTTAGTTTCATCACTCTCAGCTAGGTCATTTGAAAACCACAGCCTTCCTATGTGGTTTGCGATCACAGCTTTCCTACTAGAGTGAATGAAGCTGTTACCTTACAAAAAAACAATAGACTTGCATAATATGCTTGTTTAGAAACTGTAGTCAAATGAGTCTTTGGTTTTTCTGGGGATAACAAGAAGGGAGTGATATGGCTCGTTTTGCAAGCTGTTTCACACTGTACAAGTCACATAGAGTTTCTCACCAGTTTGAATGCTTTCCAAACATTCTGACTGTGCGGATTTTAGTACCTTAGCTTTCTTCTTGCTGCTTGGTAGCAAGTCAACTGATCTAAAGCTTGCTCTTGTGTCTTTTTTTTTTAACACTCTGGGTTGGAGATGGGAATAGCTGGCTCTACTAGCAGGTATTGCAAATAAGCAGAAATGGTTCTACATGTGGTATTTATGACCTATCCGAAAAAAATGCAGGCAAAGATGTGTTGTGAAATATATTTTAAGCAGATTTGAGTCCTTCCCAGCTGAAGTGGATCAGAGCCACAAAGTCTGGACTGGATCAAAGTTTTCCCAAAGTTCAAGAGTTTCTAGATTTGTGGAGTTTTGGCCAACTCTAGACATAAATTGGACAAAGTTTGTTCTAGCCACTGTTGTCAATGAAATTATGTGCCTTTACGGCAACTAAAGATTTGTCCCTGTGTCACTATGATAGTTTAATCTGTTCTTCAACCTTAAAAGTCTGTGTTTGTTAATAAGCATGATTCAATTATCTTGCTTAGGAAGGTTTTTGTAACAGAGCAAATTAGTCTTTTTTCTGTTCTAGCTTCTAACCCAGTGCTCAAATTATATGTCTTGTCTTGAGTTCAAAGAGGGGAATAAGTAATAAGGACATGAGATCTGTCTGTAGCACTACTAATTTTATCAAAACTAGCAGTTTCCCCAATGTCTTTCTCCAATATTTTAAAACTTGCTATGAGAATGTTTTTAGGGCTTAGTCATATGCATCTGAGGCAGCATGATGAGCACGGAGGAACTGCTGCTCCAAGTGCTGTAGTGCAGCTGATTTTGGGGTAGAAGTGATTGCTTGAAAAATTCAGAAACACCGTACATCAGTTCTAGAACAGCGATCAAAAGAGGCTGTACAGACAGGCACGGATAGGCAGAAAGCAAGAGCTGACCTGGAGCTTGCCTACAAGGGTAGGGGCTGATCTACAAGCTCCTACAAGATTCTCACAAGGTGTCCTGTAACTAAGAGGAACCATAAATTTACATGTGGGGTAGTTAAGAAGGGTCTTATCTGTCTCATCGATAATGCTGCTTCCTGCAGGTGTTTGGAAGTGTTTAAAACTACATACTGATCCAGCCCAACACTGCCTGGGTATGAGGGCTGTCTCAGTCACATCCTAAGTCATCATAGGTGCAGAAAAGCAGCTTTTAACTAGTACTGTAAAAATCTGTTTAAATCCAAGTGTGTGAGGAAGGAAGTTAATGTGGATGAAGAATAAAGATAGAAACTATTTAAATCTGAGCTTGCAGAGTGAGATCCAGTGGAAAGAAAAATCTCTGGTCACACAACAGCTTTGCGTTCCCACATGAGCATTTTTCTTGGATTGAGTAGTGCCCTAGATCATCCTCTTAATCTCGCAGACTGACTGGAGTTTTCACCAGCAGTTGGAAAGGAGCAGCATTTGAGGCCAGAATATGTTTATCTTGCAAATGAGCCAAGAAAGGAGAACGCTGCCGTCCTCAGACAGCAGCACAGGCCCCTAGGGAAGTGCAGAGAATCAGAAAATCTGTTTTCCATTTGCATGCTTTGTACCTATGTGACTGATG